>ERZ809472.398-NODE-398-length-10425-cov-4.343684_pt1 | contig 10425 bp, 7 predicted proteins | sample MGYA00521274_ERZ809472 | MGnify/ENA primary metagenome ERZ809472 (study PRJEB31581, sample SAMEA3312791) | metagenome | study: EMG produced TPA metagenomics assembly of the PRJEB8939 data set (Metagenomic analyses of Rumen microbiomes reveals... | reverse complement strand
ATATCGGTCTCGGCATTCCTGCTGAACCGCTCTTCCGATCTGCTAGTACCTGATCTACAATTCTTTCATTATGTTGGAAATCCACGAAAGTACATAACTGATTATCTTGGTATTGATAATATCAATGTTGTCAGAGATCGATTCTGGTTTCAAATGACAAATGGTAATCTAATAGGTAGATATAAAAATGATGATACCGAGATGAGATGGTTAAAGTATAAGACTAACCGGTGTAAACAAACGGGTCTGTATCGAATAACCATTCCTGTTGATTTATATCAACCTATCAATATTCTTATATCCGAGGGAGTCATGGATTCCATCGGTTTATATTATAACTATGAAGGATGTACTAATAACATATACATCTCTGTCATGGGTAAGGATTATCTCAAGGGGATTAAGTATGCCATCGATCGAGGTATATTTGGGGATTCGGTTTCTGTCAGGATCTTTAAAGATCCTGAGGTTCAGATTAATAGTATCTGGATCGATGGCAACACACGTAAGCTGTTTAAACGGGTCGATATCTATGAAAACCTTTCAGGTAAAGATTATGGTGTTAGACCAGAAAAGTTTGATATCCATAAAATAATTGATAAGAGGAGGTCGAATTATAATGAATGATAAGTATAATTCTGAAAGTGTTAATGACAACAAGAACGATATCGACGACATAAAAGCAGATATGAGACATATGATCGATGAAGATGTAAAAAGATTTGTCGGTCAAGAATTAACCATATCTTCTGATAAATAATGGAGGTCAAAAATGGAGGTATTAAAAATCACATTAATTATCATCGGAATTCTTTTGGGAATCAACATAGTAGGAAAGGGCATATACTATAAGATTGCCATGTCCAGAATATGGAATAGTCCCATATTGACTGATGAAGGCAAAGCCAGAATGGTTCGTCAGATCAAGAAAGAAAACCCATCTCATGTGATATGTAATGCTATAACTAATGCCGGTATAATATATTTGATTGTATTCATAATAGTGAAAATTGTAAAATAAAAAATATATTATATGAATGAAGGAGGTGATAATGATGGGTTTGATCAAAATGTTCAAACGACATAAGATACAACGTGCTATAACCAAAACCAATAATCTTATGTCAAATGGTCAACCTGCTGCTGTTGTGTCTTTACCCGGAAAGAAATCTTCTTATGATGATTATTTCACATGGTTACACAATGCTCATCCCGAATGGGAATATCGTGTTGATGATGTTAATGGAATGATATTCGTCCATATTATTGTCATCAAGAAATAACAGATATCGGAGGTAACAAACAATGGGTATTAATATGCCTGAGAAAGAATCTGAAGGAACTATGTTTGAGAATGCACTCAAAGCATATCCTTCGGAAAAGGTTGTTGAAAAAGATGGGCCTCGTGAATGGTTGTCAAATGCTTGGCAAAAATACATCGATGGTAATATCTGCCCAACAGGGAATATTGAAACAAACAAAAGACCTACGACTGAAGAGTATTACTTACAGATTGCAGAAGTAGTAGCAGCAAGAGGAACATGTCTTCGTCGTAGATTCGGTGCTATCATTGTAAAAGATGATGTCATCATATCAACTGGATATGTTGGAGCACCTCGTAAACGCATGAATTGTTGTGATAGAGGAACATGCTTCCGTATGGAACATAACATACCATCCGGACAAAGATATGAATTATGTCGTTCCGTTCATGCTGAAATGAATGCTATTATCAATGCTGACCCAATCAAACGTAAAGATGCAAGAATGTATCTGGTTGGTATTGAAAATGATAAATCGTATACAGAAGCAGATTGTTGTTCGATGTGTAAAAGAATGATAATTAATGCTGGTATATCTGAAGTTGTATTCCGTACTGCTGATGGCGGTATACGTGTTATAAAGGTTCAAGAATGGGTTGACAATGATGACTCATTAACTATCCATGAAGGATATTAATCAAATCAATTATGGGGGCAATTGCCCCCATAATAAATAAATTTTATTAAACGAAAGGATGTTTAAAATGAGAGAAAAACGTAAAGATTATGTAGGACGTATTGAGAATGTACTTGTTCCATACGATCATGTGCCTGAAGCATCGTTGTCTATTGTTTCAAAGCAGCTCAAGCTAGTTGATATTCTTATTGACCAGCTTAAAAATCATGATCTGTATTCAACAACTAACGTTGCAGGATCTTCGAGATACGTATACAAAATCGGTCTCAAACAAAAGTATCCCACATCACAGATCACAAGTCTCAAGGTAAACTTTAACAGATTCAATCTGTCTTTACACATGACAAACATTGGCGGTGATCCGCTTGGTACATTCAAATTCAGAACTGATGTCATAGTTGGTAAAGAAGATACACATGGTTCTGTAACATCACCTTTCCAATTCTCAAATACTGCTGATACAGAACTTATTGAAGAGCTCAAAGAATGCTTCCATGAGACAGAAGTAATATTTGCGGAAGAATGTGTAGGTTACAAAACATACACATCCAAGGATGACATTGATCTTAATGAGATTAAGTTTGTGGATCTCTGTACTCTTTACTGTGAGAATCTCATTATCTCATCCAAGCTTGTACGTCTCAATCTTGGAGATCTCACTGCTATCGAATTCTATCATGTCGTGGATCTCGACGATCTGAAGACTCAGCCTGGTATAGGAGAGAAGACAATATCTATTATCAAAAATATCTACACCTATTATGGTTTTGATAAGAAATAATATGTTGGGGGCCGTAATGGCCCCCATATATTTTTTATATTTCTTCCCATCTATGTCTGGATGAATTGAACATATTGAGATGGAGTCCATCATTGTCTTCGCTTATTACGAGACTCTTGATGGAAACATCATTACCATCTTCATCATATACTGCACCTATTCCTGATATAGATCTTGCTTTAATGACCTGCATCTTTTTTGGTATGTATATGGTATTATTGAGATCATCCTTCAGTGTATATGTGTTAACACGTGGGAATACCAATTTCCAGTTACCCTTAAGATACTTACCATCAGCACTGTAACCAGGACGATAGTTATTCAAGTCTGTCATTAAGGGCTGTTGATATATTGGGAATGATTCTGTTACACGAACTTCCGCAGGATTATTTGTCATTACATAGAATTGGAAGTTACCATTATCATCTATGATCTTTGGTATCTCAGTACCATCATTAGCACGTATATCAATCTTGTCGAATGTTGCATTACTTCTGATGATATTGATGTCCATTGTTTCAGGATCGATGAAATAATCTTCTTTTTCTGTTGACTCCGGATCATATACCCACATCATTACACCGATACCTGGGACATCCCATACAATTGTTGTGTTTCCATTTGTATGAACGAAATTGTCACAGTGTAATTCATTCGTAGGTAATAATGTTGTCGTATCAGTTGAGAAGTTATTGTTAAAACCTCTGTAAATGACACCATATTCGAATTCTTTATTATTAATATTGCTTGGTTCTTTCCATCTCCAAACAACATAACTATCGAATCTCAATACATTTAATTCTTCTAACTTTGCACGTACTGATTCGGCATTCTTTCCTTCTGATGATAATGGTACTAAGTCACCGTATGAATCTCTGTATTGATCAATGATGCCTTCACAATACCATTTACAAAGATCAACGACATTGTCCAAATCAACATCCTCTGATGTCAATGATGGTACCACAGGAGTTTTTGTTTTATCAATCACATTTATGCATGTTGATGTTTGTAAAACCTTCAATGAAGAAATATCCTCATGATCATCCTTCATTGTTACAGGTAAACCATCAATGACATTTGGTATCATTGAATTGATGTATGATTCATGAGATGCAATACCACCACGAGATTTAATATGTGAAGTAATCTCGAATTCGGATATCTTGTTTCTTTTAACCCAAGTTCCTGTTTTAGGTGTTGCTGTTGATGATTGATTTATCTCGAATTGATATTCATATAAACCATCATTCTCACGAACGAATGCAAACAGATCGTCATAGTATTCGCCTTTTTTAGTAAGAATGCTATTGAAGTAATCATATGGTATGACGAATGAAATTGTTAATCCTCTACCATTTCCTGATGCAGGAGCAGTTCCATACTCATCCGTATAATTAGAACCATCAACAAGATTGAAGTTAGCTATGTTAATTGTTGCATCCGATGGTTCTATCGGTGGAAGTATTGATGCTCTCATAACAGCACCATTGTCATTTACTTCTTCAACAACATATGTGAACGCATATCCACCAACGATACATTCACCAGTATCGCTAACTTCGTATCCTGAACCACGATCACCAATGCGTCTTAATTCAACCTGATGAACATCAACCTTCGGATTAAGATTTTCCCAATGACGGAAATCATTATGATTTAACATATCTACCTGCAACAAGGTATATTCTGTTGAAAATGCAAATCTATCCGGGAATCCCATTTCAGACCATACTGGATTTCCATGTGCAGTCAATGCAGTTGGTCTGACCCATCTTGAATTGACTGTGTTGTATAATCTATCTTTGTCTTCTTCATTGAAACTTGCTTGGGTACGAACGTATTCATTATCAATGATCGGTGATGAAGATGTTCCCATTGCACCAGTAAGTTGAGTTATTGATGTAGGGATATCACAAATACGTGCTGCCGTTCTTGCAGGTTTAGGATGTTCCTCGGTAGCATTATTTTTATATTCTATATCATCATTAGACAATACGTATACTCTACCGATTGAATCTGTTGGATTCTCTTCAGGATCATCTGTTACATGTTTACCAGGATCAAGTATCAATCCTGCACCCTGCATTGATTCTGGATTATCAGGATCGTATGTAGGAGGCTGATGGAATGAATACATAACAAGACTCTCTGGCATCATACCTTCTTCAAGGTCATTCATCCATGTAGGAAGACCTGTCCATTTATTCAGATTATATGGATAGCTATTATAGACATCTGATGTTATGTTTGATACACCCATTCTTATTCCTGAGATACCAACATCGGTAATTCTTTTTACAAATGGAACATTGGGATCAAAGTCCACATCGAATATAGAAACAAGAGGAGTATTTGAACTTTCACCATTGATGCAGTTCTGATCAAAATACAACATTTCTATTTCATATGCTTCTATTGAAGAATTGTAAACCCAAGGAATATCTTTTGTCATCTTAACTATATCCTCGTTTGAACAATAAAATTCAAAAGGATAATCAGTTTGGGTTGATTCATTTATAACAAGTATATTGGATACATCAATAGGTTTTTCAAAGTCAGATGACGTACCATTGAATGAGTAACCTGATTTACAATAACATCTGATCGTGTAGTTTGATGTTTCTGTACCATCAGGGGTAGCATCATAAGAACCATCGATTCCTGTGTATATCTTAGCATTATAAGCAGAGGCATTTCCTTCATTAGATATGAAGAAAATCTGTTCATTACGCATATTTATATTATTGGAATCAAATGTTAAATTGGATCCAATGTTAGAATTATCACAAGTGAACCAATACAATGGATATCCTATGTAGCCATCATCATTGATCGCAACAAGTTCATATTCACCATGACCAAGTGAAGTAACATCGAATGGTTGTAATGCTTCTGATAATGGATAATAGAATACTGGATTTGTTACATTATCCGAGAAAGCCAAGGTTCTTGTTATAGAATATCTTCCTGTGTTATCATCAAGAATCATCAACGTGGGAGGTGTAGTTGTCTTTATCCATTTATCTGCATATACTTCTGATGATGAAGTAGATGCACCAAATGGGAGAATACACTCAACAGCATCAGTGAATTTTATCTTGTAATGATTATGGAGTAATATACCTCCCTGTGAATATGGATAGTTAACAGAAATTATTCTTGTAAACATTAATCCATTAACACACGCAGAATGTGGAAATGCTGAGTTGGTTATGTCAAGTATCTTATCAGCATTAGCGAGACCAAAAGTGATCTCGCTTGTTGTGTCATATTTGTATGGGAGCTTTTGAGATTCAAGAATAACATCAGAACCAATATTATCAACCTTACCTTGGAATATATCTCCAGTGAGTTTATCTTGAATCTGTTTATTCTTATCAGTCTTCATCAACCAATGTTGACGCTCCTGTTCGAGTATGATAGAAAGATTATTATATCCTAATAATCTTAATAATTTTTTCTGAATCATTATGATTCCTCCTCTTCTGGAATATTCCTATTGATTCTAATCCATGTAACTGAACCCGATACCTCGTTAGCAATATACATTGAACCATTGACAATTAACAATGTCGAAGTAGTGATATCATTATTCAATTCATCAAACATTCTTAATCCATTAAGGTTGACTGTTTCATTTGTATCTAATCTGAAAACATTCCATGGTTGTGCATTTGTATTTGTAGAATCAAGTTTAACCTTGTCGTGGAATATCTCACTTGATATTTCTTTATAAGCACCCCTAGGTTGTTCTCCTATGGGAGCACCACTTCTATCTGTTATTCTTTCATCTTTCATTCGGAATAAACGAGGTAAAGGTCTACGATATATTGACTCAGGGCCGTTGGTATACTGATGATCCTCATTATTACCAGCCGGTCTACCCTTTGGCATATAATTCTGCATGAAGAAATCTATCAACATTTGTTTTGAATATTGATATGGTGTTCCTTCATATTTAGCAGCTATTGATGTAGGATATTCCAATAAAAGTTTATCAGATAAAGCTTCTCTGGTTAATACAGATAATGTCTCACGTCTTGCAGTTATATCAGAATCATCGTATTCATTGTTTATATAAACATTTCTTGTTAATGTCATAAATCCTGATTCTTGAACAACGATACCATCTATACCAGAATCTTCGTCATTGTCAAGACTTGTAATGAGTGTTGACAGAAGCATTGGTTTAGAGGAACTAACTTTTGACACATCTTTAGATATTGCAGTAGTTGTATCAATTGTTTCTTTTGTGGGATCGAATATAAACAATGAAGGTTGAGACCCATCCACATTCTTTGATTTGATCTTAGTTGCCTTATTATAATACTTTGGTAAATTAAGATCTTGGAACATTCCAATTGTAGTTGGATCTGGATTATTATCATAACCCCATGAATATGAAAGAAGTCGTTTATATGATGAAGACAATAATTCTTCTCCATATACAAATACAGTATCTTGTATATTCTTATTTGAATCAATTATATCATCAGATAAGTCAGCATCTGTCAAGATATCTGCTGATGCAGGTAATCCGCTTAACGAACTAATGTAACGTGAGTAAGGTATTTCTTCAGATGTATTATCACTGAGGAAGTTGTTTGTTGGTCGTGTATTATTCTTCATGAATACATCAGTAAAGCCACCAGTATCAGTTACAAGTTTTCCTGAATCATTTGTATTCTCATATATAGGAGCACCAGTCAATTGTTCCTTTACAACAAAATGACCATCTTCATATTCGTATACCCAGATATTTTTATACTGATCAAGATAGAAAGTAAATACGTCATCAACATACAATGGATCCATGTAATTTGGTCTCATTTCTGAATTATTCCATACAACCTCATTGATTGTTAATGTAATGGCCAATCCAGAACCAGAACCGACAGTTGTGGTTGTTTCATATGTTGAAATCCTATTACCGAGATTAGATCTTCTTACATAATGATCTGTGATCGTTGGTAAATCTGTTTCATCAGGTAAGAACTTAAATGAGGTAACATGTCCATCTGTAACAGTTTTGATTATACCACGTACGCATATACCTCCAATATACATAATGAATTCATCATCCACTTCATATCCAGTACCACCAATACCATTGATTGTGTAAGTAACACTATCGGCGGAAATATCAATGAGATCGTTGAGATGTATGTAATATGCAAATTGATTACTCATCTCAGTATCAACATTAACCATTGATGGAATCATGTATGAAGGCCATACAAATACATTTGTACTTCCTATGAAGCAACGCATAATATGATCTTTGTTTTTGAGATTATATAAAACATCCTTGTCATCAGTTGAAAAGTTGCATTCAGTTCTTACATAATCAGGATCAATTACTACTGTTGGTGAAACACCCTTGATACTTGTTAATTGTGAGAATTCAGTAGGAATATCACAAATACGAGCAAATGTTAAAGGTGCTTTTGGATTACGAGATGTTTCGTTATTATCATAAACAGCTTTATCATTAGATATAATATAGACACGTCCAGTTTCTTTTTCTGGATCAAAGCCCATCATACCGAGTGAGAAAGTTCTATTGCCATGATAAACAAATTTAGGACATCCAGAATACTTTGATATTTTAGTATTTGCAAATGTCTGGTCATCAACATATCCAACCTCACATACATCATTCACTTTGGTTATATTAGGATCATCAGGATCGTAAATGTAGTTGCGATCAAACTGATTATCCCAGTCATACTTGATAACCACAGGAGTATTAGCATTTACCTTTTGAATTTCATTTTGTGGTATAGCAGAATCGATCAATATTCCAGCAGTCTGTTTATCCATTGCAGATTGATTTCTTTGATTGAACTTATCACGTATTGCATATACCTCAAGATGTGCTCGATGAATAGTATCATCAATCATAGTTTGGAAATATGACGGTAATCCATCAAAGTCACCGAGATTGTGTATTGTACCATTCTTCTTTGAAACACCATTGTTTGAATAATCAGCGGTGACATCGATGTGTACACCAGCATATGCATTCTCACATAATCCTTCATACGGTGTAATGTATGAATCATCATTGAATCTTATACGTAATAACGGAATCTTCTTAAGAGATACGTATTCTTCATCATTCATATTATTTACAAATGATGACAAAGGAGTCCAAGCATAACATTTGTTTTTATATGTTCTACCATCGTAATCATAATCACCGGATATCGGAGTTCTGAAATTCCAATTGTATGTGTTTGAACCAGAATCTTTTCTGTATAAAGTCATCTTAACATATCCATGAGTATATGTTATGACAGTATCCTCTATAGGTGTAGGAACATTCACACCTGGTGTAATAGTAGGAGTAGAATCATATTTGAGGACATGTATTTCTCCGACCATTACATAGTAATTGGCAGATGCAATAGGATTGTCTATAAATGATTCTACGTCAACAGGGACAATCTTTACAATGTATTTAGATACATAGATATCATCAAATGCATAATTGAATATTGGATATAAGAAAGATCTATCATGACCATCAGTTCCTATTGTAAGAAACTTCTTATCTTCAACTACATTGTTATTCAATATAACAGGAGGGAATGTCTTCAATAAATTTATACACATCCAGAAACATGCTCTACCATACATTGCATCTGTAATAGGAAGAGTAACGAAGGTATTATTGTCATCAGGATATAATGATGAATCATACATGTCATCAGTTTCTTTTCCGATGTGGAAATAGTATTCTGTTGAACCTCCATCAACATCAGTCAATGTAAGAGGTATTTCTTCAACAGAACTATCCTCCTTTGTGACAACTAAAACTGGAGGATACGATGTATGAATAAACTCATCAGAAAATACAGCAGGATCAGAAGAGCTTTCAGCACGAGGAATCCATATATGTTCAACATTGATGAACTTAATACAATATGTTCTATTGGAAAGAAAAACATTCTTTCTTAATATAGCACACAACATATTCTCCTGATCGTAAGTGTTTGTAAATCCAGAATAATCAATATCAAAATAGAAATCCATTGTATTTTCTATAAAGATATTTTTCAGAGACGGTTTATCCAAAAGAATTTTACGAGCTTCTAAAAGTAATTCAGAACCCCAGTTCTCAACAGTACCTTCATATTGAGAACCGTTGATATCTTCATAACCACAGAATCTCTTGGTATGCATGTCATAAAGATTCTGTAATAAATGAGTCGTTTGTCTTAAAGCATCAGGACCCATATAAGGAGATAACTCCATTGGTACTTTATCAGCCACTTATATCATCTCTCTTTCAAATATAATTTTAAATTTAACACATACATTATTTTTGCGGACATCTAAGGAACTGTCCTATACTCATTTAAAGAATTAGGAGGATGATCACAATGATTGATTATTTCATCAAACACGCACACAATCCCTTGAGTAATATTCAAGTTGATCTTGGTGTTGATCAACCTTTATGGCAGTATGTAAAACGAGCCATTCAGGATATCGAGATCATTAATGTGCTTAGTTTGAACCCAATCGACAACATCTCAACAACACCATTCATTCATGTCGGAAATTGGAAATGGAATCCATATCCCTCTGCTGCAGAAATTCAACATCGTCGTCGTGAAACCGGTGATAAACTCCAGACGAAGGTTATCGGTAATTCTCGACTTGGTATTCTTGAG
>ERZ809472.397-NODE-397-length-10439-cov-33.981029_pt1 | contig 10439 bp, 7 predicted proteins | sample MGYA00521274_ERZ809472 | MGnify/ENA primary metagenome ERZ809472 (study PRJEB31581, sample SAMEA3312791) | metagenome | study: EMG produced TPA metagenomics assembly of the PRJEB8939 data set (Metagenomic analyses of Rumen microbiomes reveals... | reverse complement strand
GCTAGTATATAAAAAAAGAATAGGAAAAAAAACAGGTTTTTATCCAGCTCGTGAATTTTTGAGGAAGGAGGACCAAAAATGTGGATTTTCTGAGAATCAAGTGGTGCGAAGGCGCAACCAAGAAACAGCCCCCTGAAATTAAGCCTTACTTCAGTACCAAAACCAGCAGAGACCTCATGATTCGAGGCGGAAAGTTTTATGCCGCATGGGATGAGACGAACCAGCGATGGACGACGAAGCAGGATGACGTTATCGACATGATTGATAATGAGCTTCGAAAGTATGCCGAGAAATTTAAGCAGGATCATCCGCAATATGAGCACGTTCGCGTCGCGTTTATGGATGACAGCGATTCCGGGTCAATTGATAAATGGAAAAAGTATTGTGAGAAACAGACTGATGAAAATTTTCATCCCCTGGACGAGACAATTATATTCTCCAATACGAAGCCGAAGCGTGAAGACTATTCCACGAAGCATCTCAGCTATGCTCTGGCCGAAGGAAAGACAGACGCCTGGGACGAACTCATTGGTACGTTATATTCTCCTGTTGAGCGGCACAAGATTGAATGGGCTATTGGGTCTGTTGTGAGCGGCGACAGCAAGAGGATTCAGAAGTTCTTTGTGTTCTACGGAAGCGGAGGAACAGGCAAGTCGACCGTTGTTAAGATCATCCGTGAGAAACTGTTTCCTGAGTATTCCTGCAGCTTCGACTCAAAGGCACTTTGCTCAAGCGGAAACCGGTTTGCACTGGAATCGTTTGAGTCAAACCCTCTTGTAGCAACTGACAGCGAAGGTGACCTCAGCAAGATTGAGGACAATACCAGACTGAATGCGCTTGTCTCTCATGACGAGGTCGTTGTTGACGGCAAGTATTCCAAATTATATTCCACGGAGTTTAAGGCGATGCTCTTCGTGGCAACCAACAAACCGGTTAAGATTACGGATGCCAAAAGCGGTGTGATCCGTAGATTGGTTGATGTACATCCGACCGGGAATAAGGTGCCGAAGGATCGCTATGATTTTCTGTGGGACCAGATTGACTTCGAGCTTGGAGCCATTGCCTGGCATTGTTTGCAGGTCTACAAAAAGAGTCCAAGATATTATGACGAGTATGTTCCTCAGGACATGCTTGGCGCGACAAACAGCTTCTTCAATTTTGTGGAGGAGTTTGCGATTGATTTTCGGAAGAAGGACCAGACGACTCTGAGCTATGCCTGGACACAGTACAAGGCTTACTGTCAGGAAGCTCAGGTTCCATTCCCCTATTCCAAAATGATATTCAAGGAGGAGCTGAAGAGCTACTTCGATGAATTTTACAGCCGGTACGGAGCCGGCAGCGCAAGGCAGTGGAATGTCTATAAGGGGTTCCACTGGAAGAAGTTCAAGTATCTGTTTGATGAGGAGGAGAGTCATGATACGGATATTTCTGATGAAAGTTCGGAGCCGGATTCTGAGAATGATATTTGGTTGAAGCTATATGAGCAGGCAAGTCCATTTGATGCGATGTTCGCCGATCAGCCGGCGCAATATGCTGTTGATGACGGACGTGGCGGAGACAAGCCTGCCAACAGTTGGGCGAAGTGCAAGCTGACACTGAAAGATATCGACACGTTGAAGCTGCACTATGTCCGTGTACCTGGGAATCTCATTATGATCGACTTTGATATTCGTGATCCTGAGACAGGAAAGAAGTCTTTGGAGCTGAATCTTAAAGCTGCCGCGAAGTTTCCGAAGACCTATGCTGAGACCAGTAAAAGCGGCGGAGGCCTTCATCTGTATTATTTTTATGACGGAGACGTGAATCTTCTGAGCAGCATTTATGATGACAATATTGAGGTCAAGGTTTTTCCGGAGGATAAGCTTTCAAGTGTAAGAAGAAAGCTTATCATCTGTAATGATATTCCTGTGCAGCCAATCGGGTCCGGCTTACCGCTTAGAAAGGAGAGCAAGGTGGTCAACTTTGAAGGACTGAAAAACGAGAAAGCACTCCGGACAAGCATTAAAAAGAATCTGAAGAAAGAGGTCCATGCTGATACAAGGTCGAGCGTGGACTTTATATTTAAGATTCTGGAAGATGCTTACGCGTCCGGGATGACATATGACCTGCGGGACATGCGGCCTGCTGTCCTGAGCTTTGCTGCCAGAAGCAGTCATCAGGCGGCATACTGTATCAAGCTTGTCGGTAAGATGCAGTTTTGTTCACAAGATATTCTGGACCAAGACATCGAAGAAGCAAAAAACATGGAGGCGGAATATGACGACATTGTTATATTTGATGTCGAGGTATTCTCAAATCTCTTTGTTGTTGTCTGGAAGAAACTTGGTGGAACGCCGGTCAAGTGGATCAATCCGACACCGGATCAGATCAGAGAGCTCTGCAAGTATAAACTGGTCGGGTTTAATTGTCGGAGATACGATAATCATATTCTGTATGCCAGGATGATGGGATATTCTCTGCTTGAGTTGTTTGACCTCTCGCAGAGGATCATCGTGACCGAGGATAAGCGCAATGCGGCTTTCTTCAGAGAGGCTTACAATGCTAGCTGGCTGGATCTCTATGATGTTGCAGCCAAAAAGCAGAGCCTTAAGAAGTGGGAAATTGAGCTTGATATTCATCATTTAGAGCTTGGTCTTAAATGGGATCAGCCCGTTCCGGAAGAACTTTGGAACAAAGTCGCGGATTACTGCGTGAACGATGTTCTGGCGACTGAGGCTTTGTACCGTCATTTGGCGCCCGACATAACTGCCAGAATGATTCTGGCTGATATTTCAGGCCTGCCACTCAATGCCACGACCAATCAGCATACGACTCAGATTATATTTGGGGACGATCCTTATCCGCAGAGCCAGTTTGTCTATACGGATCTGAGCGAGATGTTCCCCGGGTATGAGTACAACGAGTCTGGTATTGATAAATGCGCCTACTCCGAAGGAGCCAAGATCGTTTCCGGTAAATCTGTGTACATGGGCGAAGATCCCGGAGAAGGCGGCAATGTCTATTCCGAACCTGGCATGTATGAGGATGTGGCGCTGCTTGATATTGAGTCCATGCATCCATCGAGCATCATCGCTTTGAATCTGTTTGGTGACGTGTACACGAAGCGCTTTGCTGATCTGAAGCAGATTCGTATTTATATTAAGCACGAGCAGTATGAAGAAGCAGCAAAACTCTTCGACGGAAAGCTGGCAAAGTATCTCACAGACAAAGATCAGGCAAAGGCTCTTTCTCAGGCCCTGAAGATTGCCATTAACTCGGTGTATGGTTTGACCTCGGCGAAGTTTGACAACAAGTTCCGTGATCCGCGCAATATTGATAATATTGTGGCAAAACGCGGAGCGTTGTTCATGATCAAGCTGAGGCATACACTGCAGGACATGGGATATTCTGTCGTGCATGTGAAAACTGACTCCATCAAGATTCCGAACGCGACGCAGGAGGTCATTGATTTTTGCATGAACTTTGCCCAGAAGTATGGCTACAAGTTCGAGCATGAGGCGACTTACGAGAAGATGTGTCTGGTCAACGAGTCGGTTTATATTGCCAAGTACAAGGACGGCAAGCATGCCGGAGAGTGGACCGCGACAGGAGCTCAGTTTCAGATTCCGTATGTTTTCAAGACTCTGTTCAGCCATGAGCCGATTGAGTTCAAGGATTTGTGCGAGACCAAGACAGTCAGCACTGCATTATATTTGGACTTTAACGAGGGGCTGCCGGACGTGAGCGATGCTGAGGCCAAGCTTGCCAAACTTCAGAAAGCCTATCCTGATAAGGATGGATTATATCCTCTGGACTATGATGAAGTTGTAAAAGAGTATGAGGATTATATTTCTCATGGTCACAACTATGTCTTTGTCGGAAAGGCCGGTCTCTTCTGCCCGATGAAGGACGGAGCAGGCGGTGGATATTTGATGCGTGAGAAAGACGGCAAATATTCCTACGCCGCAGGTTGCAAAGGCTACCGCTGGATGGAGTCCGAAACTGTGCGAGCTGTCGGCAAAGAAGATATGATCGACAAAAGATATTACGCAGCGCTTGTTGACGAGGCGATTGCCACGATTTCCGAATATGGGGACTTCGAGGCTTTCGCCTCTTAACATTATATTTAAAACTTTAAAGGAGAGTTTAATCATGGAAAACAAGTACATTCCCAATTTGGTTCTCGAAGATGTCCGTATTACCTATCGTAATTTTCGCGGTGAAGCTGGTAAGTACAACAGAGCCGGAGACCGCAGCTTCAGCGTGATATTGCCTGACGAAGATCTGGCAAAGAAGCTGAAGGAAGATGGCTGGAATGTGAAGTCTCGTGTCATGAATGATGACGGAGATATTCGGTATACGCTGCCTGTTGCTGTGGCATATCGCAAGCTTGACGGAAAGCCTGTAAAAAGACCGCCGAGAGTATATTTGCTTGCAGGTGGGGTCAAGACCGAGCTTGACGAAGAGGATGTCAAAGAGATTGATACGGCTGATATTAAGAACGTAAGTCTCACGATTCGGCCTTTCCCCTGGGAGAATGAACGTGGCAGCGGGGTCAAGGCTTATCTGAAGAACATCTATGTGGAAGTTCGTGTGGATGAGCTTGATGAAAAGTTTAGCCATTACGGGGAGGAAGACGACGATCTGCCGTTTGATATGTGATGGTTGAGTTCCGTGACTATCAGTGGGATGCGATTAACCGCATGCATAACGGCTGTATTCTGTGCGGCGGGGTAGGTTCTGGCAAGAGCATCACGGCGCTTGGATATTACTTTCTGAAGATCGGTGACGGCTTTATCGGCGGACACGGCTGCATGGATGACGAAGAGGATTATATTCCGATGTCGGAGTCTGTGGATCTGTACATCATCACTACTGCACGGAAACGCGACACCAAGGAATGGGAGAAGGAGCTTGGAAGGTTCCTTCTCTCTCCTTCCGATGATGGAAACTTATATTCTCATGATGTAAAAGTCGTGATTGACAGCTGGAATAACATCGGTAAATACAAGGAGGTCAAAGATGCCTTCTTTATATTTGACGAGCAGCGTGTTGTAGGTTATGGCGCATGGGTGAAAGCATTCCTGAAGATTACAAAGTCAAATCGCTGGATATTGTTGAGCGCTACGCCTGGAGACACCTGGATGGACTATCTTCCCGTATTCATAGCAAACGGATATTTTAGGAATAAAAGCGACTTTTGCGAAAAGCACGTGATCTACAAGCGCTTTGCCAAGTTTCCGCAGGTAGACAGATATTTGAATCAGGGAAAGCTGCTGCGTTATAAGAATCAGATTCTGGTCACGATGAATTACCAGCACGAAGTGCGGGCTCATCATGAGACGCTGGATGTCGGGTATGATAGAGCGGCTTATCTTGATATTATGCGCAGGCGCTGGAATCCTGAGACAGACATGCCGGTTATGAATGCTTCCGAGCTCTGTTATGTCGCAAGGCGTGTGATCAATTCCGACTGCTCACGGATCGGAGCCGTGATGGATATTCTGCAGGAGCATCCGAAGGCGATTGTGTTTTACAATTATGATTATGAGCTGAACCTTCTGAAAAACACATCATGGGGAGATGATATTTGTGTTGCAGAGTGGAACGGACATAAACATGAGCCGGTCCCCAAAGGAGATCACTGGCTGTATCTGGTGCAATACGCGGCAGGAGCCGAAGGCTGGAACTGCATTGAAACCAACTGCATTATATTCTACAGTCTTAACTATTCCTACAAAGTCATGGTCCAGTCCGCAGGACGAATCGACCGAATGAATACACCGTTCACGGATTTATATTACTACAGGCTCAAATCGAGCTGTCCGCTGGACACAGCTATTTCGCGAGCGCTCAGACAAAAGAAGAACTTCAATGAGAACAAGTTCTTTTCTTGATATTCCGTTCGCGGAAAAAACATACCTTATAATAGAGAGGGAGGCGTTAAATACGCTTCTCTCTTCTTTTTCGTAAGGAGAGACGAAAATGCAGGAACGAGACTTTCAACCGAAATTGATAAAAGAGATCAAGGAACGGTTGCCCGGCTGCTTGGTTATGAAGAACGATCCAAATTATATTCAGGGCATACCCGATCTCTCAGTCTTGTACGGAAGTAAATGGGCACTGCTGGAAGTCAAGAAAAGCAACAAGGCTTCAAAGCGTCCGAATCAGCCCTATTATATTCAGTACGCAAAAGACAATGCTTACGGTGCGATCGTCAGTCCTGAAAACAAGGAGGATATTCTGAATGAACTTCAACAAGCATTACAACCTGATCGGTAAGCATGCTTTTCTTGGAGCTTCGAAATACCACTGGCTGAATGACGATGAAGAGAAATTGATATCCCGTTACAACAGTGCTCTTGCCGTTGAACGCGGGACGCAGCTGCACGACTATGCCTGCCAGGCAATCAGACTGCGTCGAAAGCAGCCAAGGACCAAGGAGACAGTCAACCAGTACATCAATGACGCCATCGCTTACAAGATGACGCCTGAGCAGCCATTATATTATAGTGACAACTGCTTTGGAACAGCAGACACGATCTGCTTCCGAAACAATCTGCTGCGCATTCACGATCTCAAGACAGGTGCAACGCCAGCGCATATGGAGCAGCTAATGATATATGCGGCTCTATTCTGTCTTGAGTACAATTATGAGCCGAAAGATATTGATATCGAGCTGCGGATCTATCAGTCCGATGATGTCGATATGCTTTCGCCTGAGCCTGAGAAGATCAAAGAAATCATGGATATTATCATCCATGACGATCAGATTATAGACAAACTCAAACAAGAGGAGATTTAAGCTATGTCTAACGGATATTTGCGCCATTACGGTACGCCAAGGCATTCCGGGCGCTATCCCTGGGGCTCGGGTAAGAATCCGTACCAGAGTTTGAACCGGCAGTTCATGAACCGTGATCGGGAATACCGGCAGCAGGGCATGAATGAGAAAGAACGCGCGAAAGCGCACAATATGACAGTGACGGAATACCGCGCAAGATATTCTGCGGCGACCAATGCTGTCAAGAAAGAAGATATTCAGAGAGTTCTGAAACTGCATGATAAAGGCATGAGCAACATGGCGATCAGCCGTGAGCTCGGCATGCCGGAGTCTACAATTCGAAACTATCTGAAGCCTGATTTTCAGGCAAGGCGTGACACGGCTGTCAAGATTGCTGATGAGCTTAAGTATCAGCTTGAGTCTCATCCATATCTGGATGTTGGCAAAGGTGTTGATGTTCAGCTCGGATGCAGCAGCACGCAGCTGAAGACGGCCATTGAAATTCTCAAACAGGAAGGCTATGGATATCACCGTATCGGAACACGACAGACAACTGACGTTACAAAAGAACTGAATGTCGTTGTTCTGACCAAGCCGGGTGTCACCTTTGAAGAGGTGCGAAACAACAAGGAAAAGATATCCTCTCCTGAAGGCGTGAAGTTTGAGGACTATGCCGAGACAGTCAGACACTTCGAGAAGCCGAAGAGTATCAGCCCGAGTCGTGTTCAGGTTCGCTATGCTGAAGAAGGCGGCGACCAGAAGGACGGCGTCATTGAAATCCGTGAGGGTGCTGAAGGTCTTGATATTGGCGGTAATCGCTATGCGCAGGTGAGAATCGCCGTTGACGGCACACATTACCTGAAAGGTATGGCCATGTATGGACCGCCTGAGGACTTCAAGCCCGGTGTTGATATTATATTTAACACCAACAAGCACGTGGGGACTCCAATGATTGATAAAAACAATAAGGATAACTCCGTGCTTAAGCCGATGAAGACCAAGACCGATGAGAATGGTAACACGGTCATTGATATTGAGAATCCGTTCGGCGCATCCATCAAGGATCAGCGTGGAGCGCTCAATCTGGTCAATGAAGAGTCCGACTGGCAGAAATGGTCAAAGACTTTGTCCGCGCAGTTTCTGTCCAAGCAGCCGCCGATGCTCGCCAAGAAGCAGCTTGATAAAACGCATGAGGAACATCTTCGTGAATTCAATGAGATATCTGAGCTCACGAATCCTGTCATCAAGCGAAAGCTTCTGGAAGACTTTGCGGAGCACATGGATTCCGCTTCCAGTCATCTGAAGGCGACCAGTTTCCCGAGACAGGCGGCCCATGTGATATTGCCGATCACGACACTTAAGGACAATGAGATCTATGCGCCGAACTACCGCAATGGCGAAGAGGTTATGCTCATTAGATATCCTCATGCAGGCGTGTTTGAGATTCCTGTTCTGAAGGTCAATAACCGCAATAAGGAAGGCAAACAGCTTATTCGGGATGCCAAGGTTGCTGTCGGTATCAATGCCAAGGTTGCCGAGCAGCTTTCCGGTGCAGACTTTGATGGCGATACCGTAACTGTTATTCCGACAACCGGTCTTCAGTATCGCGCCAAGAAGCCGCTGAAGGCTCTTGATAATTTCAATCCCAAAGAAGACTACAAGGCTTATGAGGGAATGGAACGTGTCAAGGATGGCGTGAACTTCCACAAGCAGACCGAGATGGGAAAGATATCGAATCTCATTACGGATATGACGGTTTTGGGCGCTCCAGAAAGAGATATTGTTAAAGCTGTCAAGCATTCTATGGTCATTATTGATGCTGAAAAGCATAATCTTGATTGGCGCAAGTCCGAAATCGAGAATGATATTGGCGCACTGCGCAAGGAGTATCAGGGTAAGCGAACCGGCGGTTCTGCCACATTGATATCTCGCGCAAATTCTGAAGCTCATCCCAATGAACGCAGACAAAAGTATCCTTCCGAGATGACACCTTCCGAAAAGAAGCGTCATGCCGAAGGCGAACAGATATTTACGGATACCGGCCGAATGCTGAAGAATAAGAAAACCGGAGAGTATGACCGCGTTGCCAAACAAGATTCGACAAAGATGGCAGAAGCATTTATATCCGGTAAAGGCCCGAAATCCTTGATATCTGAAGCAAATACCCCAATCGAGAACATTTACGCCGAATATGCTGCAAAAACCAAAGCACTTGCGAATGCTGCAAGAAAAGAATTATATTCTACAGGACGCCTGAAACTCAACGCATCGGCCAAGAAGGTCTTTGCTGAGGAACGGGCGTCTTTGATATCCAAGCTCAATCTTGCCAAGAAGAACGCTCCTCTTGAGCGCCAGGCTCAATTGATATCCAATTGGAAGGCCAGAGCTCGCATTGAGGCTGCCGGTCTTGACTGGAAGAAAGACAAGGATGATATTAAGAAGATCAAGCAGCAGGAACTGAGACGTGCACGTGAATCTGTCGGCACGAAGTCCAGAAATCCGAAGTCCAAGAACTCTCTGTCTATTCAGATCACTGATCGTGAGTGGCAGGCAATTCAGGCTGGAGCAATTTCTGACACAACTCTTACTGAGATTGTTAAGTATTGTGACATGGATTCTCTGCGTGAACGCGCAACTCCCAAGAAGCAAAAGAAGGGCATGAGCGCAGGCGCCAAGTCGAGAGCCAAGAGTCTGCTCAGGCGTGGATATTCTCAGGCCGAGGTCGCTGATGAGTTCGGCATCTCCGTCTCTACGCTTCTGCGTGAGCTGGATATTTGAAAGGAGCTGATCGTATGGCTAAATGGTTAACTACCGTTGACAATCCGTGGGACCCACGCGATGAGTTCCAGAACTGGCTGAACTTTGATATCGTACATGGGTATAAAACCTGCGAAACTCTGGATGAAGAGGCAAGACTTGCCGGTGATCTGAGTAATGCTGACAACAGGTATTACAATGAAGACGCCATTGACAGGCTTGTGAAGGAACATCCGGAATTGTATAAAGTCGTCGAGCACGACGATTGATATCTGTACGCACGCAAAAAAGGCCCCCACCCTGTTTCGTGAGGGCCTCTTTGCGCGATGTAATGATATTTTTTACTTGAATCCCGTCTGTTTTTAATCCATGCAAAACAAAACCCGACCTGCTTCAAATAAAGGTCATTGATATTTGTTTGTTTGCGCAATTTCGACGTTTCTCTTCGTTTTTCGGTATTGATATTCGATGCCCATGAGCTTCTAAATGACCCCCTCAAAAACAAACCCACCCCTTTTCAAATGAGGAGTATTGATATTTGATGCTGTTTGAAAAGACCCTAGTACAAATGAAATAGCCTTATTGATATTCTTTAGAGACCTTAGTAATACATGATGTGCATGACTGAATACGTTGATATGTGCGCACAAGTTGCTATTGATATTCTTAGTGTTCGCTAAGCGCTTATGGTTAGCTTGTTTAGGCTTTACTAAACGTTGTTGTGTGCATAGTATTGATATTCTTATGCTTAATGTTACTTAAAACTATTACTTAAGAGTTAGTTTGGTAATAGTTTTAACTTGTTTAGTTATTGATATTCTTAAAAACTAATTTAAAGTATTAATGTTTTGGTTATGAAAGTTAATAAAAGTTTATTGAATGAGATTATTGATATTTTAAAACATAACTTTTTAATAAA
>ERZ809472.396-NODE-396-length-10451-cov-12.080800_pt1 | contig 10451 bp, 6 predicted proteins | sample MGYA00521274_ERZ809472 | MGnify/ENA primary metagenome ERZ809472 (study PRJEB31581, sample SAMEA3312791) | metagenome | study: EMG produced TPA metagenomics assembly of the PRJEB8939 data set (Metagenomic analyses of Rumen microbiomes reveals... | reverse complement strand
CCCGCCTTCGGTAAAGAAAAGGCCTGAAAGAAGGAAAAATGATAGAATAAAAGAAAAAAAAGTTGTCGTATCTATAAAAAAATGGTGTCCTCGATTGTATTATATATAGAAGCGCTTCTATAACGGAGGACTATAACGACAGAATGATATGCTTAATAAAAAGATACTTGAAGGGCTTTTCCGCCAGCATTACAGCGAGATGTTTCATCTGGCCAGAACCTTGCTTGGTGCTGATGAGGAAGCTGAAGACATTGTTCAAGATGTGTTTGCCCGGCTGATGGAAACGGACATCATTCCCGAAGCGGATGGAATCCGTGCCTACCTGATGACTGCCGTACACCACGGTTGCATGAACTTCATCCGACGGACATCAATGCGGCAGCAGGTGGAGAACTTGTTCCACGTGGACGACACAACAGATCTGCAGCCCATCGACCTAATGACAGAACGGCTGGATGCCATTCAGGCTTATGCAAATGACCTCACGGAACCACACCGCAGCATTTTCCATCTACGCTTTGACGAAGACCTGACCCTGAAGGAAATCGCCCAACGACTCGGCATGAACCAGAACACCGTCTATAAGTATCTCAGGCAGAGCATACAGCAAATCCGTTTAAAAATACATCGTTAAAAACTACAATCGCAATGGACACAAGCAATGACAATATCCGTAAACTCTATGACATGCTCGATAATCCCGCAGCATATTCTGAGCAAGAAATCTCTGACATCATCAACTTCGACGAGGAAACCCGCGAGACATACCGCCTGATGGTGGAAGCCAAGCGCAGCAGCCGTTGGACGCAGCCACAGCAGCCTGGCGATGTAGATGCCGCCTGGCAACGCTTCGAGAAGAAACACTATCCGCAACGGAGACTCCTGCACCGATGGATGCGGATTGCCGCCTCATTCATTGGTATTCTCTTTATTTCGGGCATCGCCTTTGCTGTCCTACATTTCATGCAAGGTCATTCTGTAGAGTCACAAGTCCCCCAGACGGAAGAAACGAGCACGGAACTAGCAAGTCAAGAGGTCGCCGCTCCCGTTCGTTTCGATGATGTCCGTCTCGACAGCATTCTCTCTGTTGTGTCTGCCCATTATGGCAAGACCACACATTTCTGTAATGACGAGGCTAAGGCCATGAAGTTTATCATGACGTGGGTGCCTGATTCTTCGCTAACCAGATTCATCGACGGCCTTAACATGTTTGACGGGTTGCAACTGACCCTATTGAGAGACACCATCTTCGTTGAAGTACAGGAAGGAAAGGAGGATGTGAAATGAAACGACTAACCTTTCTGATTCTATCTGCTTTTCTTCTCAACCACACTTTTGCCCAGATTACACAGAACTTCCATAACACGCCTCTGACCGAGGCTCTACGTACGATAGAACTAAGCCAATCGGATTATACCATTGCTATCCTCTCAGACAACCTCAGCGACCTGCGTACGTCGGCCAAAGTCAAGAATCTCAATACACCTGACGCTGTAAAGCTTGTCTGCAAAGACCAGCCTGTGAAAGTGAAGACACGCGACAAGGAGATAACCATTCAATACAAACCAAAAGCCGACAACCGCAAATTATGGCTCAAAGGAAAGGTTTATGATTATGTGACGCATCTCGAATTGCCACACTCCACCGTCCGTCTGTTGACTGCCGAAGGCCAGCCCATCGATTCCTGCGAGGCCATTTCATACATGCAATACGGCAACAATCCACCTATTGAGCATTCCGACTTTGCATTTCAGGTGCCAGCCCGACCTGCCAGTTATGTCATCAAGGCTTCCTACTTAGGATTCCAGACTACAGAGTTGCCATACATCGTCGATAACATTTACAAACGCGAACAGCAACGTGATCTGCCTCCCGTCTATATGAAGCGAGAATCAAAGATGCTGAAGGAGGTCGTTGTCACGGCTACCAAGGTGCAGTTCTATTATAAAGGCGACACGCTTGTTTTCAATGCCGACGCTTTCGAGCTGGCCGAAGGGTCTATGCTTGACGCACTGGTCAGACAGTTGCCAGGCGTAGAACTGAAAGAGGGTGGACGAATCTACCATAATGGCAAATACGTCGATGCATTGCTGCTCAATGGCAAGGACTTTTTTCGTGGCGACCACACCATCATGCTCGAAAATCTGCCCACCTACACCGTGAAGACCATCGAGATATACGACAAATGGGGAGAGCAGAGTGAGTTTCTTGGGCAACAGGTTGCCGATGACAAACGCTACGTGATGGACGTGAAGCTGAAGAAGGAATACTCCATCGGCACATTGGGAAATGTGGAGGCTGGTGGCGGCACAAACGACAGATGGCTTGCCCGTCTCTTTGCCCTCCGCTTCTCTGATCACTCGCGTGTGGCAGCCTACGCCACGGCCAATAACCTGAACGGTGACCGTAAACCTGGTGAAAGTGGCAGTTGGGACCCACAACGCATGCAGGACGGTGGTATGCTGACTCAACAGCAGGCTGGTATAGACTATAATGTGGAAAACCGCAATAGCGTATGGAAGGCCGACGGTAACGTACAGGTGACCCACTCTGACCTTGACCGCCAGACACAGACCAACCGCCAGAACTTCCTTCCTACGGGAGATACCTACGACCGCATGGAACAAGCCCAGCGCGACAAGAACCTGACGCTGAACACCAGTCATCACTTTAACCGTAACTTCGGTATGTGGAACCTCGACGTGCGCCCCTCGTTCAACTATCAGAAGTTCGACAACACCAATGGCTATTCGTCTCTTACCACACGCAGCGAAAGCCTGCTCAACAAGAACCTGCAAAGCGGCATCACTGAAGGCCACCAAATTGATGGCAATCTCCGTCTCAACAGCACCTTCAAGTTCCATCATAGTCCTGACTGGGCTGCTGTGGACGCCTCTGTTTCCTTCAGCGACCGAAAGGAAGACGTCTACAATCGTCAGCAGGTTCAGTATGGAGCTGCATCCGGACAATCCGGCGAGACCTTGAACCGCTACACCCGCAGCCATCCCAACCGTTCGTGGAGAGCCGATGCCAAGGGAACCTATCAAATCAACTTCACGCAATTGATCCGTCTGCAACTCATAGCCGACTACGCCCACATTGACCAGCACTGTGAATCGTCGGTCTTCGATATCGACACAATCCACCCGCTCGGCCAGTTGCCATCATCTACGGAATACCAACAGGCACTAAACAGAGGACTTAGCTACGACAGTCATTTCACCGAGGACGTCTGCAGCTTCTCTCCGCGCCTGTTCTACAACTGGTATCAAGAGAAGAGAAAGAAGATTTGGGCACAGTTGGGCTTCCCCCTCACCCTCAGCCGTCAGCGACTGGACTATCAGCGTGGCACTGTGGACACCACCATCGTGCGCCGCACCATACCTGTCAACGTCTGGGACTGCTTTATTCAATACACGACCATTAACCCCGAGACAGGGAACGCACAGAAGCTGCATCTGCAATACATCGCTCAAACAAAGACCCCCGACTTGGTGAACCTTGTTGACATGCGTGACGATGCCGACCCGCTGAACATTCATCTGGGCAATCACAACCTGCACAATGCCGTCAGTCATCAGTTCTCTTTCAGTCATGCGTTTGGCAAACAAAACAGCAGAGAGGCCCAAAACAAATATTATCTCTACTATAACATCGTTCAAAACGCATTGGCAATGACCAGTCAGTACGATTCCAACACGGGCATTCGTACTTGGCAGGCCGACAACGTGAACGGCAATTATGACTTTGGGGCCGACTACATTTTCAATACTGCTATTGGCAAGAAGCGGCCTCTGCGTCTTAACATCAGCCCTAACATTAATTATCGCCACAGTGTTGATTTGGTGAACAGCCAGCGGAGCATCGTCAACACGCTCACGCTTAACAACAATCTCACACTTTCTTATAAGATTGGTAATCACTCGTTGAGTTTCAAAAGTACAACTCTCTGGCAGCGTTACACCAGCAATCGCGAGGATTTCACTACAACGCATCCCTTAACACTCACAAATAGCCTAAGTGCTCTGTTGAAACTCCCGTGGAAGCTGGAAATCAACACCGACCTCGGCCTCTACACCCGTACAGGTTATGCGGACAATGTGCTGAACACCAGCGACCTTGTATGGAATGCCCGCCTCTCGCGTCTTTTCCTTAAAGGCAAACTACTTGTTATGCTCGATGGCTTCGACCTCCTCGGCCAACTCGACAACGTTACCCGTATCGTCAACGCCCAAGGTCGTACCGAAACGTACACCAACGTCATGCCCCGCTACGGCCTCTTGCATGTGGTATATAGATTCAACAAGAATCCAAAAAAGAAATGAAAACACGTTGTTTCTATGATGCGTCCTTCCCGCTCGCTCAGTCGCGACTGGCGGCGGGGAGGGCTTTTTCAACAGTATCAGCGAACATCAAACCCACATATGGCTTAAATCTTCGTCGTGATGACGTAACGGGGCTGCTCAATATAGAAGGGTATTCTTGAAAGTTATGTTATAGGATCCACTGGAAATACACATAGAAAGCTACCTCCATTGCAATCGTTATGATTGACAGGAGGGAAAGGGAACCAACGATGTAGAACACTTTCGTTGAAATCCATACGCCCTCATTGTTCTTCACAATGTTCGTTAGTCGTTGGCTCTGCTATTGCCAAATCGTTTCTTGCTGTTGGTTATGATCGGCAAGTTTCTGTTCCTCTTGCCCCAGCCATTGGGCATGCATGTCATGGAGTTGTTTCATACTCTCATCATCAAGTCTTGCCTTGATGGTAGTGTTCTCTGCCTTGACAATGGCTGCACAGATTCTTGTGAGGATGTTATCCGCACTTAGGGCTGCTGCGTTAATGCCTTTCTGAATCTTGACATTATTGTCGTTGGCTTCCCTGGTAGCATCAAGCGTTTTCCACGCTAAGGAATGCGTTTCCTTGGTCTGCTCCAATGTTGCATCGAAGTGGTTCTGTTCGTATTACTTACCTCGTTTCCATTTTCTTGCCATTGGCTTGCATAGCCAGTTGGCTTTCATGGCACAGCGTCTTGCCCATTCCAGTTCGTCCTCGTCCTTGTCTCTGCCCCAGCCTGTACCAGTTCCACCACCGCCACCATAGGTTTCAGACATGGCAGTTGCGGCATCGACGTAGTTCAGGAAAAGCAACATGGCAACTTTTAGAATGTCCTCATGTGTAGCACTCGGCTCACGAGTAAAGCAGCCTTTTTTGGAGGTACGGCCACCCTTATCTGTCGACTATAGTCAACAGGTCTATCGACTATAGTCAACAGATCTATCGACTATAGTCAACAGGTCTGTCGACTATAGTCAACAGGTGAGGGGGGTACGGCCTCTCTTTTACGGCCTTCGGCGACCCCCCAAAATAGGGGCCGGCACCGTGCCAGCCCGCCCCGTGGCGAATAAGGTCGCTTTCAATCGCTTTCAATCGCACAGGTCGAACTTTTTCCATAGAAATATTTTGTCCGTTCGGAAAATAGTCGTAATTTTGCACACCAAGAGCATGGAGAACGGAAAACAAACAACTATTCAAAGCGAGGCGAAGCATCCTACACTGACGATGGTCATGCCTTTCTTCAACCACAAAGAACTGGTGGCGGAGATGGTAGACAGCATCGTGGCCAACGACTATGAGGACTGGGAGCTGCTGGCCATCGACGACGGCTCACAACCGGAGGAACACGCATTCCTGACGGAGCGATACAAGGACGACAAGCGCATAAGGATCATCGCCCGGAATCGCGAGCCGAAAGGGGCGCAGACCTGCCGCAACATGGGTCTGGAAATGGCGCGCGGGACGTTCATCATCTTTTTCGACAGCGACGACTACGTGGCCCCCTATTGTCTGCGCAACCGCGTGGAGAGCATGGAGAAACGGCCGGAACTGGACTTCATGGTGTTCCGCAGCGGAACGTTCAATGGCGGGCGGTTTCAAGTCACAGCCGGTCAGGATGTCTATGGCTACCCCGTGTATAAAGACGACCTGGCAGCCTTTATAGAGCGGACGCTGCCCTTCATCGTCTGGAACAATATTTACCGGACTGAGGCCCTGCGCCGCCACGGTCTGACCTGGGACACGAGCATCCTGTCGTATCAGGACTCCGACTTCAATATTCAGGCACTGCTGCACGGTCTGAAATATGACTACGCAACGACACAGCCCGACTATGGCTACCGCACTGAGGGCAACGGAGGATCGGTCTCAAAGAAAATTCCATCGGAGAGGCACCGCGAGAGCCACTTGTATTTCCTGAACAAGCAGTACGACGAGGTGCAGCGGATGTATGGAAACAGGTTCAACAGGAATCTTTACCGTTGTGCCCTTTACATCTATAGTATTAGTATGTCTGCCGGAGTGGATGCCGACTTCGCCCGCTGGTTGTCGGATATAGTGAAAAGCCACGACTGGAGCCGTGGCGTCATATTGAAAGGCAAGATAAGCCTTAGTGTTTTTCTGGGGAAGTTCATGCCGGTGAAACTGGCACGCCAGCTGCCTATGCCTGTGTATCTGGTGCGCAAGCTCTGGATGTACAAGGCCGTGCCGCGGCACATCCGTCGATTGCTTCACGAAGGGCATTGATGTAGCCCTTGCCGTATCTGAGGTCGGGCTCCATGTAGTTGCCCTCTCCCCATTCGTTCCACGACTTTACGAACAGCACCTGCCGTGAAGGAGTTTTCGCGGCCGTCACGCGCAGAGCCTGCTCGGCATGGCGGCGAAAGAGCTCGGGTAGCGGTTTCTGGAACACGTAACCTCGACAACCGCTACGGGGAGTATGATCCCAGTTGGGTATCAGTGTGGGGAAGATGTCGGGACTTGTGTCGGTTTGCTCATCAATGAAATACTTGGAGATGAACGAGTAGCTGAGCACTAATGGCCTCCCAAGCACCTTGTACTTAAAGAGGGGCCAGATAATCCGCTTCGTAACGTTTTTGTTGAACCGATGCTCCCCGTAACGCACGATGTTGACGGCGTCGAAGCCCATCTGGCGAATCTTACCAATCTCTGCAGAGTCGACCGTATGACCGATGAAGAAGAAGGCACTGGCGATGCCCGACGCGCTGATGAGCTTATTGAACAGGTTCATGAAGTGGCATATATCTGGGTGCAACAGGGGCTTGTAGACCACAAAGACGGGGCGGTCCTCTATGCGGAGGTAGCGATGATCGCTGATGGCACGCCGGATATATTCAAAATGTTCACGTATGTCGTCATCGCCGGGATAGCGCTGCTCCATGAGCATCTTGCCAGTCGATGTGCCGTCGGGATTCCAAATCTTTGCCAGCCACGACTCATTGGCCCAGCCCAGACAGAAGGGAAAGTCGGGCTGCCCGCTGTCGAGGACTTGGCGCAGGGGGAGGTCGAGCAGCACTCGACGGTCGCCGAACCAATAGTGCCAATAACAGAAGGCGGTGACACCGGCCTCACGCGCCAATGCAGCCTGTTTCTCCTTCACCTCTGCCATCCTCAGGTCGTAATAACCCAGGTCGGCGGGCACTTTCGGCTGGTCGTGGCCACGGAAGAGAGACTTCGCCTTGCCTACATTGGTCCATTCAGTAAAACCTTCGCCCCACCACTCGTTATTCTCCTTGAAAGGGTAGTATTGTGGCAGATAGTATGCGATTATCTCCATAATTCTTCGTAAAGTCTCAGATAGCTCTGGTACATGGCATCCCAGGTGAAACGCTTTGCGTTTTCAATGCCTTTGGCACATACCTCCTTCATCAACTGGCGATTATCCAGCAACCTCAGTTTTTCTAAGAACGTGGCCTCGTCGGCACGATCCATCAGCAACGGACTCTCACCGCAGACCTCCGGCACCGACGTGGCCCGGTAGGCGATGACCGGGCATCCGGCTTTCTGAGCTTCGGGGATGGGAATGCCAAAGCCCTCGTAAAATGACGGGTAGGCCAGACAGGCGGCATGATTATAGAGCATGTTCAAGTCACCGTTCTTGATGAACCCCATGCACTTGTAACGCGAGGGGGGCAGGTATTGCTCTATCTGTCGTTTCTCAGAGGCAGAAAGCTGCGACCCGACAATGACCAGGTTGTATTTCGTCTCCTTCAGACTTCTGCACACGAGGAAGAAGTTCTTGTAAGCCGTCCGTGTGCCCACAAAAAGCATGTAGGATCCACTTGGGTAGGGCAAGGGCGACAAGGGAGGGGCATCTGTCACAAAATAGTCGTCCGACACACCGTTGTATATCACCCGGATTTTCTCTTCGCCTATATCGGGCAGAAAATGAAGCAACTCGCGCTTCGTGTTTTCCGATATGCACACGATACGCCGCGAATTTCGCAGGGCGTTGAACTTCTGCCACGTGTGCAGACGCTTCTTTATTCCCTTGACGAAATATTCGTTCGTGAAGTCGTGAAGGGTAGTGATATTGATGGCGTTGGGGCAATATCTGTAATACGACGAGTGAAACAAGAAAGGCTTGTCATCCTTTATCCTTACAGGTAAGCCTCTGGTCGCAAAGACATGCTTGAAGCCGCCGATGATGCTATCCTCGGGAATTGACAGTCCCTTCCTGAAAGGATTGGCAGAATCGGGATTGTCAAGAAAACAGACGTCAATATCCTGCTCTTTCAGCAAACGGGAAAGCAGCTCATACCACACGACAGAGATACCGCCAGATTCCTGCAGCTGAAAAATGATATTGTCCAAAATCAGTCTCATATTGACATATTAACGAAGTTAAGCCGCATTTTATTATGCTTTCTGCTTACAAAGAGTGGAAAGTGTGCATTACAAGGAAGGTTTTTGCCGTTTTCTTTGGCAGTTCGGCGGAAAATGCGTAATTTTGCAGCAAGAATTAAAGCCTAAACTGTAACAAAACGTTAATAACACCCAAAACAAACATTGCCCAACATGAAACGACTCATGCTATGCGCCGTCCTGATGGCGGCAACGATGGGACTGAGTGCCCAAAAGACGATGAAGGCCCCTGCCGGCGGCAAGGCCATCAGTGACGAACTTATAGGTATCTTCTTCGAGGACATCAGCTCTTCGGCCGACGGTGGTCTGTATGCCGAGCTGTTGCAGAACGGTTCCTTTGAATTTAACGCCAACGAGAAGGACGGTTGGGGACCAGCCACGGCGTGGAAGGTTATCCGCCCCGGCCACTCCTTGGGCTACATCCAGCCGTTTACAACAAGTGCTGTCGACCAGAGCTTCACTTCGCCTTACAACAGCAATACCCGGATGCGTCTGCATGTGGAGCGTGTGAAAGAATTTTACGACTACAAAGGCTGGAAGGGTTTCGGCCTGCAGAACGATGGTTTCGATGGCATCAGTGTGAAGAGCGGTGCCAAGTACGATTTCTCCATGCGTCTGGCCAATGTAGGCGCAGCCAAGCAGGTGCGCGTGGCACTGGTGGGGCCTCAGGAAAGGGGAAAAGACCCGAATCTGCTGGCCGATGCCATCATCGACATACCCGCCTCTGCGACCGCTAATGCGATGGGCGAATGGAAAGCTTACAAGGTTACCCTCACTCCCAATGCTGACTGCAAGAAGGCATGCCTGCAACTATTGGTGCTCAACGTGGGCGATGTCTATCTGGACGATGTGTCGCTCATGCCGCAGGACACCTACAAGGGTCATGGTCTGCGCCGCGACCTGGCAGAAGCCCTTGAGGCCCTTCACCCGAAGTTCATGCGCTTCCCCGGCGGCTGTGTTGCCCATGGCGGTGGCGACGGATTCTGGAACACCTACCGCTGGAAGACCACCATCGGCCCCCGCGAGGAACGTCTCCAGCAGAAGAACACATGGGGCTACCACCAGTCGGCAAGCTTGGGCTACTATGAGTATTTCCAGTTCTGCGAAGATCTCGGTATGGAGCCACTGCCCATCCTGCCCTGCGGCGTCAGCTGCCAGGGAACCAACGGTGGATGGTTCATGAAAACACAGGCACAGGAGGTGGCACCCATGTCGGAGATGGACGAGTGGGTGGACGATGCCCTCGACCTCATCGAGTGGGCCAACGGTGACCCCGTCACCAGTAAATGGGCCGCCAAGCGCGCCGAGCAGGGACATCCCGAGCCCTTCGGACTGAAGTACTTAGGTCTGGGCAATGAGGAGAAAATCACGCCCGAGTTCTCTGAGCGCTTCCGCTATATATATAATAAGGTGGTAGAGAAATATCCCGATATCGTCATCGTGGGCACCGCCGGCCCTGGTTCGCACCCCGGCAACCCCGACCTGGAGAACGGCTGGAAACTGGCTGAGGAACTCGGCATGCCCATCATCGACGAGCACTACTACGAGCCAAACAAGTACTTCCTCAACAGCCGCCAGTATGACAAGTATCCTCGCGACCGCAAGACAAAGGTCTACCTGGGTGAGTACGCCGCCAAGGACAAGAAGCTCATCGATGCCCTGGCCGAGGGCCTCTACCTGCTCCACGTGGAGCGTAACGGCGACATCGTCTGCATGACTTCCTACG
>ERZ809472.394-NODE-394-length-10527-cov-12.126814_pt1 | contig 10527 bp, 7 predicted proteins | sample MGYA00521274_ERZ809472 | MGnify/ENA primary metagenome ERZ809472 (study PRJEB31581, sample SAMEA3312791) | metagenome | study: EMG produced TPA metagenomics assembly of the PRJEB8939 data set (Metagenomic analyses of Rumen microbiomes reveals... | reverse complement strand
CCATCCGCATGGACGGTGGCATTTGGGTTTGCATCGACTTCCAGCATCGCAAGCCGGGTAAGGGTAACACCATCATGATTATCAAGCTGAAGAACGTCAGCGACGGCCGTGTGCTGGAGCGTCGTTTCAACATCGGTGAGAAGCTCGAGGACGTGGTCATCGAGCGTCGTCCCTACCAGTATCTTTATGAGGACAACTCCGGTCGTATCTTCATGAACCAGGAGACCTTCGAGCAGATTCCCATCGACAACGACCTCGTTATCGGCCATGAGTACATGAAGGAGAGCGACATCGTGGAGGTCGTCAGCGACACCACCGACGGTACCATCCTCTACGCTGAGATGCCCGTGAAGACCATCCTGCGCGTCACCCACTCTGAGCCAGGCATCAAGGGCGATACCGCCACCAACACCCTGAAGCCCGCAACGGTGGAGACGGGTGCTGAGGTGCGCGTGCCCCTGTTCATCAACGAGGGCGACCTCATCCAGGTGGACACACGCGATGGTAGCTACCTCGCCCGCGCCAAGGAGTAAGCTTCCTCGTTTTCTAGTTAGTTCACTCCCTCACAAAGACAGTCTGGGAGAGAGTCGAGACAAAGTATGGGCAACGACAAACGGTTATTACCCGGCATCGTTGCCCATATTCTTTTTTATAAACCAGAAGGCGGTAATCACTCTTTTACCTTGAAATAAACCGTAATACTTGCTCTGTCCTTATCTCCTGGAGTGTATGTGAACTTCCTTGGAGACGGGTCATCGTCATGGATAAGGGTCTTTTCACCGGTAACCTCTGAAACCTTCCAGTTTCCATCGGCTTGACTACATTCCCAGATGAAGAAGTCGGAAGACTTTATGTAGGGGTTCAGTGAGCCATAGTAAGCACTCTTTAATGGCATTTCACCCTTCAGGACCCATTTCGTGTGGCTTCTTCCCTGATAGCTGGTTCCATAGTATTCCGCAACGATGTTTTTGGCTGAGGAAACCGTCTTGTAGTCCAGTTCGTCAACCGTGAACGACAACTTGATTTCCTCATTGTCTCTTTCTATCGTCTTTCCTCCTGTCAGAATCCGCGTGCCCTCAAAAGTGAATCCTTTTCCATGTTTCTTGATGGTGAACTGACAATCCTCATACTCAGGGCAGAAGCGGAATTCAGGACTGGAAACATACAAATGATAGGGGTCCATATTCTCATAAGCATCGTATTTGCAATAGAGATTGCCAAAGAAATCGACCATCTCAATCTCGTCGAAGTTTAGCGTATCCGTCTTTGCATACCCCTCGAAAATGGGAATATCTACATTCAGGATATTCATATAGACCGTGATGTCGTAGTTATCCTGGCCGTTGAGCGTGACCTTGGCGGTGGAGGTGATGTCAGCATTTTTGTCGTTGGCCTCAAGGAGTTTGCGTTTCTCGTCGTCAAAGTCGAAGTATTTCACGATGGGCTGCTCCGTGTCCTTGGCTCCCACGCGCTTGAATTCGGTGCGGAACTCGGTCAGGGCGTCGAGCACGCTCTTCGTCTTGTGGTGCAGTTTCAGCGTCACGTCGTTGCCGTTGAAGTCGAAGAAGTCCTTCTCCTCAATCTTCACCTGTGGCATGATGGGGTCGGAGGAGATGGGATAGCTGACCTCCGGCAGGTCTTTCTGCACCACGTCCACGCCGATGGTGTGCAAGTCGCAACCCAGGGAGACAGCGAAAGCCTGGTTGTACATGATGTCCTCAAACTGGTTGAACTTCCACTTCAGGATGTTGTCGAGTGCTTTCAGCCAGTAGGCATTGGCATCGGGGTACTGCGTGGGGTCGGCACTGTAGGGCATGAGCCAGTCATTCGTGTTACCGACAAACGCTAAGAGGTCGAGCTTACCGCTGATGGTCTCCTTCTTCACCATATTCAGACGTAGGCGCACGCCGAGGGTCTTGCCATAAATGCCGATGTAGCCGCCCATGGCCACGCCGTAGGAGAGTCCTCCCTCGAACTTGGGACCAAAGGTGAACTTCAGGGCTTCTGGTCCCTCTGGCTCCAGGTTGCACTCGGCCGAAAGGCCCGCACCTTTCTGGTAGCGCATCTTTGCGTGTATGGTGCGCTCATAGCTGATAGAGGCTTCAAGCGTGACCTTGCCGTCGGCTTTCACAATGCCATACACGTCGATGTTTGGATTAAGCACCACAGGGCCGATGGGGATGGCTCCGCAGACGATAGTGAACAGATAAATCTTCATCGGCTTGAATGCATGCTCGTCGATGACGATGTTGAGGTCGGCACCCACGGTGACATCGGCATCCAGGTTGATGCCGCAGTAGGACAGCTCGTAGTCGCCGAACTGGAACACATAGCGCATCATCAGATCGATGCTCATTTTCGGTGTCAGCTCAACGCCCTTGGCAACCTTCCACCCCACTTCAGGCAGCTTGATTGGGAAGGATTTCGAGCCGTTGGCACGGGTCTCGACCTCGCGGCTGAACGCCAGTTCCTTGCCGTCGGCATCGTAGATGTGCTCAACATATTCGCCTATAGAGATGTACTGCTCGGGGATGTCAATATCCTTGAAGGCATCCTTCAATTCGGCATCCTCGTAGGTCACCAGATAGCCGTTGCCGTTCTCCGTGACATCTTTTACCTTGGCCAGCAGACCGTAGGGCAGCTGCTTGGTGGGAGTGTTGAAGATTAGTGTCTGCCCTGCTTCGGGCTTAGAGGCTGTGGCAGGGAGTGTCAGCTTGTGTCCGAGGGTGTCAACATTGGCCACGGCCTTTGCCACTTCCTCGGGTACGATGGTGGCCGTAGGGGCAAGTTCGTACTTGATTTCAGAGAGTTCAGGGATGTTGGGGTTTGGCGTCACGGAACCGCCGCCACCACCGTCCTTGTCGTCATCCTTGGAGCAGGCACTGACGGCCATCAATGTCATCATTGAGACTGTCAGTATGACCAACAGTCCAAATAGTTTTGATTGTAGCTTCTTCATACTTTCTTTCGTTTAGTTTTAGGCATAATCTGTATGCAAAGTTACGGTTTTTCGTATGAACCGCCAAATATTACCATGCTTTTTTGGGAAAAATTAGGAAATACCATGAAACAAACAAGAAAAGGCGGCAAAAGTTTGTCGGACTCAGATTTTTTCCCTAACTTTGCGGCAAAAGAACAGACATCATGGTAAGATATTCCATCATCGTTCCCGTCTACAACCGTCCCGACGAAGTGGACGAGCTGTTGCAGAGTCTCTGCCAGCAGACGGTGAAAGATTTTGAGGTGATTGTTGTGGAGGATGGCTCCACTGTGACATGCAAGGATGTCTGCGATAAATACGCAGGCATCCTTGATTTACATTATTACCAGAAGCCCAACAGCGGCCCAGGCCAGAGCCGCAACTATGGGGCAGAGCGTGCCAGCGGCGAGTGGCTCATCGTGCTCGACTCCGACGTCGTACTGCCGGAAAACTACCTTCAGGCTATTAATAATTATGGTGTCCTTCAAGCGCAACCTGCTACTTCCCCCACAAATCACAGCGATTCCTTTGATGCCTTTGGCGGCCCCGACGCTGCCCATCCCTCGTTCACGCCCGTGCAGAAGGCCATCAGCTACAGCATGACCTCGTTTTTCACCACTGGTGGCATACGAGGTGGAAAGACAAAGATGGACAAGTTCTATCCCCGCTCCTTCAACATGGGCATCCGTCGCGAAGTGTACCAGCGGCTGGGCGGGTTCTCGAAGATGCGTTTCGGCGAGGACATCGACTTCAGCTATCGCATCGTGGAGTCTGGCTTTAAGACGATACTTATCCCTGAGGCGTGGGTGTGGCACAAACGGCGCACGGACTTCAGGAAATTCTTCCGTCAGGTATACAACAGCGGCATTGCCCGTATCAATCTTACCAAGCGTCATCCTGGCACGCTGAAGCTCGTCCACCTCCTGCCCGCCGTCTTTACCGTCGGGGTCATCGGGCTTTTGGCCATAGGTCTTGTGTTCAGCTCGCTTGCCTTGATACCTGTTTTGTTGTATAGTGCCGTCATCTTCATCGATTCCAGCATCCGCAATCGCAGTCTCTGGGTGGGGCTGCTCTCCATTCCTGCTGCTTTCACCCAGCTCATGGGCTACGGTCTGGGCTTCATCGAGTCCTGGTGGAAGCGTTGCGTTCTTAAGAAAGACGAGTCCCCGCTTTGCGAGCAGTCGGAAGCCGAGCGCACGGCCTTCGAGAAAAAATTCTATCAATGAACGAAAAACTAACTATCGCCAACTGGGCCGAGGACGACCGTCCGAGGGAGAAACTGGAGCGTCTTGGTGCGGCGTCACTGAGCGATGCCGAGTTGCTGGCCATTCTCGTGGGCAGCGGGTCGACGAAGGAGGATGCCGTGGCGCTGATGAAGCGCATCCTTGGCGACTGTAAAAACAACTTGAACACCCTTGGCAAGCTGACGATACGTGAGCTGTGCCAGTACAACGGTGTGGGGCCTGCGAAGGCCATCACCATCCTTGCGGCCTGCGAGCTGGGCAAGCGGCGGCAGCTGGAGAAGGCCGAGGAGCGGCCTGAGCTGACCACTGCCACCTACATCTACAACCACATGCACCCCGTGATGCAGGACCTTGACGTCGAGGAGTTCTGGGTGCTCTACATGAATCAGGCCCACCGGCTTATCAAGAAATTCAAGATTGCCCACGGTGGCATCTCGGAGGTGAGCGTCGACGTGCGCATCATCATTCGTGAGGCAGTGCTCTGCAATGCCACCATCATTGCCGTCTGTCATAACCATCCCAGCGGCAACATTGCCCCCAGCAAGGCCGACGAGGCGCTGACACAGCAGATCAAACGGGCCTGCGAGGTCATGCGCCTGCACTTCATGGACCACGTCATTGTCACCGACGGACTCTATTATTCCTTCCACGAGTCAGGAAAGCTGTAGCCCCCAAACGTTTTACACACTGACCTCGGCCTTGATGTGTGGCCACGGGTCGTAGTTCTCCAACTGGAAATCTTCATACTGGAACGCGAAGAGGTCTTTCACCTCCGGGTTGATGCGCATGGTGGGCAGCGGCCGCGGTTCGCGTGTCAGTTGCAGCCGTGCCTGCTCCAGGTGGTTCAGGTATAGGTGGGTGTCGCCCGTGGTATGGATGAAGTCTCCCGGCTCCATGCCCGTCACCTGTGCCATCATCATGCACAGCAGGGCATACGACGCGATGTTAAAGGGCACGCCTAAAAACGTGTCGGCCGAGCGCTGATAGAGCTGCAGCGACAGGCGTCGTTTCCCTCCTTCTCCTGCAGGCGAGGTATAGAACTGGAACATGGTGTGGCAGGGTGGCAGGGCCATCTGGCCCACCTCGGCCACGTTCCAGGCCGAAACAATCATGCGGCGCGAGTCGGGCGTGTTTCGTAGCTGGTCCAGCACCTGGCCTATCTGGTCTATCGTGCCGCCGTCGTAGTCGGGCCACGACCGCCACTGGTGACCGTAGACAGGGCCCAGCTCGCCGTCGGCGTCGGCCCACTCGTTCCATATTCTCACACCGTGCTCCTGCAGGTATCGCACGTTGGTGTCGCCTTTCAGGAACCACAACAGTTCATAGATGATAGACTTCAGGTGCAGTTTCTTCGTCGTCAGCAGGGGAAAGCCCTGGCTGAGGTCGAAGCGCATCTGGTGGCCAAACACGCTCTTCGTGCCTGTGCCCGTGCGGTCGCTCTTCTCTGCGCCCTCGCGCAGGATGCGGTCAAGTAATTCCAGGTATTGTTTCATCGTGGCTGCAAAGTTACGGCTTTTCTTCGACATGGCCAAGGAAAAAGAGCACAAAAAAGTCCGGGCAACTCCTGTTAAGGGTTGTCCGGACTTCCTTCGTGCATCGGTGCTGCGCCTATCGGCAGACCGTCGTCCTACTGTTTAACCTTCATCGTCGTCATCATTTCCGTAGTCCACGAGCTGACCGTTCTTCACCTTCTTGGGCACGCCGTTGATGTCGAAGATCATGTTCTGGCTCATAGCCACCTTGTTGAGGAATGCGCGGCTGGTGATACGGTCGTCTTCTGCGTTCTCAGGCAGGAACCTCACGTGTACGCCCTCGAGGTACTCGTTGATGTTGTAGCCTACGGGGTCTTCTGCGCCTTTGGCCTCCAACGAGGGATAGAAGGTTCCCAGACCGTCAATCTTTACTGCGGTGCCCTCTGAGACAAGCTCCACCAGACACTCTTTGAACTTGGTGAGCACGCCTCCCACAACGTCGTTGGTGTAGACAGAGCCGTGGCTGGAGATGTGGTCGGACAGACCGCGCAGATTGAGAGTCGAATTGCGCACGGCGCGGGGGAACCACAGCATGTGTGCGCTGCTCTTGTCGTTGTTGAACTGACGAAGGTTGTACTTCATTTCAATTTTACTGGTTGCCATAATTTGTTTTCCTTTCTTTTGATTAAATTGTTTGACTTTTTGTTTGTTAATGTAATCTCGGCCAAGATTCTTTTTGTTTGGTAAGTAATGTTTAACTGTATGAATGTTTCACTAAGTCATAGAACGTCTCTTTGTCGTCTCAGGCGGTGTTTTGTCTGATTGACGATGCAAAGGTACGGACAAAAAGAGCCGTGGCGAAGAAAAACGTCGCCTTGCAGGAGTTTGCGGGAGTTTTTGTAGGAGTTTTGCCCTTTTTGCCTCTTTTGTGAAGAGTTTTCTCCACCGTCGTGCATAGTTTTAAGCAGTTGTCGCGCTAAGAGGCATCGGATAGGTCGGAGGGAACAAAAAAAGGTCAGCAGCCTGACAGTGGCTGCTGACCTCCCACGTGGTGGAGACTATAATTGCTGATTACTTGATCATGACCTTTTTGCCATTTTGTCTGAACACCTTTTGCCGGTTTTCAATGACGATGCCGCGCGTATCGTCAGTAGCGGGGGTGCCGTCGAGGCGGTAGACGCGGGCTGAGGATGGTATGGCGACACGGCTTTCAGGGACGATGTCGGTGGTGATGCCCTCATATTCGGCACGGGCGGCTGCCACCATGTCGAGGAAGGCGGGGTCGGCATGCAGGCGGGCCACGAGGGCGGAAGAGAGCTGACGGGTGGCCTCGATGTCGGTGTACCAGTGGTAGCCCACGATGAGCCGGTTGTGACCGTATTCATAGCCGCGGCGCAGTATCTCGTCCTGGTGCTCGGGTGCCACCTCGGCCATGACCAGTGCCTCGGTCCAGCCCAGGTTGGTGTGGCCTGAGGGGAAACTGCTCTTGCCGCGCTCCTTCTCCTCATCGCCAGCTACGGCCGACGGCTCACCCAACTGCACGAAGGGACGCTTGCGGAAGCGGAGGGGTTTCAGACGGTCGGCGGTCTCGCTGGCTTTGTCGAGCACGTAGCTCAGCAGACGGGTGATGGCGGGCGTCTGAAGGTCGCTGATGGTGATGCCGATGGCCTCGCCCATCACCTTTTGCATCATGGCAACACTATACTCGGCCTCGACGGCAGCCGTTTCGCCACGCTCGGTGCTGCGCAGCGGCTTGTTGTTCCAGTAGAGCATGAGGTCGGCCATGTAGCGGGCGGAGGCGGTATCGACGGGGTTGTTCAGGAAACGTTCACCGTGGGGCACGTCGGCCTCGGCGGCAGGGTCGTAGTCCTCGGGCAGTCCCTTCAGACGTGCATACTCGGCGCGGGCAGCGCGGATGTCCTGCTCGAACTCGGGCTCATGGTGTGCACGGGCGATGGCTGCCGCGGCACAGAGGTAGCCTGCCGTCACGTCGCTCTGCCAATGGGCATTGACGATGATGCGGTTCTCGCCATACTCAAAGCCACGGCGCAGGATGGTGTCCTGCAGTGCCGGCCACATCTCGGCCAGGGCCAAGGCCGTCGCCCAGCCAGATGCCGTGTGGCCCGACGGGTAGGAGCCGTCGGCCAGCAATGCCTCCTGATTGTCATACTGTCCCCACGCCGTCTCGTTCATCACCGCAAAGGGACGTTTGCGCATGTATTTGTTCTTAGTATCTATCGTGGAAAGAATGCCGGTGACAAACGACTTCAGCACCAGTCGGAAAATGGCGGGCGTCTGCTCGTCGCAGATGGTGTCGAGTTCCAGCGCTTGTGCCATGACCGAGGCCATGGCGTCGGGGCTGATGTATGACTCAAGGCTGGCGCGTGCGCCGCGCTCGGTCGAAGCCACGGTCTTGCCCCACTGCCACTGGGCAATATCGTCAAGAAACCTCGCGCTGGCCGAGTCGGGCGGCGCGGGCAGGAAATAGCGTGCGTCGGGCATCTGTTCGACAACGACATAAAGGCTATCGTTGATGGTTTGCGCACCAGTGTTCGTTGCACCGCATAGTGTAAGGATGGCGGTGAGCAGCATCATGGGCATCATCGATGCCGCATGCAAATGTTTTAGTCTTTTCATATTGTCAATATATGTTCGCATTATTTTGGTCGGCTGCAAAGGTACGGAAAAATATTCAATTATCGCATACTCGCCCCACCTTTTATATATATTAAGGCACTTTTCTTGTTGTGCGCCCATCTTTTCCTGTAAAAACCCTTTTATTTACAGGAAGCAGTGGTTAATCTATCAGTTAATTTTTTGAGTTAAAATATTTTGGGGATAAAAATATTATTCGTACTTTTGCAGAGTCAAACATAAAATGAGGAAGCTATGGAAAAGAACAAGAATTGTAATGGACGGATACAGCTGATGTCAGCAGTCCGTATGTTGGTTCTGTTTTGCTGCGTCGTGCTGGCCCACACGTCTGTGCTGGCCCAGATGTACGGTACTACCGATGCCGGGCTTCAGGACAATCAGCTGCTGCCCTGGATCAATACAACGGAACTGAAGAGTCAGATGATGGTCGACGGATGCACCTTCAATTTCTTCGGCAACAAGGATACCAAGGAGGCCTATATGACTGCCCTTGACGACAATCCCGACTACAACCCCTCGGAGGGTACACGGGCACTTCATGTACCCCAGCAGGTGTTCTTCGACGGCGATCCGGAGCAGGCATACCAGGTGGCCTACCTGTCGGCAAGCGTCTTGCGCAGCACGAAAATGAACAATTATGGCCTGACCTACACCACCTGTCTGGAGATCGACACCATCTTTGTTCCTGCAAGCGTGAAGCAGATCGTGACGGCCGACCTGAAGTTTTTGACGGCTTTTGGTGTACTCAACAAGCATACGCTGAAATGCTGGAGCATTGCCGAGGACAATCCCAGCTTCAAGAGTATCGACGGCGCGGTGTACTCCAAGGATGGGGACATCCTGATGCTCGTGCCCTTCGTCTGCGGCGACTCGTTCACCGTCCCCAACGGGGTGAAGACCGTAGACTGGTGTGCCTTCACGATGACCACCTGCAAGGAAGTGAAGATACCTGAGGGGGTGGAGACCGTCTACTCGACAGCCTTTAAGGAGAGCAACATCCAGGAGGTCGTCATTCCAGGGAGCGTGACCTACTTCGGACGGAAATGGGAACGCTGCAATGTCATGACGAATCCTTCAAGGTTCAACATCGTGGGCAACAAGGAAGTGGGTACGACGGTGAACGACGACTTCTATCGCGTGCTGAGCAGTGATGGCTCAAGGGTGGTCTACGGCGAAGGTGTGAAGGTGATCGAGGCTCCTTGCTGCGGCTATTCCGGAGTGCCAGGAAACCGCACGGTCGTGCTGCCGATGTCGTTGGAGCGTATTGTCGGCTCCTGCACCTATATGAGCGGCCTTAACATCGAGATTCCCGACAACCACCCGAAATACCAGTTGCGCGACAGCTGTCTGCTGACGGTCGACGACACCCTGCTCTGTCTGCAATCCAGGAGCGAGGGCCATTACTTCGTGCCTGAGGGCGTGAAGGTGGTGGCCGACAACTGCGGGGGACTTATCAAGAATGGACATTGCGTGATTGTGCCCGCATCTGTCACCCGTATGGGGTTCTTTGCTGGTGGAACCACTTCCAAGGCGAGTGACGTATGGCACGGCCCCCTGAAGATTGAGTTCCTGGGACTGCCTCCTGAGCCATCCGACCTTTTCGTTGAGCAGGCCATAAGCACATACCGCTACGCGAGTTGGTCGTCGGAGTACAACATCATGATTCGCGTGCCTGCTGAGTATGAGGAGGCCTATCGCAGCCATGAGTTCTGGGGACGCTGCCACTACATCAACGACATCCACTTCCGCGGCATTCAGGGCATCGACGACGTGACATCCGTTCCGTCAGAGCCGCAGAAGGCCTACGACCTGCAGGGTCGCGCCGCCACCGACGCGCAGCGTCACGGCATCGTCGTCCGCGACGGCAAGAAGTACGTGAAGTAAAGCAGACTTCGTGGATATTGTCCTCCGCAGGTCCCCCTGCTCCCTGTGAATTGGTATCTGCCACGTATAAGGGCTGGCCCATCGGCCAGCCCTTATGTTTTGTGTATTTTTAACGGGTATTTGGCTTTAAATAGCAGTTTGGCATAATATATAATAATGTATACATAACGCAATAACAGGGTGTGCTGGGCTTGCGAACCAAGCAGTCCAATGGCATCTAACGGGGTGCTTTTTGGTAGGTACGGCCCCCCTCACCTGTCGACTATAGTCAACAGGTCTATCGACTATAGTC
>ERZ809472.392-NODE-392-length-10591-cov-6.245539_pt1 | contig 10591 bp, 13 predicted proteins | sample MGYA00521274_ERZ809472 | MGnify/ENA primary metagenome ERZ809472 (study PRJEB31581, sample SAMEA3312791) | metagenome | study: EMG produced TPA metagenomics assembly of the PRJEB8939 data set (Metagenomic analyses of Rumen microbiomes reveals... | reverse complement strand
ATCAGCAACACCTCATTGGCGTATTCCTTCAGGGATACGTCCTTGCCTTTTCTGTCTTTGACAGTGAAGTCATAAACTGTTTTCATCTGTAAAATAAGTCACTTGTTAAGTTCTTGGGTACAAATATACGACTTTTCCCTGTTTTAGCCAAAAGAAAAGGAGAAAAAATGCTTTTCTCCTTTAAAAAACAAAAATGCGCTCGTGGCATATGCAACTACCATGAACGCATTTTATGTCTATCGACTGTCTATATCTTACTTCTTCGCAGCCTTACCGTAGCGGCTCATGAACTTATCGACACGACCTGCGGTGTCAACGAGCTTGCTCTTACCAGTATAGAACGGGTGAGAAGAGCTGGAGATTTCGACTTTTACCACTGGGTAAGTTTCGCCTTCGAACTCTACGGTGTCATTTGTCTTTGCGGTAGATTTCGTAAGGAACATATCGCCGTTGGACATATCCTTGAATACGACGGGGCGATAGTTTTCTGGATGAATACCTTTTTTCATTTTGAGTTTTAATATTAATGTTAAAAATACGATTTCACACTTTTGGGCTGCAAAGGTACGAATATTTTTTGAATCCGCAAACTTTTTGTGCCTTTTTCTTTGTCTGATCAGATTATTTTCCTATATTTGCAAACAGAAAACGAATTGAAGTGCAGCGATGAGTGAGATCGTAGAGAGCCATCCTTTCAAGCCGTTTCTGCCTGAAAAGGCGAAGTTGCTGATGTTGGGCACCTTCCCACCAGCCCCCAAGCGCTGGTGCATGGCGTTCTATTACCCGAACTGGATCAACGATATGTGGAGGATCTTTGGCATCTGCTTCTTCGGCGACAAAAACCATTTCGTCGTGGAGCAGGAAAAACGCTTCAACTTGGAGCGCATCATCCCGTTCTTGGAGGAGAAGGGGATTGCCCTCTATGATACGGCCACCCGTATTCGTCGCACGCAGGACAATGCCTCCGACAAGGACTTGGAGATCGTGGAGGCAACGGATCTCGATACGATGCTGAGACAGATCCCTGACTGTCAGGCTGTCATCACGGCAGGGCAACTGGCCACGGAGGTGTTTTGCGGCCATTACGGTATCAAGCCTCCGAAGGTGGGGGAATACGCCCCTTTCCATCTCGACGGCAGGGCACTGCGGCTCTACCGGATGCCCAGTAGTTCGCGGGCCTATCCGATGAAGGCTGAGAAGAAAGCAGACTATTACGATATTGTATTCAAATACCTGAAACTATGACGATTATTGGAATTGCCGGAGGATCCGGCTCAGGAAAGACCACCGTGGTGAAACAAATTGCCAAGGCACTGCCCCCTCACTGTGCAGCGGTAGTGCCCCTTGACTCGTATTATAACGATACGACAGGTCTGACACCAGAAGAGCGCAGGCAGATCAACTTCGACCATCCTGATGCTTTTGACTGGAAACTGCTGACAGAACAGATCAAGAAGTTGAAGAATGGCGAGGCCATCGAGCAACCCACCTACTCCTATATAGAGAGCAACCGTCTGCAGGAGACCATCCATGTGGAGCCCAAGCCCGTCATCATCATCGAGGGTATCATGGCTCTGCACTATAAGAAACTGCGCGACATGATGGACCTGAAGATCTTCGTGGATACCGACTCCGACGTCAGACTGATGCGCAATATCCGTCGTGATGTGGTGGAGCGCGGCCGTACCGTGGATATGGTGTTGGAGCATTACGAGACGGCTGTCAAGCCGATGCATGAGCAGTTTATTGAGCCTACGAAGAAATTTGCCGATATTATCATCCCCTCAGGCGGAGACAATAAGACCGGCATTCATATCCTTAAGACTTATATAGAGGGAATCGTTACTGGGGTGTAGAGGTATCTTCCTCTGCCACTGGCAGTTCCTTGGCAGGAACCGTCTCTTCGGCGACCTCATCAACGTTTGTTGCCTCAATAACCTCTTCTGCCACAGGTATCTCCTGAGCCTGACGTGCCTTGCGCTTGTCGGAGTAGAATTTCAGGGAGTTGATCATCTCCGTGACGCCATAAAGCAACGAGCACCAGCCCAGCACCAGCATGGCCATACTGGCAGGGGCCAGGGGCTTGATGATGACATAGAGGCCGATGAGGAGAATGACAGAGGGGAATATCCAGTAGCCGAAACCTATCTTGCCATACCTGCGGGCATTGATGAGGTTCATGTATTGGTTGATGGCTCCCAGGATCAGGATGGCACCGATGATATACATCAGAGCCGTGATGAAGATGTTGGGCGTCAGTGCCAAGAGGAATCCCAAGATAATGCTGCCTACGCCCACGATGGGGAAGGTAGGCTTCTCACCAGCCACTACACGGCCTTGGGCATCCGTGATCTTATATTCGGACACGTTCTTCCTCGCATGCACATAAACCACCATGGAGATGATGCCTGAAAGCAGGAACAGGATACCGATGGCAACGGTGATCCACGTGACGGTATTGTCTGGGAACTTAATCAGAAGAATACCGATGGCGATAGCGCAAATAGCGCGGAAAACGGAACTTTGTAATATCTTCATTATGTTTTATGGTCTTGTTTTACGTTGCAAAAATAATAAAATATGATGGAAATCACAAATATTTATGTATTTTTGCACAAAATTTAAAGGATAATGACAACTTTATACTTAGTAAGACACGGTGAGACGGTGGATAATGTCAACCAGATCATGCAGGGTCAGACGCAGGGCGAACTCAATGAGAACGGTGTTCGTCAGGCTCAGGAGGTCAGTGAGGAGTGGCGTGACCGTCCGCTTGATGCCGTGATTGCCAGTGATTTGAAGCGTTCCATTGATACGGCGAGGATCATTGCCGATCCCCATCATCTGGAGGTGGTGACGACACCTTTACTCAGGGAACGCGACTGGGGAGACTTTACTGGGCGCTTTATTCCTGACCTGAAGGGTGAGGTGTGGCCGGATAATGTGGAGACATTGGAAAACCTGCTTTCCCGGGCAGGAGAATTCATCGCCTATGTCAAGGAGACATTCCCAGAAAAGCAGGTGCTGGCTGTAGGCCATGGAATCATTAACAAGGCCATCCAGGCAGTATATTATGGAAAATCAATGAGCGAAGTACGTCGTATGATGAATGCTGAAGTGAGGGTGTTAGAACTCTGACTTAGCGATGACCGCCATGGCCATGCGAGCCACCTCCGTGAGAACCACCACTGTGTGATCCACCTGAGAATCCACCGCGAGAACCACCACCATGTGAACCGCTGGAGAACCCTCCACTATGTGATCCGCCAGAATAACCTCCGCGTGTACTGCTGCTGTGAGATCCACCGCTGCGTGGGCCACTGCTGAATGAACCGCTACTGCGTGATCCGCCACTGTGCGAACCGCTGCTGCGTGATTCAGTGCTGTGGGATCTGCCAGAGAATCCCCCACGAGAACTGGAAGAATAGTTCCTTTCCGTCATACGGGGCTGATGGTTCGTATGGCTCTGATTCCCGATGCGGTTCTGCTGACCGTCTCTGCGGCCACTGAAATTGCCACTGCCTCCATCGCGATGATTCCTTTGATCATTTCTGCGGTTGTCCATGTGGTTGTCACGGTGATTCCTGTCGTTATGACGGCTGCCCGTCACACGGGTGGAGCTGTTACGAGGACCACGGTAGTCTCCACGATCCCAGCGGTCATGCATACCTACATGATGGTTATGATGTCCACGGTAGTGATTGCTGTGGCCGTGATAGTAGCCGTGACCGCCATGGCGATGCCAAGCATGCCCTCCGCGATAGGTCACATAGAAGTGGGGATATCCGAAGTAGAAATAGTCACGGTGCGGGTAGCGGAGATAGATGCCGAAGTGCCAGTAACCAGCCTCCCAGTACAGGGGACGGTAGAAATAGGTTGCTGCCACAAAGGCGTTCCACTGCCAGTCGTAGAGGATATAGCTCATGTCGAGGTTGCGACGCTCCCAGTAGGTGCCGAACACATCTGCACGTCCTGTGACACCCATGAGGTAGTCGAGGTTGATCTCATACGCAGCCTCATACTGCTCTTCGGTCAGATTCAGCTCGTATGCCATCTTGTCGGTGAGGAACAGGGCCTCGTTGCGGGCCTGCTCGTAGCTCATTGCTTTGGCTGAGATGGTAGTTGCTAACATCATCAGTGCGAAAAACATCTTCTTCATATCCGTAATCTTTAAAAGGTTTGACATACTTTGTTATCTATTCACGATGCAAAGATAGGGTAAAAAGAAAGCAAATAAAAAGGATTTCCCCTAAACTGAATGGGGGAAATCCCTATAGATGTATTTAGATGCGGTGAATCCTGGTCTTTAGTATTTCTCGAAGGTCCAGGTCTGACCGTCTTTGGTCAGCACCAGTTGGTCTTTGTCGAGTGCCGCCACCTTCACGCGGATATTGTTGAAGGGCTTGAAGCCGAAGTTGTTTTCTACGACAGTGGTGTCAGATGCCGTTTCCCTGACGGAGTAGCACTGGACGAACAGACTGTCGCCCTTGTGCTGGAAGTTGCCGTAGATCTGTCCTTTGGCAAGGTCAGAGAACGAGATGTCGCGAAACAGTGCGACAGAGCCCGAGAAACTCAGGTAGTTCGTGTCCGACCCCTTCAGGCGCCACTGTCCCAGCAAATCGCCAGCCTCGCGTCCCTCTTGGCAGGCAACGAGCAGCATGATAGCGCATAATATGAATAATTTAGAGAATCTTGCCATGATAACTGATTTTGAAGTCGAAGGTTGAACAGTCACCGAAGATATTCCCCTTGTCGAAGGCGTAGGCTGCACTGAATTGCCAAGGTCCTGTGTGGAAGATGGCTTGCAGTAGGGCATCGAAAGAGTGGTGCCGGGTGGTTAGAGGCTCGTCATACGTGCCCCATCCCTCGCGGTAGGAACCCTTCACCAGATAGGACAGATGATCCGTAATCTCACCATTGACACCCAGATGCCAGGCCTTCACCCGATTGTCTCGGAAGGCGGAATAGCCATCATTATTATAAATAGGTGAGGGGATGAGCGGGTTGCCTGGGGTCATACCGTAGTGTGTATAACTGCCGTAGAAGGAGTGGTTGTAATACTCGTCCTTACCCGTCACGAGATCCGTGATCTGATGGCGGATGGGCTCAGGATAGTCGCCACTGTCCCAGTGCAGGGGACCAGACTGGTTGGTGCTCTGGAAATACTCCAGTACAGCACCGCGCACGTATTGTCTGCCCTCGGCCTTGTTGGTGTACTGCATTCCCCATAATCCGTCCCAACCGTTTCCTTTGCGGATGCCGGAGCCGTCTTCGAAGGGGTTGTCCAGATAGGCCTGTACCTGATGGTCTTTGTTGATATTCCAGCCGATCTGAGCGGTCATCACACCTACGTGATTACCCCAGACCCAGTCTTCCATGGCGTTGTTCTCGAAATACTGGCTGTCGCCGCCAGGCAGGATCACCTTCCAGAATGACTTCAGGTCAAGCGGTTTCTCCGAAGGTGACTTCTCCGGGTCCTTAAAATATTTCGTGCCGCCAAACTGTACGGCATGTTCGATGCCGACGGTAATGAATAGGGGTTTCTCAGGATTGCTACGCAGATACAGGTGTTTCTGGTGGTACCAGATATCCTTGGCGTAGGTCTTGTTGACATCGTATTCACGGAACAGGTCCTCACGGTAGCCGCTGTCCATGAACTTGCCATAGCCGAAGTCGAAGTTCACCTGCAACCATCCCTTGGTATAAGGCACAGTCCAGAAGTCGTTGGTACCGAAGTGCACCTGCGGGATGGGTTTGGCGTTGGTACCCTTCACAAACGAGCCTGTAGAGAGTAGGTCGTCGCGCACCACCTGTCGCTGTTCCCTACTGCCAGCCTCCAGGAAGAATGCCTTCCATGACAGATTGAGGTAGGCCTGCTGTAGATAGACCTTATGGTCGGCATGAACAGATCCGATGACATCGACGGCACCTGAGAGCGAGAGGTCTTTTGAGAAGGCGTGCTCCACATTGACGGCCCCACGCAGATAAGCGGTGTTGGAACGGGTGCCCAGCACATGGTGGCGGTTCTCCGTCAGCAGCGCGGCTGTATAATCGCCCGTACCCACGGCGGCCTCTGTCGTCAGGTTGTAGGTGACGTGAGTCGTCAGCGTGTCCTGTGCCTTTGCAAAGACTGTGCAGAGGATGCTGGCGGTGAGAAGTAGGATACTCTGGTATCTCATAGATCTTTAGAAAATCTTTCCAGAGACGATGTTGGCAAAGGTGTACCACAGGATCTTGATATCCATCCACAGCGACTGGGGCTCCAGATAGTACAGATCCATCTCCAGACGTCTCAGCATCTTCTCCATGGTGTCGGTATAGCCGTTATGGAGGGTGGCATAACTGGTGACACCTGGCCGTATCGCATAGAGCAGCTCATAACGGGGGTCGTGCTCCATGATCTGGTCGATGAAATATTTGCGCTCTGGTCTTGGTCCGATAAAAGCCATGTCTCCCTTCACCACATTCCACAACTGTGGCAGTTCGTCGAGGTGATGGCTTCTGAGGAATTTGCCGATACGGGTGATGCGCTGGTCGTTCTCGTGCTGGTATAGCATTGGTCCTTCTTTCTCAGCGTTCACCTCCATGGTGCGGAACTTATAGATACGGAAAGGCTTTCCGTCGCGGCCGATGCGCTCCTGACTGAAGATGGCAGGTCCACCGTCCTCCAACTTGATCAGTATATAGCAGACGACGATGAGTGGGGAGAAGATAATAATGGAAGAAACAGCCACAAAAAAGTCGATGACCCTTTTGACGCTATTCTGTATCCGGCCCATACCCGATGATTGGACCTGTTCTTGGGGGGTAGTCATGTATCGATAAGCCGTTTTTTCTTTTAAAACGCAGAAAAAGATAGTTTATTGTGTCTTTGGTATTATTTTATTTTCAAGATAATGCCGACTGTCCATCTTCCGTTTCTGTACCTTAATATAGTAGGTGGGCAGGAACAGGAACAGGAAGTACAGATATGCCTTTATTTTCGAGAATCCCAGCACTTTCTCATACACGCGGATATTGTATTTTACCAGCGAAAATTTATTGCTCGAGACCGACTTCTTGCGATTCCTGTAATAGGCGAGGGGATACTCGATGCCGTAGGCCATCCTGCATTTTTTGATGATCATAAGGAAGAGTCCCCAGTCCTGACGCTTGCGTAGGTCAGGCATGAAGAATTTCTCTCCCAACTTCTGGATGTCATACATTGCCGTAGAACAGCCGATCTTGTTGTCACGCTTCAGCATCTGGAAAGAGATCCTTGGGGGAGCCATGTTGATGCCTGTCTCCTTATCGTCACCGTCGCAGATGATATACGACGAGCACACCAGTGCACAGTCTCTGGCCAGCATCAGGGCCAACTGCTTCTCCAACTTGTCAGGGAACCAGCGGTCATCGCTGTCGCAGAAAGCGATGTAACGCCCCTGAGCCCGTTCGATGGCCTCGTTCCTGGCAAAGCCGGGACCGTGGTTCTTCTCGAGGAACTTTACCTTGACCCGTGGGTCTTTGGCAGCGTAATGCTTCAGGGTGCTGATGGTCTGGGGGTCAGTCGAGCCGTCATCGGATATGATTAGTTCCAGGTTCGTATAGGTCTGAGCCAATATGCTGTCAATGCTGCTGGATAAGAACCGGCCTGCATTGAAAGTTGGCATGATGACTGAAACTAAATCCTGACTCATATCTTTTCGAATATACCCCTGAAAATTTCAGGGTGCAAAGGTACAATATTTATTTCAGATATACGCACCTTTTGTTTTTTTTTTGTACTTTTGCACCAAAAATCAAGCGAAATGAATAAATTAGAGGCTTTTGTCTATCAGCGCGTCAAGAATAATTATCTCCTGAAAGATGCCGTTCGCAACGTCTATCAGGCCTTCTACGACCTGCTGCCAAACTACGAGTCACGTTTCCAGCACGAACCCATCGTTTTGGAAGACAGTTTCTTCGGTTTCCACGATATTAAGCCCTTCAGCTCCGACAACCGTCAGTTGTTGGCCTGCCGTCTGCAGATTCCCCTCCGCATGCCTACCAAGGATGATGCCCTCCATGTAGGTTATTATACTGGTGAGCATTATGGCGACTGGCATGCTTTGGGCGAAACCCATGCTTGGAATTACCATAAGGGATGCCGACTGCAGTGGTTAGATGAATCCCACATTATATATAATATATGTGAGGGAGATTGTCTCAATGCCACCATCTGCGATGTGACCACAAGCGAGCATCGTGTCATTGGTTGGCCTATTGACAGCGTGAGTGCCGATGCCCGATGGGCTACCACCTTCAGTTATGGCCGATTGGAGCGACTGATGCCTGGCTATGGCTATGCCGTCAGCGACGATGAGGCCCTGCTCGACCAATATGCCCCTGATGCCACAGGCCTCTATCTCGTTGATCTCGACAAGAACGAGCGCCAGTTGCTCGTGAGTCTGAAACAGCTCTCAGAACTGCAGCCAGAAGAGTCGATGGCCGATACCTATCATTTCGTTACTCATACCGAGTTCTCTGCAGATGGCCGCTATGTGGCCTTCCTCCACCGCTGGTATAAGGGCACTTTCAAGCGTACCCGTCTCATCGTACTCGATCTTGAGTCGCACGAGTTGCATGTATCGCCCACCACGGGTATGGTGTCTCATTATGTCTGGAACCGCCAGAATGCCATTGTCGCTTATTGTCGCATGGAGGATATCGATTCCCACGTTTTCTTCACCGACCCCACGATGCGCCATTGGAAACGCTGCGGCTATCCCCAGCTTAATTCCGATGGGCATCATCATTTCATCGACGACGACACCTTTGTCGTAGATACCTATCCCGACAAATACCGTCATTGCAAGCTGTGGAAAGTTAATGCCAAGACCGACGAAGTGTCGCTCTTGGCAGATGTGAAGAGCCTGAAGCAGTTTGTGAATCCCGACATCGACCACAACTGGAAGTGCGACCTTCACCCTCGCGTCAGTGCCGACGGCACGCTCGTGTCGTTCGACTCCACCCACACGGGTCGTCGCAGCCTCTGTGTGATGTCGATTCAGTAGAAGTTCTTGATGATATACTCGAGAGCCTCCTCGTTCAGGTGGCAGTAGTAGCTTAGTTTCATGCGCCCTGTTGAAGCATGTTCCGCATCGCTTACCACGAGTGTCGGCACGTACATCACCTTCAGTCCTGCCTTGCGGCACTGTTCTGCCAGCCAAATCTCCTCGCAGAACAAGAACACCGGATAGTCAACCGCTCCGCACCTTTCCAGATAACGCTTTGTCAGGATGATAAACGAGCCGTGCCCGCCGTATATCTCGCCCGCAGGGTGCTTCTCCCATTTCTTCTGTCGGGCAGTGATGGCGCGCTTCAGCGCCCATACGTACGGATAGTGGAAGATGGTCTTCAGTATTTTTAGTTTTTTCAGCTGATAGCGGTTCATGATCTTCGGATTACGGTCTCGGCCTTCCTGCGCCGACCATATTTGAGGGGCTATCCAGCCTGTATCCTCCGCGCAGTTGTAGGCAGCCAACTTCACGAAGAAGTCCTCTTCCACCGTCAGATCCACGTTGCTGATAATGGCATAGTCATAGGCCTTCACGTCCGATTTCAGCATTGCCCGCCTGATGCCGCCAAAGTAGCCAGGATTGTCATCCTCCGTGTTCCGCGACACAAAGAAGTCGAGCTCCACCTCGCCCCCGGCCTTCTCTGCCGCCTTCAGCAGCGAAGCCTTGTAATTCTCCAATTCCACGTCCGATCTGAACGTCACACAATATACGGCAATCCGTTTCATGCCTGTTTTTATTTGGTAATTTTGAAAGCGACGTGCTTGTCGTATAGGGTCACGTAAAGGTTCTTGTCTTCGCCGATGGCAAACCAAGTGGCAGCCGTGGGTATCCAGTACTCACGCGTCTTCACACCCGTGTAGCGATTCAGCACATAGATATAGTCAGGTATCCCCGAACCTCCCAAGCCACAGATGATGGAATTGTCAACGATCAGGAAGTTGGAGGAATTCACCGTACGCGGCTTGCTGATCCAGATGGTCTTGTCGGTATTGATATCGACGGCCACCAGATAGTAGCCCTGTGAGTCCTTGTCGGGAGCCGTCGAGGCGCACTCTGCGAAGTACAGAATGCCGTCCTTCACCACTGCCCATTCCACTCTTTGGAAAAGACTGTCCTTCGGTGTGATGGTGATATTGCGCGTGTTATATACTTTCTTTACCTCCTTCGAGGGGTCGAGCAGCATGATCAGATGCGGGTCTCTGCCCCGACAGGAGATGTCCTGTTCAGTTTTGCCCCAGGGCAGCGGCTCGTCGCTAGGCGTCCGTCCATAGATAGCCACGGGGAAGTCGCCATCGGTAAACACATCGTTCAGTGCCCACTTCTCGTCATAGACGGCAGGCACGCCCTCAGGGATCTTGAAGTCTGTGTCGTCCCAGCCAAGGGTAGGATGACCGATGATGTTGCCCAATCTGAGAGAAGGTAGTGCGAGGGTGGTGTAGCTTTCCATAGGTTTTGAGAACTTAGTGCGCACCAACTGCAGCGTCTGGCTCTTACCGGCAGGAGCCTTCGCCAGTGTCTTCCCGTTAAAGTCGGGCACGTCAATCAATGCGATC
>ERZ809472.390-NODE-390-length-10620-cov-12.393280_pt1 | contig 10620 bp, 5 predicted proteins | sample MGYA00521274_ERZ809472 | MGnify/ENA primary metagenome ERZ809472 (study PRJEB31581, sample SAMEA3312791) | metagenome | study: EMG produced TPA metagenomics assembly of the PRJEB8939 data set (Metagenomic analyses of Rumen microbiomes reveals... | reverse complement strand
AGATCTACACTCTTTCCCTACACGACGCTCTTCCGATCTGCTAGTCATAACATCCTCATCGGTCGTGATGCCGTAGGCCTCAAAAATCTCGTCGGTCATATCGCCAAACTGTGACTTCATAACGTTCTTGTAGTTCTCGACGGTGGGAGCCTGGCCCTGAAGAGCCTGCATGGGGTGGGCTTCGAGGGAGTTCCAGCCTGCGAGCAACGGCACCTGTGCCTGTTCACCCTTCTCGAACACGGCATCAGCACTCTCGCTCATAAAGTAGCCATCGAGCACCACGTTGGCCATGCCCCTTGGGGGGAGCATCTTCTGCAGCGAGTCAGCATCGATAGCCATCGCATCGGCCAGGTTAGCAATGCCCGCCTCCTTGAGCAGGGCTTCACCAGCAGCGTCGGCATCGGCCTGTGATGAAGGCAGATAGGGCAGCACCTCGGCACCCGACGAGAGCATGGCACCAGCGATGAGGTTCTTGGAGAGGGGCGAGCACATGAGGAGCGAGACAGAGAAGGAGCCAGCCGATTCGCCTACGATGGTGATGCGGTCAGGACAGCCACCGAAGGCCGCAATATTCTCCTTCACCCACTTGATGGCAGCCACCTGGTCGAGGAAGCCGTAGTTGCCACTGCCCTTGTAGTCGGAAGCAGCCGTTAGCTCTGGGTGGGCGAAGAAACCAAACACTCCCTCACGATAGTTGGCCGTCACGCCAATGACGCCTTCCTTGGCAATGGAAGAACCGTCGTAGCGAGGTTCACTGCCAGAACCAGCCATCAGTCCGCCACCGTTGAAGTAGATGAGCACGGGCAGTCCGTCGGCCGTGGTCTTTGCCGTCGTCCAGATGTTCAGGTAGAGACAGTCCTCGCTGCGGCCAGCGCCACGGAAGTTCATGTCGCCGAAGATGTTGGGCTGCATGGGGTCATCGCCGAAGGCCTTGGCCTCGCGTATGCCCTCCCATGCCTGAACGGGCTGTGGCGCCTTCCAGCGCAACTCGCCAACAGGAGCCTGGGCGAAGGGAACGCCGAGGAACTTCTTCACGCCGTTCTCCTCGAAGCCCTCAAGGACGCCGTACTGGGTTTTCACTTGCAGAGTCACTTCCTCTGCCTTCTTCTCTGTGCAAGCACTAAGCATTGCCATACCAGCGACGGCAAGCATCGCGGTTTTCCTGATTTTGTTAGCCATCATCATTATCTCTTTAATAGGTTCAATGTTACGTTGGGTTTCATCACGTTGTTCACTTTCTTGGTCCAGCCCTTGACCTTGGCAGTGGTCTTTGCTTCCACATCGTTGGCCGACGAGCAGATCATAAAGGTATAGACACCAGCATCGGTCTGCCAGGCAGAGGCCTTCTCGTTGAACGAGGCGAGGTCTTCGGTCTTGACAGTCATGGTGACAGTCTCCGTCTGGCCTGGCTGCAGCAGACGGGTCTTGGCGTAGTTGCGCAACTCCTTCTCAGGCTTGTTCTGCTTCTTGCTGTTGGGAGCGGCAACGAACAGCTCGACGACGTTGCGGCCAGCCTTGGCTCCTGTATTCTTGACATCGACGGTGACAGTGACAATATCGCCGTCCACAGCACAGGCGAGGTTTTCGTAGGCGAAGGTGGTATAGCTAAGTCCAAAGCCGAAAGGATAGGCCACAGGCTTACCAAAGGAGTCGAAGTAACGATAGCCCACATAGATGTCCTCCTCATAGTTGGTGAAGTCGATATTGGCCTGCGGCTGACGGTCCTTGGGGGCGGAATCCTTATCATAGCCCCACATAAACATCGCTCCAAGCGTCTTGTCGTCTACATTGCTGGGGAAATTTTTGTCGGCATAGGCATCACCATAGTTTATCTGGAAGGTCATCGGTAGTTTGCCGTTAGGGTTCACCTTGCCAGAGAGCACATCGGCCACGCTAAAACCACTCTCCTGACCGCCCTGCCAGGTGCAGACAAGGGCATCGACCTGATTCTGCCACGAGGCAACATCAATGGGACTACAGATGTCGAGCAGCGCGACGACTTTCTTGCCTTTGGCGTGATAGGCCTCGCAGACAGCCTTGATGAGCTGCTTCTCTCCATCTTTCAGGTAGAAGTCGGCCTCGCTGCGGTCGGCAGCCTCGCCACTCTTTCGACCTAACGAGATGATGGCCACATCGCTACCCTCAATGATGACATTCAGCTCGTCGGCCGTAAACTGCTTTTCATCGGCACGGGCGGGAGGCAGCAGGGAGAAGGGAGGACGTCCCTCAGGGAACAGCCGCTTCTCCTCATCGGCGATGTGCTTGGTATAAGTGCTGATGAGCGGCTTATAAACCTCATAGCCAGCTGAGCGCATACCCTCGACGAGCGACACGGTGTAGTGGCCTACGCTGGTGCCTCCGAAGCCAGAGCCACCAGAGATCCAGTCGTAGGAGGTGCAGCCGAAAAGGGCCACCTTCTTACTAACCAAAGGCAGAACGCCGCTGTTCTTCAGCAGCACGATGCCATCGGCACCAACCTCACGAACCACTTGGGCATGCGCCTTCAGGTCAGGATTGTTCGTAGCCTTGTAGCCCTTGAAATTATGGGTCTTGACGATGTACTCCAAAATACGCTTCACGTTGGCGTTGAGGACCTCCATCGACAGCTCGCCGCTCTTGGCAGCAGCAAGGATGGCCTCATACTGCTTGTCCTGTCCAGGCTGCAGCATATCGTTGCCCGCTTTCATGGCAGCCACAGCATCGTCGCCAGCGTTCCAGTCAGAGACGTACATCCCCTTCCATCCCCACTCGTCGCGAACGATGGTGGTCAACAGCTCGTAATTCTGCACGGCATACGGCCCGTTCAGCTTGTTATACGAGGTCATAATGGTCCAAGGGTCACTCTCCTTCACCATGATTTCGAAAGCTTTCAGATAAATCTCGCGCAGGGCACGCTGGGACACCTGCGAGATGTTGTTGTTGCGGTTCGTCTCCTGGTTGTTGGCCACAAAGTGCTTTGGACAGGCGGCTGTTCCCTCGCTCTGCACGCCACGTACATAGCCAGCGGCGATGGTGCCTGAGAGATAGGGATCCTCTGAGTAATACTCATGGTTACGGCCACACAAGGGGTTGCGAATCAGGTTCATGGCAGGCGACAGAATCCAGTCGAGGCCGAACTCACGCACCTCGTTGCCGATGCCCTGCCCTACCCTATAGGCCGCCTCACGGTCCCAGGTCGAGGCGAGCGTCATCGAGGCCACGAAGTCGGTCGGATAGTAGTCGCGATGGTCCCATGCACGCTTGGCGTTCATGCGCAAGCCCTGTTGGGAGTCGGCGCAATAGGTCTCTGGAATACCTAATCGGGCAACAGGAAAAGTGCTGCCCGCCGTTCCAGGAAACTTGTCATCGTCATTATAGTGCATGCCGCGCCCCAGCACGATATGGCACTTCTCTTCGAGGGTCATGGCGTTAACCACGTCGTCAATGTTCTCAGCCTTCAACTGTTGGGCTGAAGCACAAATGCTACAGCCGAACAGAACGGCTACAGCTACACTTTTCAAGTTCATCTGATGGTTCATTGTTATTATTATTCGTACTACGGTTAAGACATAGCGGCAATCTGCTCGGCCATGGTATTCAGGGCAACACAGTCAGCGCGGCTGACATGTCGTTTGTTGGCATCGTATTCCCATGGACTGAGAATGAGCACCCTGCCAGCGGCAACGGCATCGAAAAGGTCGCTAGATGGCTTGTAATAATCGCGGAAGCCATTGTCCGCAAGAACGATGAAAGGATGCTGCTCAGCAAGGAGGACTGCTTTCACCTCTTTCTCTTTGGGGGAGATAAAAGGCGAGACCATCACCATACCTCGACGGGCAGCCAGTACGCAGCCGTTCATATAGTCGCGCAGGGGCTGGCAGTCGCCATGGGCCGCAGCATCCACCATGATACGGCGCACATGGACAGGCGCATAGCGCGCGGCTTGCAGCAGTGCCATGTTGCCCACAGCGACGTAGGTGCGACCAGCGATCTCTATGCCCTCCTGAACATGGAAATAGCCAGGATAGAGGCGCTTGGTGGCGAGGCGCTGGGGATTGAGCTGCACGTAGCGGATCATGGCTTGCAGCTGGCCGCGGCGAGACATGGGACGGATGAAGGGCATCTCAGTGAAGATGGGAGCGAGGTGGCTGTAAGTGTCGCTATCCAGCAGCTGGCGGAGCGGATTCTCTCGGCTGTTAGCCGGAGCAAGGGACGAAAGATAAAGGCTCATCCCTGCCGCTGCTGCGATGCTCCCTGCCGTTGCTGCTGTATTGCTCCCTGCTGTTGCGCTTTCGTTTGTTTGCCCGCCTTGAAGGCGGGAGTTTAGGTAAGTATAAGCCCTCCCCGCCTTCTTTGCTCCCCTCCAGAAGCCTTGCGCCACATAGCGGATGCTTTTCTCCATCGGACGGCGGACATACCAGATGCTATGCAGATGGTCAGGCATCAGGCAATACTGCAAAATCTGTATCTCAGGATAGAACACAGGAACCGATAGCTGGCAATCTAATACCGCTCTCCCTAACTCTGTCCGCTCCACCCTTGCCTGGGCAGGATCATTGTTTGGAATGACAAGCGTGCCCAACAATGGCTCACGCGACGTTACCGTCAGCGTGAGATGGTAGATGCCGACACCTTTCCAAGAAGTGCCCGACTCTTGCCAATGCCATTGTCCTTGTTTTGCCGTTTCGCCCACGGTGGACCATGCTTTTGCTAAATGAACACTTACCGTTTCAGGAGGTTCATCTCGACCTGGGGCTTCATCACGTCGTGTACCTTAACCTGGCTGGCACTGGCACTGGTAGTGAGGATGGCTCTAATGTCTTGAGAGGATGCGCCAACGAGGAACTGGTATTCACCCTCGGCCACCACCCAGGCAGAGGCCGTCTCGTCGAACGAAGCAAGGTCTTCGGCTTTCACGCTGAGAATGAGGGTCTCACTCTCGCCAGGCTTCAGCAGCTTGGTCTTGGCAAAGGCCTTCAGCTCCTTGGCAGGTTTGTTGGCGGCCTTGTTGTCAGGAGCGGAGACATAAAGCTCCACGACCTCCTTGCCATCAAGTTGACCAGAGTTCCTAATGTTAACCGATACCTCGAAAACATCGCCCTTCTCAATAAACTTGGCTTCACTGTACTCGAAGTTGGTATAGCTGAGTCCATAGCCGAAGGGATAACTGACAGGCACGTCGAACGAGTCAAAGTAACGGTAGCCTACATAGATGTCCTCCTCGTAATCAGTATAGTCTACATTCTTGACATCACCCTTCTGCCCCTGGTTCAGCATATCGATGCGCGGATCCTCGTCGATGGGGAAGTTCTTGGAAGAGTAGGCATCACTGAACTTGACAGGCCACGTCATGGTGAACTTGCCAGAAGGTGACTGCTTGCCGCTGAGCACGTCGACAACACTGTTTCCGCCTTCCTGACCAGCCTGCCAGGCGCAGAGGATGGCATCAGGCAGGTCCTTCCAAGAGGCCGTCTCGATGACGCCACCAATATTCAGCAGCACGACGACCTGCTTGCCAGCCTTGTGATAGACGTCGCACACCTGTTTGATAAGTTTCATTTCAGAGTCGTGCAGGTTGAAGTTGGCCACGTTACGGTCGAGGAACTCACCTGAAATGCGTCCGATAGTGATGATGGCCACATCGGCCTCATTGGCCTGTTCAGCCAGCTCGGCAGCTGTGAACAGCTTCTCGACAGGCAGCTTGCCTGGCATGAATCCGGCGAGCATAGCGGCCTGACTGTCCTTTTTCTCCAGCTCTTCGAGTTCCAGCCTCTGGGCCTCCTTGGCCTCAGCGATATATTGCTCGTAGGCGGTCTTGATTGCTTCAGAAACGTTGTAACCCCCATTCTTCAGTCCATCGAGCAGGGACACCACGTAGGCGTGGTTCACATTGCCTGAGCCAGTACCGCCAGCGATAAAGTCGTAAGACGTGCAGCCATAGAGGGCTACATTCTTGATGTTTTCACCAAAGGGCAGCGGCTTTCCTTCTTCGATGTAAGGATCAGGGGAGATGCCATTTTTCATCAGCACCATACCCTCGGCAGCCGACTGACGGGTGACAGCAGCATGTGCCTTCAGGTCAGGCTTGTTGGAGTATTGGTAGCCCATGAATCGCGGACTGATTTCCACAAGGTTGAGCACGCGACGTACACAGCGGTCGAGGTCGGCCTCATCGAGTTTGCCACTCTTCACGCCAGCCACGATTGAGTCGAACTGCTCATTCTTACCTGGCTGCAGCATGTCGTTACCTGCCCACATCTGCTTGGCACCGTCCTTGCCTCCAAACCAATCGGTCATCACCGTTCCCTTATAGCCCCACTCGTCACGCAGGATGGTTGTAACGAGGTCTTTGCTCTCAGAGGTATAGACGCCATTGATATAGTTGTAAGAGGTCATCACTGTCCAAGGTTCGCTCTCCTTGATGGCAATCTCAAAGCCTTTCAGGTAGATTTCGCGCAAGGCACGCTGGGAGATATGCGCATCGGTATTCATGCGGTTGGTTTCCTGGTTGTTAGCAGCGAAGTGCTTGATGCTCGTACCCACGCCGTTCTTCTGCACACCAATGATATAGGCGGCAGCAGTCTTACCAGCCACGACAGGATCCTCGGAGTAATACTCAAAGTTACGGCCACACAGGGGATTGCGCATGATGTTGATGGCAGGAGCCAGCAGCACGTCGGCACCATACTCCTTCACCTCCTCACCAATGGCCAGACCTACATCCTCCACGAGCTGGGTGTTCCATGTAGAAGCCAGCAGCGTGCCGATGGGGAAGTGGGTACAGTAATATGTGGCAGAGTCGCCTTCGCGCGTGGCATCGATGCGCAGTCCAGCAGGACCGTCGGCCAGCACCACAGCAGGAATGCCTAATGAGTCGAGGGGATAAGTGGTGCCAGCGGCACCAGGCACAAGGCTCTGTGTGGCACCAATAACAGCATCATCACCAGAAAAGCCTTTCATACCTACGCCAATCACGAAGTGGGCCTTGTCCTCAAGCGAGAGCTTAGCCATCACCTCTTCCTGATTCAGCGATTTAATAGTCACTTGGTCGGCAGGATTACAACCCACCAAGAGGGCAGCCATGCCCACCAGGCAGAGGACAGCCAGAATCATCAGTTTGTTCATAGTTTTTCGGTTTTTAAAAAGATGTTGCAAAAATACGCATTAAATTTGAAATACCCACCATATTTTGTCATAAATTTTGGATAACATGAAAAAAATCCTGCCAACAGACGATTTACGGACAAACCGCACGGATAGTCAAGCCAGCACATCTGTCATCCCAGGTTTTATATGCCCTCCCCCAAAACGAATGAATCGAATAACAGATAGCATGTTGATTGGCCCCTGGACTCATGTCTGTTGTCCAACAGCATATTTCGTCCACCACACGAGTAGACCCTGTATGCGGAAAATAAATATATTCGCATACGCTCTCATGGCAACTGCACGCTGGTATTTATCGCTCAGGGGCTGATAACTTCCTGCGCTGTAGTCCGCCGCGTTGATGATGGCCAGCAACTGCTGGGCTTCCGCAATGTTGCGTTCGAGGACATTGTATTTCAGGAACAAGGTGTCGGATTCAGCCTTTTTCTCCTTTACAGGACGTATGGGCAGCCCATAGCATCTCTCTAAGCTGTAGAAATATGAAACTCCGATCCGATCGATCGTAAAGATAGTCAATACTCTGCCTTTTTCATTATATCATCAGGTTATTTGCGCACACCAAAATTCTTGCGAGATTCGTCGTTGATGATACGGCTGGCCTGATGTCCGTCAAAGCCAGTTGGGGCAATGATAAACTCTGGCACGTTGAAGGAGAGGAAACGGTCGCGATAGAAACGGCGCGGATTGCGCTGGGGGAGCATGAAGGCCTTGGTGACATGTCCCTGGGCATCGACGTGACAGAAATAGGGGCGCGTGAAGAGTCCGTCGTCTCGACGGGAGCTGAGCACAAGCCAGCGCGAGTTGGTGCTCCAGTTGTGGAACGACTCTGTGTCGTCAGAATTGGCCTCAGTCATGGGACGGCTCTCTCCTGTAGTGAGGTCGAGCAGGTAGAGGTCAGCCTCATGATGCCAGATGCTGAACTGTCCGTAGTCGGAGAGCGTGTAGCAAAGAAAACGCCCGTCGTAGGAGGGACGAGGAAAGGACACTGATTTTTGTTGGGCCTCTGCAAAGACAATGGTGTCTATACGGTTGCCGAAATTGCCTGTCTGGGGGTCAAAATCGATGCGGCAGAGATGATAATGAAGTGAGTCAAGAGCCCCTACCCTAACCCCCTCCCCTTGATGGGAAGAGAATGCACGGGCAGCACAGAAATAGAGTGAACGGCCGTCTGCAGAGAATACGGGAAAGGTCTCAAAGACAGCGTCTTGCTTGAGCAGGGGCGAAAGCAGCAGCTCATTGTTCTCGATGTCGTAGACCTGGAGGTCGGAGGCCTCATCAAAGACCTCAATACGGTTGCGGTCGGCACTATGAAACAGCTGACTCGTGGTGTTGGTGGAATAGGCGATATAGCGGCCTGAGGGATGCCAGTAAGGATAGACACAGAGGCCAAGCGTCTGGTCGGTCTTGGTGTTGTAGGCAGTGAACGAACCATCGTCCTGACGCAACAGCGTGGCACCATGCGGGCCACGGATATGAAGGCTCATGTCGGCAGGGTTGCCACGGTTGAAGCTGTGGCAGTTGACACAACCCTCGAACTGTGTATTCTCGATTAAGGGGTGCTCATCAAACGAGGAGAGACAGCGTTCGTAAATGCCCATCTTGCTCCACACCTCGTAGCCTGGCTCAATAAGACGGTAGCAGAGGCCGTAGTCGATGCTGTCAGGGCTGACATAGATAGTGAAAGGACTGTAGGTATGCCAACCATCATCATACTTGGCCGAGACGGTGACGCTGAGTGAGTCGCCAGGGTTCTGAGCGAGCAGCGTGTGCCAGTCGTCTAAATCGAAATCAACGGACTCGTCGCCTTGGCTGTGCAGACTGTTTCCGTGACTGTCTGTAATGATGGCATCAATACGCAGTGCCGTCTCATCGGCCATGCAAAAGTTAAGGGGAGCGATGTTCACAGGTATGGTGACACCAAGGTAGTCAGGATAGATCGTAGGCTGAACAGTCTCCTGACGTGCATCGTTAACAGTCTCCGTGCAGGCAGCGAACAGCAGAAGGGAAAGGAGGGCGTATAGAGGCGTTTTCATTGCTGTTTGATGTGAAGGAGTAATCTGGCATAGCTTTCGCGGTCGCCCGTCAGCATATAGTAGGCCTTCAGGTATTCAAGAGCCAGACGGTTTTCCATGTTACTGAAGAAGAGGCTTTCAAGCATATCGGGCGTCACATGGTCGCTGAAGAAGAAGTTCTTGTTGTAGGCCATCTGACGCAGGCGTCCGTATTCAGGATGCTTGGCGATGGCTTCTTCATTGCCCAACAACGGTAGTGTCTCGTTGGCCCAATCACGATAGAAGAGGGTTTTCTGCAGGGCCGTGAGATATTTGCGGGCTACTTCGTAACTGCCTAAGATAAGGTTGGTCTGAGCCAGTCGCTTGTAGCATCGGCCACTTTTCTGGAAGTCAAGGATCGATTCCTGTGCCTCGAATACTGTTCGCTGGGCGACATAGACCATACCCAACTGATAGAAGACCTCGGCAGTAGGCAGGGGGCTGGTGGCATCGCGCTCTACATCAGGTAAAAGACCTAAGATACCGTTCTGGTTGTATTCAAACAGATGGTCGGCGAGCAGACCGCGCATCCCCAAGGCAAGATTCTGTACCGTCACCCCAATCTGGTTGTTAGGTTTTTCGACACTGATAGTTTGCAGGATGCGGTTCCATTGCTGGTGGCGGGCCATGAAGTCGTATTGCATCACCTTCTCTGCCTTGAAGTTGCTGTTGTTCCAGACAAGACTACCCATGACAACAGCCACCAATACAAAGGAAACAGTAGACAGGATGAGAAGTTTACGAGTTGACGGTTTGAACCAACGATAGCAGATACGGACAGTAAGCGTAACGACGAATACAGACAGGGCCGCAGCCCAAAGCAATGCAGATAATACGGTAGGATAGCGGTGGTAATGGATGCCTGTCCATAGTTTGCTGGCTGGTACAGGAACATAATATGACAGTATGAAGAGCATGATGGCCAAAAGCACGAACACACCATAATACCATGCAGAGCGTTTAGACGCTGGAGCCTGTAGGAGGAAGAACAACACACAGACAGGCCCCACCATCCAATAGAGCACAGGAACAGCAGCAATAAGCAAGATTCGCCGCATCCAACCGTCTGACAGCTTATCGAAGAACCAAGAAGCAAGCAGCGTGAGCAAGACTGCCCAGACACCACCTAACAGCGCATTCTCATCGAGCAGAAAGAGCCATAGCAGAAACGCTGGCACAAAGTTTAGCCCATAGAGTCCTCCACATTTGGCAAGCCTAAGCGTCAGCAGCTGCACCACCAAGAGCAGGACACCAATGATCACAGCCCCCACCCAGGCAAACTGGAAGAACTGTGTGCAGAAGCGCCCTAACAGATCGGCCACGCCACCTGGCAGCCTGACAATCTCCCACACGTAGTCACTGTCGAAGAGGAACAGCTGGTACTGCTCCTGATAATGCAGATGATGCGGATAGGCCAGTCCGA
>ERZ809472.389-NODE-389-length-10630-cov-5.557920_pt1 | contig 10630 bp, 8 predicted proteins | sample MGYA00521274_ERZ809472 | MGnify/ENA primary metagenome ERZ809472 (study PRJEB31581, sample SAMEA3312791) | metagenome | study: EMG produced TPA metagenomics assembly of the PRJEB8939 data set (Metagenomic analyses of Rumen microbiomes reveals... | reverse complement strand
CGAGATCTACACTCTTTCCCTACACGACGCTCTTCCGATCTGCTAGTCGCCATCAAGTGCGACGGTACAACGTCATACGCAGTGGTGAAGAAGATGATGTCAGAACTCCAGGACATGAATGAGAACCGTTTCCAGCTCATTACGAATCTCGATGTTAAACGCTTAAACGAGTAGTATTATGGCAAAAAAGAATCTATCCAAGCAAAAGAAGATGGATACCCGCGTGAACTTCACGCCGATGGTAGACATGATGATGCTTCTGATTACCTTCTTCATGCTGTGTACTACCCTGGCAAAGCCCCAGGCTATGCAGCTGACCATGCCGAGTAACGATAAGGAGAACCTCGACGAGAAGGATAAGCAGGTGACCAAGGCTTCACATACCATCACTATCTATCTGGGTGAGAACAACAAGGTATGGTACGTAGCCGGTCTTCCCAACTACGACGATCCTGCATCCTGCGTCAAGGAAACCACCTACGGCAAGGACGGCATCGAGAAGGTTCTGATAGAGCATACTACAGAGGAAGGCATCAACCCCGTGGCTAAGATTAAGTTGGCCAAGAAGGAGCTTGACGCGAAGAAGAACGAGTACAACTCGAAGATGACCGACGAGCAGTACCAGGAGCAACTCAAGAAGCTGAAGAAGGGTGAACTCCCCAACGGCGAGAAGGTTCCTACGCTGACTTGTATCATCCGTCCGCTTCCGTCAGCCACCTATGCCAACATGGTGGCAGCCCTCGACGAGATGCTGATTAGTAATATTGATAAGTACGTCATTGACGATGTCGACAAGATGAGCCAAGATGACAAGGATCTCATCGAGAAGGCTGGCGTCAAGTAACCCCTAAAAACGGAAAGAACTATGGGAAAAATAGATCTTATAGATAATGGCTGGGTCGACCTCGTATTTGAAGGTAAGAACCAGGCCTACGGAGCTTATCAATTACGTAAGGACACAGGTAAGCGTAACCTCAAAGCCCTCATCACGATGTTCGTCGGCTTCGCAATCATTGCAGCCATCGTCATCGCCAAGGTCTCTATCGATAACTACATTGCCTCGCGCAATGCAGCCATCGAGACCGATGTCGAGCTGACGAGCCTCGCTGAGAAGAAAGAAGCAAAAGTTGAGCGCAAAGAAGAGCCTCAGGTCGAGAAGATTGAGGTTGAGCGCGTCAAGAGCTCTGTGGCCTTTACGACCCCTGAAATCAAGAAGGATGATGAAGTAGCCCCCGAGGACGAAATCAAGTCTCAGGACGAACTCGCAGAGACAAACACCGCCATCGGTGCTTTCGATGTGAAGGGTAACGATGAGGCAGCTGGTGAGGTCCTCAAGGCTAAGGAAGTAATCGCACAGCCCGAACCCCCGAAGGAAGAAGAGACCAAGGTCTTCGACGTCGTTGAAGAGATGCCTCAGTTCCCCGGTGGTCCCCAGGCTCTGTTCGAGTACCTTTCCAAGAACATCAAGTATCCGGTAGTTGCTGAGGAGAACGGCGTACAGGGTCGTGTCATCGTGACCTTCGTCGTCGAGCGCGACGGCTCCATCACCGATGTGAAGGTAGTCAAGTCAGTTGACCCCTCACTCGACAAGGAAGCTACCCGCGTGGTCAAGTCCATGCCGAAGTGGATACCTGGTAAGCAGAACGGTTCAGCCGTACGTGTGAAGTACACCGTTCCTGTAACCTTCAAACTCCAGTAATCTGTAGAAATGAACGCATTCAACAAATTTGTTGGATTAACATTGATATTAGGCTTGTTCCTCGCATGTGGGAACAAGCCTAATCCTGAAAAGGAAGAAGCCTATCAGAAAGCCGCCAGTTGTCTGGTGGCCGACGAGAGCTTCTACCCCATCATCGACGAGGAGCTCTACTATTTCCAGAACCAGAGCCTCGACTCGATCACACCTATTTATATTAATGAGCAGGAAGCCGTCACACGCCTGATGAAACTAGAGACGTGGCTCGCCTTCACCACTCGCGACTTCACAGAACGCGAGAGGAAGAACCTGCAAGACCGCAAGTACCTGCCACGCGCCATCCCCATCGCCTACGACGGGCTGGCCATCATCGTCAACAATGCCAACCCCGACAGCTGCATTACTATCAAGGACTTTGCACGCATACTTCGCGGAGAGGCTGTCAAATGGAGCGACATCTACCCCAGTTCCAAGCTCGGCGATATCGATGTCGTATTCGACAACCCACTGTCCAGCACCGTTCGCTGGTGCGTGGACTCCATCCTCGGAGGCGAGGAATTCAAGAGCCCCAACATCGGCGCCGTTAAGACCAGTGCCGCCGTCATCGACTATGTGGAGAACCATCAGAACGCCCTCGGCATCATCGGTTCCAACTGGTTGAACGACAAACGTGACACCACCAACGTCACCTTCAAGAAGAATATCACCGTCATGGGCGTCTCCAAGCTCGACAGCGCAACCCTCGCCAACAGCTGGAAGCCCTATCAGTATTACCTATACAACGGTAACTATCCGCTGATCCGCACCATCTATGCCCTGCTCAACGAGCCCCGCAGCGGAGTGCCCACAGCCTTTGCCCACTTCTGCCAGCTGCCCAAGGGCCAGAAGATCATCCTGCGCTCAGGACTGTTGCCCCGCTCAGCCAATATGAACGTGCGCGAAGTCATCGTCAAGAAAGAGTGATTAAACCTTTCCAGGTTTCAAACGTCATAAATGCGAGAGACTGATAACGAAATGTATAACTTAAAAAAGTGAGAGAATTATGAAAGCAATCAAATACGTAGTAATGAGCCTTGTGCTGGCAGGTTTCAGCGCAAGCGCTATGGCACAGGAAGCAGAGGCCAAGGCCGCTATCGATGCCATCAAGAGTAAGGCTGCCAATGCAGCAGAGTTAGTAAAAGTAGCCCAGAAGAAGAACAAGAAGAATCCTGAGGGACTCATCAACATCGGTCGTGCATTCTTCGAGCAAGGCGACACCGCACAGGCACATGTGTTCGCCGACCTTGCCGACAATGCCTCCAAGCACAAGTACGCCCCCGCCTTCATCCTTCTCGGCGATGTAGCAGCTGCCGAGAACGACGACTAGCAGATCGGAAGAGCGTACAATCAGGCCACCTTTGCCGATCCGAAAGACCCCACAGGCTACTACAAGTACTCCCTTGTCTATCGTAAGATCAGCCCCAAGGGAGCCGTCCAGAAACTCAACGACCTGAAGGCACAGCGCCCCGACATCGAGGTTGACGCCCTCTCAGGACATATCTACTACCTCTCCAACGAGTTTGAGAAGGCTCGCGAGGCATACGGCAAGGTGCCCGTAGGCAAGATGGAGAAGAACGACATCGTAGAGTACGCTATGGCATCCTACTTCCTCGGCAAGCACGCTGAAGGTCTCGACAAGGTGAAGGCCGGTCTCGCCAAGGAGCCGCGCAACGCCGCCATGAACCGTCTCGCCATGTTCTTCAACACCGAGCTCGGCAACTTCGACGACGCTATCAAGTTCGGCGATGCCCTCTTCAACAGGTCTGACAGCGCCAAGTTCTCCTACATGGACTATGCATACCTCGGCAATGCCTACAACGGACTGAAGCAGGCCGACAAGGCCATCGAGCAGTACCAGATGGCACTCAAATCTGAGTTCGACAACAAGGCCAAACGCGCAGGTGTCGTCAAGCAGCTCTCTGATGCCTATGCCCAAAAAGAAGACTATGTCAACGCCATCGAGCGCTACAAGGAGTACCTCGAAGGTATTGAGAAGCCAACGGCCAACGATATTGCCGCCCTCGGCTCACTCCACATGCAGCATGGTGGTTCCCTGACCGATGCCGTCGCTAAGGTTGAAGCCTTCAAGAAGGCCGACGAGACCTATGCCAGCCTGGCAGAGAAATATGAGAATGCCGTCGAGTACGCCAACTTCATGCGTGCCCGCGTCAATGCCCAGATGGACCCCAAGACCGAGCAGGGACTGGCTAAGCCTTACTACGAGAAGCTCATCGAGCTCATCGCCCCCAAGGCTGAGAAGGACGCAACAGACAACGCCCGCCTCATCGAGTCTTATCGCTACATGATCGCCTACTATTTCATCGCAAAGGATGATAAGGCTACAGCAAAAGACTACGCCAACAAGCTTATTGCTATCGATCCCACCAACGAGATCGCCAAGCAAGTCCTCGGCGTGAAGTAATTCAGACGCAGCAATACATTAAGATAAGAGCCGTCCCAGATGGGGCGGCTCTTTATCATTTATATCGAACGTGACTTGAGCTGCTCTCAATTGAGGCGGCGACGACGGAAAAGGAGTCCGACCACCACTACCAGGAGCAGCAATACGCCCACGCAGGCGAAGGTCAGAAGCCGCGAATAGCGCGCCTGACTGTTCTGGTATAATGCCTCCATGACATTGGCCACATAACGCACCTGATAGTTGCGCAGCTGGGGCGAAAACTCCGTATTGCAGACCTCGCAGAAGCGGACGTAGCGATGGGCCCGCTCATAGTCGCCGTCCTCGCACAGACGCTCTGCCAGCATAAAGAGCGACGCCTGGTCGTAGACAGCACACTTGATGTCGTCGAGAGCAGACTTGCCGAGCCAGTAGCGCTGACGGAGACCATTGTTCAGTCTGTCGTAGACCACCGAGCGGTAGAAGGCGGCATAGGCATTCTCGTGGGTGCCGTCGGCCACCTTGCCTAGCCAGTTGTCGCTGACGGCAAGGGCATCCTGGAACTGCTGTCTGGCATTGAGTACATCCATCTTCAGGTGCAGATACTCCTCGCTACCCTGCTCTGCCACCGCCAGCACTGAGTCGCGATAGCTATCCTGCAGGTTATAGTAGTGATTACGCTCTTCCTCCTGCTGGGAGTATGACCCTAGCTCACCGCAGACGTGCATCCACGCTGCGTAGTATTTCGTCAGGCCCTCACGATCTAGTTTCTGTCTGTCGACCTGTTTCAACAGGTTGAGCGACTCGACAAACATGCCTGCATTAGAGCACTGGTAGGCCTTCTGTGAAAGATATAGCCCTACCTTTTCCGGCCAATTCAGGGAGTCGGCGAGCGAGATGCACAAGTCGGCATAATAGAGTGTCGAGTCATTCTTGTAGGGCTTGTAGAGGGAAAAGAGATGTTCTGCCTGGACAAACTTCTTCTCCAGGTTGCTCTCAGAAAGTAGCGCCTTGCGTGTATCTGCTATCTGCCTGAGCCGCTTGGCGACATACTGCGGAGACAGCTCGATGGCTTCGTCGATCTGCTGATAGAGTGTCTGCAGATCAGCCTCCTTGTCGGGTTCCTGCGCCGACAACGGGGAGCTTGTCCCAATAATCATAAAAAGTATCAAATAGACTGTCGTTCTCTTCATTCTGTTTAATGATTATGTGATATCTGAATCGGATTATCTGCTGACGAATGCTGCCTGTACGGGGGTCTGTTCAAAGGCTGCGGCGAAGGCCTGCGGGGTGACGGTGACGCGGCCTGTCATCAACTCAGGGATGTTGTAGCTTCTGAGCAGCTGACGGTGATAGTCGGGATCGTCACAGGGCAGTTCGAAGGGACGCGTGAAATGGCCCTTGCCGTCGAAATGGGCGAAGAAGGGGCGCGTGTAGTTGCCGTCGTAGCGGCGACTGCTGAACACGAGCCAGTGCCCATCGCTGCTCCACGTATGATAAGACTCCACATCAGGACTGTTGATCTCCCTGACGGGTTGTATGTCGCCTGTCTGCAGGTCCATCAGCCAGAGGTCGGCATCGCGGTGCCAGATATGGAAGACGCCCCACTCCCCTACTGCCAGCAGGAGCCAGCGGCCGTCGGGCGACACGCGTGGCAGTGTGGCACTCTTGCCCTGTTCCGCAGCGTCAAAGACGAGTTCGCGGGGGCCGAAAGTGAGTGTCTTGGCATCGAAGGCCTTGCGGTAGACATTGTACTTGAGATCCTTATAGCGCAGGATCATCTCGCCACTGGCATCAGTGGAGTCGCGGGGTTCGAAGTGGGCGGAACAGTAATACAGCCACCGTCCGTCGGGACTCCAACTTGGGAAGACCTCCATCTCCAGAGGGTCGTTCTCGACGGTGCTTACCTCCTGGCGGTCCACATCGTAGAGGATGAGGTCGCTGGCCAGATCGAGTACTTCCACCTTGTCGACATCGACGGTGTGGAACATTTGTCGGGTGGTGTTGGTGGAGTAGGCTATCAGGTTGAGCGTGGGGTGCCAGGCGGGATAGACACCTGCCGAGAGGGTACTGTCTGTCTTGAGGTTCATTTTCGTCAGCTGTCCGTCCCGCAGGATCATGGTGCCGCCATTTTTGAGTCGGGCGTGGAACTGCATCTTCTCAGGATTGCCGCGCTGGTAGCTGTGACAGTTGATGCATTGTCCGTCCGCCTCGGTGGAATTAAGCATATTGTTGTAGATGGTCTGCTCGGTATAGTCCTCAAGGCAGCGCTGGTTGATGGTGAGTTCCTCGAAGGAGACGTAGGAGGGCGAAATGAGACGATAGCTGAGCCAGGGGTCGATGGCGTCTTCCGACACATGGATGCGGAAGGGCTTGTAGCGCTGCCACTGACTGCCGTTGCGGGCGAAGACCTCCACACTGATGACGGCATTCTTGCCTGTAGCCACCAGACGCTGCCAGTCGCTGATGGCTGGGCGTGTCTTCCTGCCTGCGCAGACAATCTCCTCGCTGCCTGCCGAGAAGCGGGTGACCACCTCGTCGCAAGGCGTCATGAGTTCAAAATGGAGGGGCGCCATGTTGACAGGCACCGTCACTTCGCGATAGTCGGGATAGATGTCGGGCTGTCGGTTAACGTCGGCATACTCTGCGGGCACCTTTGCGCGGCTACAGGCCCCGAGGGCCACCGCCACGCACATTGTCAGGATATATTGCGTCAGTCTCATCATCAGTAAGTCTTCAAGTTACGTAACAGGTAATAATTATAGAAAAAGGTATTGCCGAAGCGGGGGTAGAACACGGCCTTCATCTGCTCGTTGGACATGCCCTGGCACTGGCTGGCCAGCTTCATGAAGTTCTGGTAGGTCTCCTTGACGCTGTCGTCGAAGGGCATGTGACTGATGTCGACATTATGCTCCAAGTTGCCGTAGAGCAGGGCTGCCTCCTGATAGTAACGGGGCATGCGCTCCGACTGGTGGAGGTTGGCATACTGCTGGAAGGCGCGCCAGAAGGTGGGGATGTCCTTGGTCTGGAGGGCTGCCATGAGGGCGAGGTCTGCCCCCACGGGGTCATCGGTCTTCATCCCTGAGAGCATCATGAGCATGAAACTCTCGAGCTTTGTCTGGTCGGAGGCGAGCATGTCGTAACGTCCCAGCACGTGGGTAATGGGGCCCAGCTCCCTGTCCTCGCGGATCAGTTCAGGATGGCCGATCATGGGCTCGTAATGCTCTGCCCAGCTGCCGTGATAGCGGGTAGCCTTGAGCAGGTCTACGTATTTGCGGGCAGCCTGCCACTCGCCACCCAACAGGGCGCAGCGCAGCATATACATCAGGTTGTCGACGCGCCAACCGTACTCCACACCGTTCTCCACGCACCAGCGGAAGCAGTAGTTGGGGATGCCGTAGTGCATGTAGAGCGGCCTTCCTCCTGTGACCACCATAGGTATCGAGAGGGGGGTGTCAGGACGGCCGTCGCTGTCGCCGTAGCTGTACAGCTCATCGCCAGCCTGGCCCAGCTTGAAGAGGGCAAGATACCTGTAGAGCACCATCTGACGGGTGGGACTGTCAGCCTGAGCATAGAGTCCCTTCACCTCCAGCCAGTCGCATTCGTTGACGGCTTTCTCCATCTGTATCTCATAGTGGAAGTTATCGTTCTTATACCAGTAGTTCCATACGGTGTAGCCTATCGCCACCACCACGACGGCATGGGCGATGCCCAGGAGCCAGTGCTTCACCTTCTTCCCAAAGGCAGGGAGGGGGAAGGCAGCCAACAGGCACAGCAGCAATGCCATGACGAGGTAAGGGAGATAATTGGCGTCGTAGCTCGTCTCGCCCTGCTGGAACAGGGGAATGCCCACCCGCCAGATGTCGGCATAGGCTGTCGTGGTGTACAGCTGCGCGTAGCAGATGGCAGGCACGGCGATGATGAGGATGAGCCCCATTGCCGAGGTGACAGCCTTCTGCTGCCAGTTCTTGCCCCAACGCCATTCTGCCAAAGCCATCAGCACCACTGTCAACAGGCCGTAGCATCCCGCCAGGGGATAGAGCATCGAGGCAGCAAGAATCATCACGACGAGCCTGAGCCACCAGGGCTTGAGGACTCTGTAGCCCCACGAGGCAGCCACTGCCAGCGAGAAGCCGATGACAGCGCAGAAGAAGAAGCCGTGCAGCTTGAGGATGTAGACCCAATAGCCCAGGGTGAAGTCGGTGAGCAGCACCACAGCCAAGGGTATCAGCAACAGGGGACTCCAGGCCACAGGTACCCTATAGGCCTTGCATACCAGCCACATGAGCAGGGCGCACCACAGCATGAGCAGCAGCGTTCCCAGCCAGGGCTGGAAGAGGAACTCCGTGAACCAGATGCCCACATAGCCCAATGCGCCAGCAGCCACAGCCAGATGCTGCTGCAAGAATTTCGGCGTGGCGAGGAAGAGGCTCTGCCGCTCGACAAATGCCAGATAGTCGGCCTCTCTGCTCAAGATAAGGATATAGGCGGCCACGAGGGCGGCCACACAAAGGAACAGGGGATATAGTCGTTTCGTCATATTGTCGGTAAAGGAAAAAAGAGGGTGCCACCGAATAGGCAGCACCCCCATGTCGTACACTTAGGCAATTAGCCCAGGCTGATAGCCTCTGACGGACAAACGCTTGCGCATGTTCCGCACTCAGTGCAGAGATCGGGGTCGATAGAATACTTATCACCCTCAGAAATTGCCTCAACGGGGCACTCACCCTGACAAGTACCGCAAGCGATACAGTCGTCACCAATAACGTATGCCATAATGCTATTAATTTAAATTGTTAATACTGTTAATACTCACATTTGACGATGCAAAGGTACAAAAAGTTTTTGAAATATACCATATTTTAGGTATTATTTTTGTTATTTATACACTGTCAAAATAATATTTCGGCGGAAACATCCGTTATTTGGGTAGTTATGCGCATAGGAAAAAAGATGATTTCTACCCTACTCTGCCTCTGTCTCGGACTGACGGCAGGCGCCCAGGAGCGGAAGGTGCAGAACAAGCCGTACATCGACTTGCGACCCTTGCATCTGGGCATCCTCGTGGGAATGAACCTTCAGGATCTGGAGTTCGACAACGTAGGTCCTCAGACCATCACACTGGAAGACGGCACGACCACAACTAAGACGGTAGTCTGTGATGCTGACAAGTGGAATGCAGGCTTTTCGGTGGGAGTGCTGGGCGACCTCAGACTGTCGCAGCACCTGAACGTGCGCTTCTCGCCCACCATGCACTTCGGCGCGAAGCACCTGACCTTCCACAACCTGACGGACGTGACTCCCGAGGGACGGCCCACAGAGGAGACGCAGGACCTGAAAAGCACGTATATCTCCTTCCCCCTCGACCTGAAGTTCTCTGCCGAGCGCTGGAACAACTACCGTCCCTACCTGATAGCAGGCGTCAATCCGATGATCAACCTGGCGGGAAAGGCGCAGGACTTTATCCAGCTGAAGCGTGCCGATACGTTCATAGAAGTGGGCTTAGGCTGCGATTTCTACCTGCCCTTCTTCAAGCTAATTCCTGAGTTGAAGTTCTGCTTCAGTCTGACGGATGCGCTCGACAAGAACCACTCCAACGAACTGCTCGACGCCAACAAGCGTCTGTACACCAATTCCGTCAGCGCAGGCCATTCCAAGATGGTGGTACTGACCTTCTACTTCGAATAGCCCCTACTTCAGCGTCAGCACGAGCTTGCCTATGAACACGCCGTGCTTGCCATTCTGATCTACAGGTATCTGCTTGCCAGTCTTGTCAGGCGCATACATCAGCGTGGGCATATAGGTATGGGTATGGCCGCCGAGCACCAGGTCGCAGCCCTCAATCTCCTTGATGAACTTCTCGTCGGGATAGACCGAGACCTCCCAGCCCAGGTGGGAGAGACAGATGACGAGGTCGCACTTCTCCTGCTTGCGGAGGATGTCGATGTACTTCTGCGCCGTAGCAGCAGGGTCGAGATAAGTCAGTCCTTCGCAGTTGGCATCAAACACGAGGCCCTTCAACGGGGGGCACAGCGCAAAGACACCGATCTTCACACCGTTGCGCTTGAGGGTGATATAAGGTTTCACCAAGCCTTCGAGCACCGTGCCCGTGCAGTCGTAGTTGGAGCAGACCACAGGGAAGTTGGCCTGGCGGAAGAGCTTGGCCATATTGTCGAGTCCGAAGTCAAACTCATGGTTGCCGATGGTGACGGCATCGTAGTGCATCTCGTTCATCAGTCCCACTTCCACTTCGCCCTTGAAGAGCGTGTAGTAGCCAGAGCCCTGCGAGAAGTCGCCGCTGTCGAAGAGCAGCAGGTCAGGGCACAGCTGTCGCTGCTCCTTGATCATATTGATACGACGCAGGAATCCGCCACGCCCCGCCAGATCCTGGTTGTCGAGATTGGGGTTGAGGGGCATGATCGTAGAGTGGGTGTCGTTGGTATGCAGGATCACCAGTTCCTTCTTACCTCTTGCAGCTGCCGTCAATCCTGTCAGCA
>ERZ809472.387-NODE-387-length-10693-cov-6.531021_pt1 | contig 10693 bp, 7 predicted proteins | sample MGYA00521274_ERZ809472 | MGnify/ENA primary metagenome ERZ809472 (study PRJEB31581, sample SAMEA3312791) | metagenome | study: EMG produced TPA metagenomics assembly of the PRJEB8939 data set (Metagenomic analyses of Rumen microbiomes reveals... | reverse complement strand
GATAGAGGCACCAATGAACACCACGAAACCGGGATACTCATGATAGAGGGGGTCGGGAGTGCCCGATGCATTGATGTCGGCCCAGTGGAACATATGGGTCGTTCCGTAGCCGTCGTGAAGCGTGCTACAGAAGGCCATCATATTTTCCCAGCCCTGGACGATACTGCCACCACCCAGTGTAGACAGACCGAGGAAGAGCACCGCGAATGCACCTATGATAAGAATAGGAGTCTGGATGGCCGACATGGTCATCACACCCTTCATACCGCCGAAAACGGTGAAGATAGCTGTGACGGCGATGAGGCCGAGGGCACCCCACCAGAAAGGCAGGCCGATGAGATACTCAAAGAAGATACCACCTGTGAAGGCTGTCACTGAGACCTTTGTCAGGATGTAGGCCACCAGCGTGATGATGCTCAGCCACGAGCCTGTGCGCTGGGTGTAGCGGAACTTCAGGAAGTCGGGCATGGTGATGATCTTGCCCATCTTGTTGTTCAACAGCTGATAGAAGGGTACGAACAGCCAACCGAGAATCAGGATCATCCAACCCTGCATCTCCCAGTGAGCCATACCGACGCCGTCCTTGGCACCAGTACCGGCGAGACCTACGAGGTGCTCTGAGCCGATGTTAGCGGCAAAGATGGCCATACCGATTACATACCAGGGTTCACCCTTACCGAACAGATAGTCCTGAGAGTCGGCACCCTTCATTTTTTCCTTGTCTTTCTTGATGGAGCGATAGACCGCCCACACGATGGCGATGACTCCGATAGCGAGTACCGCCCAGTCAAGCCATTCAAATTCAGTTGAATTCCAATTCATAATTTGTATTTTCTATTTGACGATTTCTATTTGACGATTTCAGATTCTCTACATTACTTCACTGAGAACTTATAAGCTGCGTGGCTGAAGTATTTCTCACCGGGATTCAGTGTCGGCTGCACCCACTCAGGATGGTTGGGGGAGTCAGGATACTTCTGGCTCTCAAGGCAGACGCTGACGTGCTTCGGATAGACGAGGTCGTTCTTGTGGTGAATATTCACTTCATTGCCGACGCCCTGGAAGTTGCCACTATAGACCTGCACACCAGGCTCATTGGTATACATTTCCATGAAGATGCCGGTCTTCGGGCTGTAGAGACTGGCGCAGACCTGTGTATCGTCACCCTTACCGTCCTTATAGGTGTTCAGGCAGTAGTTATGATCATAACCTGTTGCATTCTGAATCTGGTCAAAGTCTGCCTGGATGCTGTCGCCCAAGGCATGTGGGGTGCGGAAATCCATTGGCGTTCCCTCTACTGACTTGATCTCACCTGTTGGGATGTACAGCTTGTCACTCGGGGTGAAGTAGTCTGCATTCACATAGAGCACCATGTCGTAGGCGGGCTGTGTGAAGTCGCCGCTCAGGTTATAGTAGTTGTGATTGGTCTGATTGATGATCGTTGGCTTGTCGGTCTGAGCCTCCCAGGTCATGTCGAGGGTGTTGTCAGCTGTCAGTGTGTATGTAGTGACGGCCATTACCTTGCCAGGGAATCCGTTTTCTCCGTCAGGAGCAACGATGGTCAGCTTCAGGATAGAGTCGCCGATCTGCTCGGCTTCGTAAACCTGATGCATCCAACCTGTTGTACCGCCACCATGCAGACAGTTGGGACCGTCATTCTGTTTCAGCTGGTATTCTGTTCCGTTGAGCGTAAACTTTCCGTCTTTGATGCGGTTAGCATAGCGGCCTACGCTGGAACTGTAGTCGGTGGGAGAGTTCAGGGTGTCGGCATACTGGGCAATGTTGTCGAAGCCGAGTACGACATCTGTAGGCTTGCCGTCCTTGTCAGGTACACAGAGTGATACGATGCGTGCACCATAGTTGGTGATGCAAACCTCAACACCATTCTGGTTCTTCAGGGTGTAGAGCTTTACCGGCTTGTCCTGAATGGTAGTGTCAAACTTGGCCGGGTCGAGCCCCGAAACCGTTAACTGTGGAGCCTGCTGGCCTCCAGCACATGAGAGCATCAGCGCTGCCACGCCGAGACTCAGGAAACTGCATTTCAATGCTTTCATTTTCATTTGTTTTAAGTTGTTTGTTAGTTTAATGTATTCAATTTGGGTGTAAATTTACAACTTATTTCTGAAATGACAATGAAAAAGCACATAAAATTTAGCGGTAAAGTGTATTTTTTACACCTTACCGCCGATATTTAACCTTTATAAACACAAATTGTGTTTTATAAAGTTGCTTTTAGCAGAGTCTGCGAGAGCCGTCGCCGATGACTACATCATATACTTTCGGCTCGTGTCCGTACTTCTCGTTGAACTTCTTCTTGGCATCCTCGATGAACTTCTTGTAGAGGTCGTTGCGTACCAGGTTGATGGTGCAGCCACCGAAGCCGCCACCCATGATACGTGAACCTGTCACACCATTCTCCTTGGCAATGTCGTTCAGATAGTCAAGCTCTTCGCAGCTGACTTCATAGTCCTTCGAGAGTCCCTCGTGGGTCTTGTACATCATCTCGCCGACCTTCTCGTAGTCGCCTTCATTCAGGGCATCACAAACAGCCAGCACACGGTCTTTCTCACCGAGTACGAACTTGGCGCGCTTGTAGTCCTCGGCACCCACTTCTTCCTTGACTTCCTCGAGCTGTTCCCAAGTACAGTCACGCAGGGTCTCGAACTTTCCCTCCGGGTGCTTGGCAGCAATGTGCTTCACGACATTCTCACAGCTGTTGCGGCGATCGTTATAGGGTGAGCCTGCCAACTGGTGCTTCACGACAGAGTCGAGCAGTACCAGACGATAGCCATCGGGCTTGAAGGGGAAATACTCGAACTCGCGGCTACGACAGTCGAGACGCATCAGACAGCCTGCCTTGCCGAAGACAGAGGCGAACTGGTCCATGATACCGCACTTCACACCGCAGTAGTTGTGCTCTGTAGCCTGTCCGGCAAGCACCATATCCCACTGAGATACTTTGTTCTCGCCGAAGATATCGTTCAGACCGCAGGCGAAACAGCTCTCCATAGCGGCAGAAGAGGACATACCTGCACCGAGGGGAACATCACCTGCAAAGGCAATATTAAAACCTTTAACGGGAACACCTAATTTTTTCATTTCCAATGAAATACCATAGATATAGCGAGCCCAACTAGCACGTGGTCCGTCAGGGTCGGAGAGTTTGAAGTCTACACGATCCTTCAGGTCGATGGCGTAAGCCATCACCGTGTCTTCTGTACCGTTGGCACGCATCTCTGCCATGATACCCTTGTCAACTGCTCCTGGGAATACGAAGCCACCATTGTAGTCGGTGTGCTCACCGATGAGGTTGATACGTCCTGGAGATGCATATACGTTGCCTGTCTTTCCATCAAAATGCTTGATGAAGCGGCTTCTTACAAATTCAATGTCCATCATAATGATTTATTTTTTGACAATTTATGATTTAACAAATTAGTCTACTTTAATGTCGGTATTGACATTCTTACATCCTATGAGCGCATAGAAGAGAATATAAGCCAACATTGCGATTACCAGCCAGTAGCTTGCGATAGGGCCTGCACTCTTGGCGATAGCCTCCTGGATGAGAGGCATGATACCACCACCGACAACCATTGTCATGAAGATACCAGAAGCAGCCTCTGTATATTTGCCGAGCCCCTCAACAGAGAGGTTGAAGATACCACCCCACATGATAGATGTGCAGATTCCGCAGGCAGGAATAATGAATGCCTTAGCAGGAACATCGTGTCCGTTGAAACTGATTGTGGCACTCTCTGGCATGAAAATCGCGATGAGCAGAAGTGCAATAGCCACAGCACTTACTGTAGACAGCTGAAGCTTTGTTGATACCTTACCAGAGATGGCACTCGAACAAGCACGTCCGATCATCATCAGGAGCCAGTATGCAGCAGCAAGTGTACCTCCGATGGCAGCAGCTCCCTCGAAGCCGAGGTCTGTAACGTAGAAGTTCAGCTCCATAGGAATACCGATCTCGATACCTACATAGAAGAAGATGGCTATGACACCCAGTACACAGTGACGGAAAGCCAGAGGGCTGCGCTCATATTTTGGAGTCTCCTTACCGAGAGTAGGCTCGGGAATAGAAACACGGCTGATGATGACAAACGAGATGGCGAATACAGCCATACCGATGAAGAGCAGGGGAGCAACATCGCTCATGCTGGTGTCCTTTGTAACTGTTCCTACGAGGATACCTGCGAGCAATGGTGTCAGGGTACCCGTCAGAGAGTTCATCGTACCGCCAATCTGTATCAGCTGGTTACCCTTGTTGCCACCTCCGCCAAGCAGATTCAGCATGGGGTTCACCACCGTGTTGAGCATACATACGCAGAAACCGCAGATGAATGCACCCAGCAGATAGATAATCAGGTTCAGGGCCACAGGGATGCTGTCGTAGGTAAACACGTAAGTGCCTGCACCTACGAGACTTGACAGATACTGGAAGCACAGGCCGACAATACCGACAATCAGTGCCGTCAGTGCAGTCTTCTTGTAGCCATATTTGATCAGCATCTTACCTGCAGGGATACCCATGAACAGGTAGGCAGCGAAGTTCATCAGGTTACCCCAGGCCTTGGCAAACGGGTATTCGAAACCCCAGATATTGCCAAACGGTGCACCCATGTTCGTCACAAAGCTGATCATTGCGAAGATGAAGCACATCGTAATGATGGCAATCAGCTTACCATTATTTTGATTACTCATATTCTTATACCTTATTTATATATATAATGAATATTACTCTGCGCCGAACCTGTAGATCGTCTTCTGCTTATAGCGCTCACCGGGATTCAGTATCACGCTGGGGAAATAGGGACGGTTCGGGGTGTCGGGGAAGTGCTGGGTCTCGAGGCAGACTGCTGAGCGACGGGGGAATGTAGCACCGTTGGCACCCTTGTAGCCCTCGAGGTAGTTACCCGTATAGAGCTGCATACCCGGCTCGGTGGTGTAGCATTCCAGCGTGCGTCCGCTCTTCGGGTCTTTCAGTTTGGCTGCAAAGCTCAGTTCACCCTCCTCGCGCTTGTTCAGCACGTAGTTGTGATCGTAGCCGTTGCCGAACTTAATCTGCTCGTTGTCGGCATCAATGTCCTTGCCAATAGCTTTCGGCGTGCGGAAGTCGAACGGTGTACCCTCCACCTTCAGGATCTCACCCGTAGGAATGGCGGTGTCGTCGGTGGGAAGATAGAAGTCGGCGTTGATCTCGCAGATCAGGTCGTCGATGGTCGGGGTGGGGTCTGCAGTACCGGCCAGTGAGAAGAAGGCGTGATGTGTCAGGTTCACGATGGTCTTCTTGTTGGTGGTTGCCAGATACTCAATCACCAGCTCGTTGAGGTCGGTGAAGGTAAATTCCACCGTGATGTCAAGCTCGCCAGTGTAGCCTTCCTCTCCGTATGAAGAGATGCGGTGCAGAGCCAGCGAACGGGGACCCATCTGACGGGCGTCCCACACCTTGGCGTTGAATCCCTTGAGTCCACCGTGCAGATGGTTGGGACCGTTGTTGATTGCCAGCTGGTAGTCCTTGCCGTTAAGCGTGAACTGTCCCTTGCAGATGCGGTTACCCCAGCGACCGATTAATGTCGACAGGTAGGGTTCATTACCGCTGGCAAGCTGTTGGATACTGTCGTGACCCTGGATCACGTTTCCCACTTTTCCATCCCTGTCAGGGACCATAATAGCACAGATAGCACCTCCATAATTGGAGATGGCAACTTCGTAACCTTTACGGTTTCTGAGGATGTACAAATCGGTTTTCTTACCGTTAATCGTGGTCTGGAAGTTCTCCCGCTTCAGACCACACAGATTCTCTGTTTCTGTAGTGTTAGCCATATTGGATGTTTTAAGTTACTTAATACTGTCTGCAAAGTAACAGAAAAAAATCCAAACGGACGAATGAAACGACCAAAAAAATGTTGTAGGATGTCTTAAAAAACTCTAAATGCAGTATTTGAGGAAGTCTGCAACCACATAACTGCTACCTCCAATGAACACAAAATCATCTTTCTGAGCGGCGTTAAGTGCTGATTGATAGGCATCTGCGACGGTTGGATAGCTCTCACCATTCAGCCCGAGCTGCTGACCAAGCATTTTGAGCACATTTTCAGAAATCGCACGGTGATTATTGGGTTTCGTGAAATAAATAGTAGCATTTTTCGGCAACATGGCCATCATGCTGTCCACATCCTTGTCCTCTACGGCGCCGAAGACGATGTGCATCTTGTGGCATTCCACCTGACTGAGTTGCTTGCCCAGATATTCCCAACCTGCCGCGTTGTGCCCTGTGTCGCAAACCACCGTGGGTTCTGTCCTGACAGTCTGCCAACGGCCTTGCAGCCCTGTTGTCTCACAGACGCTCTTGAATCCGATTCTGATCTCTTTGCCTTGTGTCTCAGACTGCGAAGTGGTGGCGTAGCGATACATGTAGCCTAGATCCTCCAGGATTCTGATGGCCCAAAGTATCGTGTTGGCGTTCTTTTCCTGATACAGACCGCAGAGTTGTCCCTCTATCTTGCCGTAGTCGCGGGTCTGGTAGACCATGCTGTTGCCTTCCAGTTGTGCGCTGAGCACTTCCGGCTGGTCTTCTGCAAAGGTGATGGGGGCTCTCTTCTCCTGAGCTATTGCCTCGAACACCATTCGTGTCTCTGGTGTCGTCTCGCCGATGACGACAGGCACCTTGTTTTTGATGATGCCGGCCTTTTCTATCGCGATCTGCTCCAGTGACTGGCCGAGCAGCTGGGTGTGATCCAGGCTGATGTTGGTGATGACCGATAGGATAGGGGTGATGATGTTTGTACAGTCGAGTCGTCCGCCGAGTCCCACTTCGATGACGGCAATATCTACCTTCATCTCACTGAAATACTTGAAAGCCAGCGCTGTAGTCAGTTCGAAGAAGGTGGGGCGTAGCGGCTCGAAGAATGATTTTTCCTCCTCAACGAAATCTACCACGTAATGCTCCGGGATGGGCTGTCCGTTGATGCGGATGCGCTCCTTGAAGTCCACGAGGTGGGGCGAGGTGTACAGGCCAACCCTATAGCCGCATTGTTGCAGGATGGCCGAGATGGTATGTGCACAGGAGCCCTTGCCGTTGGTACCCGCAATGTGGATGGTCTTGAAATGCTGGTGTGGATGGTTGAAGTGCTGGTCCAGCTCCTTCGTATTCTCAAGACCTTCCTTATAGCCAGCCATCCCTTGTTTCTCAAACATGGGAAGCTGGTTGTAGAGGTATTCGCAAGTCTCCTGATAGTTCATACTTGTTTCTGATTAGTTGAAGTAATTCTTAAACCGCTGGAAGATCGAGTCGCGGGTCTGCTTGTCGCCCTTGAAGTTGTCCGAGTTACGGAACTGCTCCACGGCCTGTTTCTCCTCACGGCTGAGGGTCTTAGGTACGTAGACGCTGATGTTGACCACCAGGTCACCCTTGCCAGAGCCATATCCCTGCACAGCGGGCAGTCCCTTGCCGCGCAGACGGAGTGTCTTGCCTGGTTGCGTACCGTTCTCCAGCTTGACCTTCAGTTTCGTACCGTCGATGGTGGGTATCTCCACCTCTCCGCCGAGGGCCGCTGTGGGGAAGTCGAGGAGCAGGTTGTAGATCAGGTCGCTGCCATCACGCACGAAGGTGTCGTGCTCTGCTTCCTCGATAAACACTTGTATATCACCGGCAATGCCGTTGTGTCTGCCTGCATTGCCCTTGCCTGGTACGTTGACTACCATACCCTCGGCCACACCTGCAGGGATGTTGATTTCAACCACTTCCTCACCTTTCTCGATACCTGTACCGCCACAGTGCTTACACTTGTTCTTGATGACCTGGCCCTCGCCATTACAGGTGGGACAGACGCTCTGCTGCTGCATCATACCGAAGATGCTCTGCGTGGTGTGGGTGATGACACCCGAGCCGTGACAGGTGGGACACTGTTCCTTACCGCTGCCTGCCTCTGCTCCGGAACCGCTGCAGTGAGGGCAGGGGATATCCTTGCGTACCTTGAACTTCTTGGTCACACCCTTGTTGATCTCCTCCAGCGTCAGTCTGACTTTCAGACGGAGGTCGCTGCCTCTGTGCTGCTGGGGACGGCGCTGGCCACCGAAGCCGCCGAAGCCGTGGCCACCGAAAATGTCGCCGAACATGGAGAAGATATCGTCCATGTTCATCGAGGCGCCACCGAAGCCGCTGAAGTCGAAGCCACCCATGCCAGGGCCGTTGAAGCCGAACTGGTCGTACTGCTGACGTGTCTTGGGGTCGTGGAGCACGTTGTAGGCCTCAGCGGCCTCCTTGAATTTCTCCTCGGCCTCCTTATCACCAGGATTGCGGTCGGGGTGGTATTTGATGGCTATCTTGCGATATGCTTTCTTGATCTCGTCTTCCGAGGCGGTCTTCTCGACACCAAGCACCTCGTAGTAGTCTCTCTTTGCCATTAATTATCAATTATCAATTATCAATTGTCAATTATCATTGCCCTACGGCAACTTTCGCGTGGCGGATCACCCTGTCGTTCAGCTTGTATCCCTTCTGCAGGCAGTCGATCACCTTGCCTTTCTTGTCGTCGCCCATACCGGGAACCATTGCCACAGCCTCATGGACGTCGGTGTCGAAGTCGGCATCGTCTGTCTCAATGATGCTGACACCCTGAGCCTCAAGGGCCTTGATGAACTTCTGGTGAATCAGGGTCATTCCCTCGCGGAGCACTGCGGGATCGTCGGTCTTCTCGCCGTTCTCGATGGCACGCTCCATGTCGTCGATGATGGGCAGAACGGCTGTGATGAACTTCTCACCGCCATTCAGTATCAGTTCGGCACGCTCCTTCAGCGTACGCTTGCGGTAGTTGTCGAACTCAGCAACCTTATAGAGCAGCTGGTTCTTCAGCTCGGCAATTTCCTCCTGGGCTTTCTCCAGGGGGTCTTTCTCCTCAGAATCCTCTGAGTTCTCGGAATTCTCTGAGTTCTCGGAATTCTCTGAGTTCTCTGTGTCCTCTGCCTCTTTGTCAGTCTCCTCGACGGGTTCCTCCTTCAGAGTCTCCTCGTCTTCGATGTTGATATCTTTTTCTGTCATAATTACGTTGTTTAATAGTTCTACCGTCTATACTGCAAATACTGTGCCAAACCCCTTGGCGGTAGCAAATTATTCACTATTCACTATTCACTTCTCATGCGTACATCTTTGCCTTCTGCTCCTTGATGGCCTCATCGTAGATGTAGTCATCGTAGGTCATCAGCTTGTCGATGGTGCCCTTCGGCGTCAGTTCGATGATGCGGTCAGCCACGGTGTTGATGAACTCATGGTCGTGGGAGGCGAACAGGATATTGCCCTTGAATTGGATCAGGTTGTTGTTGAAGGCCTGGATGGATTCCAGGTCGAGGTGGTTGGTCGGCGTGTCGAGGATGAGGCAGTTGGCATTCTTCAGCTGCATACGGGCGATCATACAACGCATCTTCTCGCCACCGCTGAGCACATTGACGTGCTTCAGCACATCCTCTTCCTTGAAGAGCATACGTCCCAGGAACGACTTCATCGTCACCTCGTTGCCGGGACCCCACTGCGAGAGCCAGTCCACGAGGTTCATCTCGCTCTGGAAGAACTCGGTATTGTCGAGCGGCAGATAGGCTGTCGTGATGGTGACGCCCCACTTGAAGGTGCCTGCATCGGGCTGACGGTTCTCGTTGATGATTTCAAAGAGGGCGGTCATTGCCTTAGGATTGTGTGAGAGGAACACGGTCTTCTGACCCTTCTCGATGGTGAAGTTCACATTGTCGAACAGCACAGTTCCGTCGGCATCCACGGCCTTCAGACCTTCCACTTCGAGGATTTGTGTGCCAGGCTCACGCTCCATCGAGAATATGATGCCCGGATATTTGCGGGTCGAGGGGGTGATCTCCTCCACGTTCAGCTTCTCCAGCATCTTCTTGCGTGAGGTGGTCTGCTTCGATTTTGCCACATTGGCAGAGAATCGGCGGATGAACTCCTCCAGCTGCTTGCGCTTCTCCTCGGCCTTCATCTTCTGGTTCTGGGCCTGGCGCAGGGCCAGCTGAGACGACTCGTACCAGAACGAGTAGTTACCCGAGAAGAGTGTCACCTTGCCGAAGTCGATGTCGACGGTCTGTGTCGAGACGGCATCCAGGAAGTGACGGTCGTGTGAGACGACCAGCACGCACTGCTCCAGGTTCGACAGGTATTCCTCCAGCCACTGTACGGTGTCGAGATCGAGGTCGTTGGTGGGCTCGTCGAGCAACAGGTTGTCGGGGTGTCCGAACAGCGCCTTGGCCAGCATCACGCGCACCTTCTCGTTGTTCGATATCTCGCTCATCTGCTTGTAGTGCTCCGACTCCTTGACGCCCAGGTTCTGCAGCAGCTGTGCAGCCTCGCTCTCGGCCTCGTAGCCGTTCATCTCGGCAAAGGCCATTTCCAGTTCAGCGGCGCGGTTGCCGTCTTCCTCGCTCATCTCAGGCTTGCTGTAGAGGGCCTCGCGCTCCTTCATATTGTCCCACATGGGCTTGTGACCCATCAGTACGGTGTCCATCACGGTGAATTCGTCGTATTTGAAGTGGTCCTGTTCGAGCACGCTCAGGCGCTCGCCGGGCTGCATCTCTACAGTACCCTTGTTGGGTTCCAGCTCACCGCTGATGGCGCGGAGTAGGGTAGATTTGCCGGCACCGTTGGCGCCGATAATTCCATAGATATTGCCACTTGTAAACTTCA
>ERZ809472.386-NODE-386-length-10694-cov-10.991353_pt1 | contig 10694 bp, 7 predicted proteins | sample MGYA00521274_ERZ809472 | MGnify/ENA primary metagenome ERZ809472 (study PRJEB31581, sample SAMEA3312791) | metagenome | study: EMG produced TPA metagenomics assembly of the PRJEB8939 data set (Metagenomic analyses of Rumen microbiomes reveals... | reverse complement strand
CCACCGAGATCTACACTCTTTCCCTACACTACGCTCTTCCGATCTGCTAGTCCTGGGCATTTGCCGAGGCATACAAGTGCTCGCCACGGCACTGGGCGGAAAGGTTGCCCAGGACATTGCAGCCCAGGCAGCCATCAAGCACTCACAGGATGCCGACCGCTCGACACCCACCCACTCTGTCAAGGTCGATGAGGGCTCTGTCATCCAAGCCATTTACAACGTCCAGCAGGAAGAATCCCTCTTCGTGAACTCCTTCCACCATCAGGCCGTGAGTGCCACCGGCCCTCACCTGAAGGTCACGGCCACCGCTCCCGACGGCATCATCGAGGCCGTGGAGAGCACGGAGCACAAGCCCATCGTCGGCGTGCAATGGCATCCGGAGTGCATGGGCGACGACGGACTGCCACTCTTCCATTGGCTCGTCAGGGAGGCAGAACTGTTCAGCAAGGTGAAAGCCGTACACAGCCGCGTGCTCACCCTCGATACCCACTGCGACACGCCCATGCTCTTCCCACAGGGCATCGACTTCGCCACCCGCGACGAACGGCTGCTCGTAGACTTGCACAAGATGACCGAGGGACGGCTTGACGCCACCATCATGGTGGCCTACCTGCCGCAGAAGGGCACCACAAACCCCAAGGCATACGCCGACGGCATCTTCGACCGTATTGAACAAATCGTAGCAGCCAACTGCGACTATCTGGCTATTGCCCGCACTCCCGCCGACCTCTGGGCCAATAAGCAGGCAGGCCGAAAGAGCATCATGCTCGGCATAGAGAACGGTCTGGCACTGGAGGACAATCTGGAGAACCTTGACTACTTCAAGAAACGCGGCGTGGTCTACATCACGCTCTGCCATAACGGCGACAACAGCATCTGTGACTCGGCCAAGGGTGAAGGCACATGGAACGGCGTGAGTCCCTTCGGTGCCGATGTCATCCGCCGCATGAACGAGCTGGGCATCATGGTTGACCTCAGTCATGCCCATGAGCGGAGCTTCTACGATGCCCTCGACATCAGCCGGCTGCCCATTGTTTGCAGCCACTCCTCGGCCCGCGCCTGCTGTGACCATCCACGCAACCTCACCGACGAGCAGATGCGCGCACTGGCCAAGAAAGATGGCGTGTGCCAGATAACGCTCTATCCCGGGTTCCTCAAGTCTCAAGCCGCCGAGGCCACCATCCTCGACGCCATGACCCACCTCGACCATGCCATCACGGTAATGGGCATAGACCACGTGGGACTCGGTTCCGACTTCGATGGTGACGGCGGAGTCCCTGGTCTGGCCGATGCCAGCGAACTGACGAACTTCACCCGCCAGCTACTTGCCCGCCGCTACAGCGAAGCAGACATTCAAAAAATCTGGGGTGGCAACTTCCTCCGCGTCATGGAAGAAGTCCAGGCAGCCAACTGTGCACTCTGAACGCTGCACTGCCCCTACTCCTCCTGCTGCTTCTGGCGGATATACTTAATCTTGGCACCCAGCACATCCCATTGCACCTGCAATGAGTCGCGCCTTACGCGCAACTGCGTCAAAGCCGTCAGTTCTTCGGCTGTGGCCTTTAGCTCGGCTTTGTGCTGCTCCACTTCCGCCTTCATCCGTTCATATTCCGTTTTCACGGCCTCAAGCGTGCTGTCCACAATGGCCAGTTCCTGCTGCGAGGCCTGAAGCGTGCTGTCCTGCTTGTGCTTCAGGGCAGCACGACGCTGCTCTATCTCAGCACGCCGCGAGTTGTCCGTACATGCTGCTGTGATCAACAAAGCAGAGAAAAGAAGCGAGAAAAAGTAGAATCTATTTGCCATAATATCAGGGAATTATTGAAGTTTCTTTTTAGTAAATGAGGGCTGGCAATCACCAGCCCTCAACCAACACAAAAACTAAACTAGACTTAACTAATACCCGTCATGATTTTCACAAACCATGAAAAGGCGATGCAAAGGTATACAAAAAATATGAATTCCCAAAGTTTTTGACAAATTTTACACTTTTATCTCTGAAAAATAAATTCTGTTAATTCTTTGTCCGTTACCTTTCTTTTGTCTACCTTTGGCAAGAAAAGCACTATAATCATGGAAAAGAAAGCAACCTGGATATGGTATCCCGGCGACTTTGAAGTGTGGTTGGGAAACAAGTTTAACAACCGTCGCACGGAGCGAGGGGCCATTTTTCCACCCTTCTGGAAGCAGGACAGCCACTGGCCCACGGTGGTTTTCACCCGTGAGGTTGACCTTGCCGAGGACGAGGAAGTCACGATTGCCGTAGAAGGAGCGCACAACATTGCCATCGACGGGAAGCTGCAGGGGAATGTAAAGCTACCGTTCACCATCCCTGCTGGCAGACACATTATTAATATTAAGGTATGGAACCAGGCCACTCCGCCCGCCCTCTTCATCGACGGCCCCACAGTAAAGACCGACAGCAACTGGCAGGTGACTTACGAAGATAAGATCTGGATTGACGAGAACGGCGTGGCCCACGGCTCGGGCATCTACGTTCCTGCCGCCACATGGTGCTTCGACAGTCCCGCCTCTCCCCCTTCGCAGTTCCGTCTTCCCACGAAGTCCCTCCGTCCTGTATGTTGCGACTCAGTCGCAACATACGGAACCGCCGGTCTGCTCTACGACTTCGGCCGTGAGACTTTCGGCTACCTACAGCTGAAAGGGCTCAAGGGAACCGTTCGTGTCTACTACGGGGAAAGCCGCGAGGAAGCCCTCGACAGGGAGCACTGCGAAACCCTCGATGTCCTTTCCAGTCCTGTGCACTGTGACTTGATTGCAGCATCCAAGGCTTTCCGCTATGTCTATATTGTGAAAGAGGATGGTGCCTGCTATGATGACGTGTATATAAGCTACGAGTACGCCCCCTTCGATCCTGAGAAGAGTGGTTCCTTCCGTTGTAGCGACGAAGAACTGAACCGCATCTGGGAAGTCTCCGCCTACACCCTCGACCTCACCACCCGCGAGTTTTTCTGCGACGGCATCAAGCGCGATCGCTGGGTGTGGAGCGGTGATGCCATCCAGAGCTACCTGATGAACTATTACCTGCGCTTCGATACTGAGTGCGTGAAGCGCACCATCCGCCAGCTACGCGGCAAAGACCCCGTCACCACCCACGTCAATACCATCATGGACTACACCTTCTACTGGTTCAAGTCCATCGCCGACTACTACGACTATACTGCCGACCTCGCCTTCGTCCGCGAGATGTGGCCAAAGATGGTCACGCTCATGGACTACGTATTAGCAAGGGCCACCGACAAGTGCATGGCCGAAGGCAAGGATGGCGACTGGATATTTGTGGACTGGGTGGACTTCCCCATGCACAAGCGCGGCACCCTCGCCTTTGAGCAGATACTTTTCTGGAAAGCCCTCTCGACCATGAAGCACCTGGGCCACTTGCTGGGCTACAACGATGATGCAGACAACTACGCTGCCCTGGCCAGGAAAGTGAAGGACGTGACCGACCGCAGCCTCTACAGCTCCCACCACGAAGCATACATCCATGCGTTGGAGGAAGAAAACCACGAGAACCACCAGATAACAAAGTTCCCAAACATGTTTGCCATCATCTACGATTTCTGCTCCCACGAGACGAAGGCAAAGATTCTGAAAAACGTGCTGCTGAACCCTGACGTGCCCGCCATCACCACGCCCTACATGCGCTTCTACGAATTGGAGGCCCTCTGCCAGATGGGGCTCCAAGACCGTGTGCTGCCCGAGATGAAAGCCTACTGGGGTGGTATGCTCCGCGAGGGAGCCACTTCCTTCTGGGAGAAATACAATCCCGAGGAGCAGGGCACCGAGCACCTGGCCATGTACGGCCGTCCCTACGGCAAGAGCCTCTGCCACGCCTGGGGTGCCTCACCACTATATATAATAGGTAGGTATTTCCTCGGCGTTCGTCCCGTAAAGCCCGGCTACGAAGCATACGAGGTGCGCCCCCTGCTGGCCGGTCTGGAGTGGATGGAAGGTGATGTGCCCACCCCCTTCGGCAAGATTCACGTAAAGATGGACAAGACGACCGTTACCGTTCATAGCGACGGCGGCCAAGGTAGGCTCATCGTCGGCGACAAGGGCATCGACATACCCGCAAACGAGACCGTAAGGCTGGACTTATAAAACAAGTCCCTACAATGAAAGAAGCCGCCTGGAGCAATCATTTCTCCAGGCGGCCATTCTTAATTCTTCAGATTGGCTTTAGCTTACTTCAGCTCGGCGAGGTACTTGATGGTGCGAACCATCTGAGAAGTGTAGCTGTTCTCGTTGTCGTACCAGCTCACAACCTGCACCTGATAGGTGTCGTCGTCGATCTTGCTCACCATGGTCTGGGTAGCGTCGAAGAGCGAACCGAACTTCATGCCGATGATGTCGCTGCTGACGATCTGATCCTCAGTGTAGCCGTAGCTCTCGGTCTGAGCAGCCTTCATGGCAGCGTTGATGCCTTCCTTCGTGATGTCCTTACCCTTCACGACGGCCACCAGGATAGTGGTAGAACCGGTGGGAGTGGGAACGCGCTGTGCGCTACCGATGAGCTTGCCGTTCAGCTCGGGGATAACCAGACCGATGGCCTTGGCAGCACCTGTGCTGTTGGGAACGATGTTGCAAGCGCCGGCGCGGCTGCGACGGAGGTCACCCTTGCGCTGAGGACCGTCGAGAATCATCTGGTCGCCAGTGTAAGCGTGAACAGTTGTCATGATACCGCTCTGGATAGCAGCGAAGTCATTCAGAGCCTTGGTCATAGGAGCCAGGCAGTTTGTCGTGCAAGAAGCAGCCGAGATCACGGTGTCAGCAGGAGTCAGAGTCTTGTGGTTCACGTTGTAGACGATGGTGGGCAGGTCATTGCCGGCAGGAGCCGAAATCACAACCTTCTTGGCACCAGCCTGGATGTGGGCCATTGACTTCTCCTTAGAGGTGTAGAAGCCAGTGCACTCCAGCACAACGTCAACACCCAGCTCACCCCAAGGCAGCTCAGCAGCGTTGGGCTTTGCATAGATAGTAATCTCCTTGCCATCGACGATGATGGAGTTGTCGGTGCAGTCCACAGTGTGCTTGCCCTCACCAAACTTGCCGGCGAAACCACCCTGAGCGGTGTCGTACTTCAGCAGGTGAGCCAGCATCTTCGGGCTGGTCAGGTCGTTGATTGCTACTACTTCATAACCTTCAGCCTCAAACATCTGACGGAATGCGAGGCGACCGATACGGCCAAAGCCGTTAATTGCTACTTTTGTCATTGCTTTTACTTTAATTTAAAAAGGGTTATTAAAGATAATCTTTATATTTCGTGTGCAAAGATACAAAAAACTCTCATTTTATCACGCATAACCATTCTTAATAAAAAATAAAAAATCTCTTGCCGTCCTAAAAAATCGTATTACCCACTGGCTGGCAGTCTGATTGCAAGATATAGATAGCAAAAACCACACCATTCCCAACCGTCTTGTCCTTACTGCGAGTCAGATAGGTATTTCGTCAAACTTCTTGATGAACGTTTTCCCATTTTTCTCTACCAGCCCGTCGGTAAGCCAGCGGTTCAGTATCACGCTGGCAGTCTTCACGTCTTTTGCCACCCCTTCGTGCACCAGCAGCTCGTGATTCAGCTCCTTTGGCAGCCGGAAGTATGCCTCGCGTATCTTGGTGGAGCGTCGTCGCGGCATGAACTGGCTGCGCTCTCTTTCCTGCGCCTCCATGACCATGTTGCCATACATGCGCATCTGCGTCATCAGGCACCAGTCGCCTATGAGGCGGGCAAACTCCAGGTCGCTGTTGCTGACCTCCAAGGTTAAACACCCGTCCTTCACCTCGTGCCTCTCACTGCCATAGAGCGAGCGGAGCACCATGCGCACCAGCGTGTAGCGCATCATGATGACGGGTATGCGCTTGCGGAAGTAGTCCAGACAGTAGTCCTCCTCCAGCTCGGCCTCCTTGGTGAGACGGCACTCGTAGTCGTAGCAGAAGTCTACCAGACGGTCGGCCTTCAGCTCGCCCTTCACCTGCTCCAGCGTGATGCCTGCCGAGCGCAGGAAGCACTCGCGCTCATGGTCACGCACGGCCTTCCGCCGCTCTATCATCTTGAAGTCGTTCTGCGGCATGGGGAAGAGAACGAGGCGGGTGACCAGTCCGTCGAGCACCATCGAGGGCTTGATCTTGCGGCTCATCGACTCTTGGGTGCCTGTCACCACTTGGTTCCAGTTCACCTGTATGATGCCGTTCACGCTCTGGTCGTTGGCATAGTCCACGCCCGCTATCTCGTTGTGAAACGACTTCAGCTCCAGGTCGTTTTTCCCCGCCCACGACCCTTGCTGTGCCCTGAGTGCGGTGGCCAGCTCCGGCTCCATGGTGTAGATGTGCAGGTGCAGGGGTTTCTGCCCGTCGGGTGTCTCGGCCTCCACGTCGATGGCGTCGGTCAGTCGGCGGTAGAGCATAGCGTTCGAGATGGTCGAGGGCACGTAGCGTATGCAGGGGTGCTGCTGGTCGGGAGCCTCGGCCTTGGCGTTTTTCGAGCTTGCCGAGCGTTTCTTCATGTCCTCCTTGTATTGCCGCTCCCACTCTCGGCCCACGCGGTCGGAGGCCAGCATGGGTGCCATGATGAGGTGGTCCATCTCCGTGAGGAAGCTCTTGCCGCTTGCCGCCCCGCCCACGATGTAGACGAGGAATGACAGACGGTAGTCCTTGCCGTCGAAGTGTTCCCACCAGCAGCGCGTGAGGTACGTGCCGAACATCGCGCCCGCCGCCAGCACGCCCGCCAGCTTCAGGTAGTCGGGCAGGGTCACAACAGCTTCCTGTAGCCCTGGGGACTCTGCCAGAAGAGGCTTAAGTCTATCCCACCATGCCCCGTAATCGATTTCAGCGCATCTTTCAGCCGTGTGCTCTCCGCCAGCGTCATCCTGCTGTAGACCCACACTCTGTAGCACAGTCTGCAGTCGTCGCGGTATGGTGCGGTAGCGCTGCAGGGCACAAGCGTCGCCTGCAATACGGTCGAGCTCAGACTGCCCTCGCTCGGCTGCGACATCGGCACCCACCTCACACTCTGCAAGAACCCTCGCGAGTAGCTGCGGGTCGAAGTCGGTGATGTAGCGCAGGTCGCAAGCCAGGCGGTACAGAGTCTGGTGACGGTCTCCAGTCTGCGGCTTGCCTCCGTTTTGTCTGAACCAAGCAGAAACGATTTCGTTATACGTTTTTCCATGATAGCCCTTGGTTAAAGTTCCTCCTTCAGCATCTTTCGCCGCTCTTCTGCCCGCGCCTGGGACCTTCGGAGCAGCTCCCTCAGTTTGCCCGCTGCTGCTACTGTCAGCCCCGACAGCAGGTAGGCCAGAAGCAGCACTGACTTTACTACGGCCAGCAGTGGGACGGCTAACGCCGCCACGGTATTGCGGCCCGAATTTCTTGTCATAGTCTTTGTTTTCATACATAAACAGTTTTTCCTTGTTAATAAACAGTATGTCCTCCAGCATGGGACAGAAGGAGCAGCGTGAGGCATCCTTGCAGGCCGCGTCCATCTCCACGCCCAGCTGTTTTGAGAGTGCCGCCTGGTTGTCGGCGATGTTGCCGATGGCCGCGTCGGCGATGGCCACGATGCGCAGGCCGCGCCCGCTGGGTGTGACGTGTACCAGCACGATGCCGTACTTCTCGCCAAACGCCACCTTCTTCTCATAGCTTACATCCTCCTGCGGGGTATCATTCTTGTCCAGTTCCCCACCACCGACGCACCACTTCTTAAAAGCCTCACGCGGATCGTCCACATGGTCTATGTCAAGCATGAACAGCCCGTTCAGTCTCACGGCCTCCTGCTTGCGCCATCGTCCGCTGTAGCCCTTTTTCGAGGTGGTCACGTCGAAACTGGCTGCCTGGTACATCAGCACGGGCAGCCCCGTCTTGTACTTCGTAATCGCCTGCATCTGCTTCTTCAGCTGGAGCGGACTCTCTCCTCCCCTCTCTTTTGGAGAGGCATCGGGGGTGAGGCCCTCTTTTGGAGAGGCATCGGGGTTGAGCCTTTCCCTCAGCTTATCCAGTTCCGGCAGATGCTGTCTGTAGGCCCTGATGCGGCCTACCACGTCATCGCTCACGGTGAGCTGCGTAAACCGCTCGGCGGTCATCGTCTCTGTTTGTGAAAAGTAGTTTGGTTGATAGCAAAACATTGTGACAGTCGTTGCATAAGTGTTATCAGTCGGTTGTTGTAGGCTGGCGTGCTTTCCAGCTCAATTCTCAGGGTGGCCTCAATCGTGCGCTCCTTCTTTGAGAAGACAACGCGGAGGTCGTCATCGTTCATCAAGGTGATGCCCTTCAGGCGGGGCTTGGCCTTCGATTCCATGCCCTTGGTCAGGCTTTCCACCTTGTCGTAGAAATAGGCCCGAAGGTCGCAGCAGTCTGCGGGAGCCACGATGTGCACCACCGTCGACTGCTTCTTCTCGCCCACCGTGCGATAGAGCTTCGACTGGCCGTCGCTGGCAATCAGCTCCTGCGACGACTCACCAGAGCAGCGGTCGGCACGGAACTCCATATCGTCCAGGGCCTTGATGGTCATCGTGCCGCGTACCTTGCGGGGCACCTTCGCCGGCATTTCATTTGTTCTCATCTCCATGATTTCCAAATATTCAAGTGTCATTGGGTCGTCATTTTATTACAGCACGCAGAGCTTCGTCAGTGTCAGCCGATTCTCGTAGTGCTTCGCGCCCTGCTGGTCGTCCCACGGTCGCACCTGCGCCTGCAGCGTGGCCACGTAGTAGAAGTCTTTCGAGAGCTCCGTCTGCCGACGTGCCTGCTCCTGAATCATCTCGGCATAGAACACGTCGCTGCCGTGCACCAGTATGAAGGGCATCGTGGCAAACTTCTCCTGCATGTTCGTCTGTCGGTTGGTGAACTCGCGCTCCTGGAGCGCGCCCTGTTCCTGGATTCTTACAATAATCTCCATAGCAAATACTTTGTTTAACGTCGCCCCCTTGCAGGCGACCTTTATAGAAATAAATAATGTTCGTATGAAAGAGGAAACCTCGATAGTTCAAAGAGAGAAACTGCCGTGCTGTCGCAGCAGGGCAGGTGATGAAAAAACAATTTATCGTAATACCTCTGTATCAAAAAGTCAAAGAGCCCTCGCAAACTTTTCCGGGTTTTCCCGTGTTTGCAAGGGCAAAGGTAGGCAATAGATTTTGAAGGAGAATGACTATGAAAATGCCACTCCCGTACTATCTTTTCATATCCCGTAAATTCCCGCGAAGCCCCCTTATCCCCTCTCCGCAAGGCATAAAAAAAGCACCAGCACAAACGCTGATGCTTACAAACGCTCCACGATGCTGCGGAGGCTATTTCATGTAGTAATTGGTAAAATTCTTTTCGCTAAAGCCTTTTCCCGTCGGCAATCCCAATCGCCGCAATTCATTATACATCGCGGTCGGACTTGGAGGCAGCAACACCTTGCCCATCTGCTTCATATCTCTCAGATACTTGCATATCTCCGGAACTTTCTGGTAGGCAACCAATCGTTTTACCGCGTCATGAATTTTCCATCCCTCGTCATCATCAATACCTGGGTGGATAAAATGAAACATTTCCTCCTCTCTTCTCGTTTCTCCCTCTGCCCCCGACGTATCGTTCATATTATCCACTTTCCCAAAGTGGAAGGTACCGTCGCCATCCATCCGGAAGTTGATAGTGTCCACATGGTCTATGTGCTGTCCTATCGGAGCATTGAAATTGTTGGTGATGTGAATCTCACTCTTCTTTTCTTTTTCCATAATTATATACTTTTGTTTTCCACTCTTTCCACATGTTCTAAAAATTGACCCACAGGGCCGTTGAATGTGTGACCATAATGCCGATTGATAAACTCCGCCTCAATGCTGTCCACAAGGTCGCTGTCCTCTTCTGTAGCAATGCGTCTTAGCAGTTTGTTCAGCATTGCAACGATAGACTTCACATCGTCCCAAGTCACGCAGCCCTTGCAGTAGTCCACTATCTGTACCAGCGTGAACTTCCTCGCCGTGCCGTTACTTTTTTTCTTCTCCAGCAGCGCGGTAAGGCGGTTGTTCTCGGCCTCCAACTCCGAGATGCGCTGTTGCAAGGCTTGTTTCTCCTTGCAGAGTTCTTCTATGCGACTGTTCAAAGCTTCGTAGTCAGTGTACGGCGATTCCATACACATCCAGATGTTGTCATTGCCGCTGTCGAGATAGTGAACTTCCAAATAGTGCGCCAGATATGACATCTCGTTACTATTGCCAACGCTTTTCACGCAGACACTATCGTGTATCATTTGGGCTACCTCTATACGGTCATCTCTGTCATCCCATAGTTCTAACACGTGTTCAACATCCAATAAGTTGAAGTTGCATGTGATTTCACTCCAGTTCACATACTTATCCTTCAGCCAGACAGCTTCTACAGGTCTTGGGCGAAAGTTGTATCTGATGTGCCGCTGCTTTTTCTTCAGCTTCTCAAAGCAGTGCTTGAAGGGCTTCCAGTACAGGCAGCCAAAGAAACGCTCGTTGACGGCTTTCGTAAAGAACTTGTTAAGCGGACGTTCTTGCTTGTCGATGAGGGCGATGAGGTGATAGGCCATCGACATCACTAACTCCGCGCTGTAGTTCCAGCCCATATTGGCTTTGATGTCCGTCACGAATCTCTGTAGGTCGCCGGGAAGGGAATGTTCAAACGTAACCATCCCATTTTCGACGTATTTTGCATTTGCCGGGGACTTTGTACCT
>ERZ809472.385-NODE-385-length-10708-cov-7.573360_pt1 | contig 10708 bp, 12 predicted proteins | sample MGYA00521274_ERZ809472 | MGnify/ENA primary metagenome ERZ809472 (study PRJEB31581, sample SAMEA3312791) | metagenome | study: EMG produced TPA metagenomics assembly of the PRJEB8939 data set (Metagenomic analyses of Rumen microbiomes reveals... | reverse complement strand
AATAGGACTGTACGATAAAACGGACTTAATAGGGATCAGATCGGGAGCGATTGCACCGGATCGGGGTGATATGTTACGGAATTGTTACAATTCACATTTTGTGGATATTTTGTGCATAAAAATACCGGCCGCGTGAAAGAAAGAAAAGCCGCGACCGGTAAACCATGGATGAATATATTTACTGTAAGTTGTTTATGATCTCTCTTGCAGGGAAAAGATAAAATACTGATTTCTCCGGAATGAGATTCTTGCCAAAAGGTATCTTGTTCGGGTTGAAAAAGAATTCATGTGCGGCATTCCAGCCAAAACCGCATTCTACATACTGTCGGCTGCTATCATCACTATCTACATAGAACATGGGTATAAGTATAGTTCTATTTGTGGTAAGATAGTTGAATTCTTTATCAATAGTACCAAAAGGTGTATCGCCCTGCGTTAGGTTCACAGTACCCTGCATGATCTTAACGTTTGCCTGGTTTATGATCATCTGCTGTATGTTATTATGCTGATGTATGCTTGTTAACACCTTGTTGTCACCGCTTTGTGCCTGGATATAAGTTGTATTAAAATCCATATAAGCCGTGTAACTAAAATCTACATCGCATGAACCGGTTAAAAGATATTGCACTAAAGCATCGGCAATGTGTTCTACACCGGCACTGTTAGGATGGTTACTATCTCCGGTTTCTCTATAATATCTGGGATCATACATCACATAATAAATGTTAGGTACAAAAGCCCAGCCGAGATTATGCGCAAAACCTCCGTAATACAGTCTGGTATCCAGATATGTCGACTGGGTTGCCCATGAAAAACCCTTACACCAGCCGACAAATGCCAGATGGAATGTTTTAACATTCGGACAGTCATTAAGAATCGCATTCTGCAATGATAACATTGCGTTATATATTGCAGTACTTGTTGCGCTATGATCATTAGTGCCGCCAACAAAAAGAACATCTGTTATCGTGTCCGGATCAGTTACGCCGATTCTATGATACATCTGTTCCCATGTTTCATGGTTTCCATCACCAACAAAACCAGCCCAGCCCTGCGACATGACAACTGTATTTTGCAGCCCGAGTCTGCTGATGATCATATCAGACCATGACGCGCCAACTGATGCTATAACATCATAGCTATCACCGAATATCAGAAAACGTCTGTTTTTCATCAATGATACATCACCGATCAGATCATTAACCTGGTTCTGAATAGTTGCAATAGCTGCATTATAGTTACCGGTCAACACCCAGTAGTCCGTATTAGTTATTGCGATTCCGGTTGGCACTGCTTTTTTACTTGTGTAATAATCAGTACCATATTTTACAATCGTAAGCGGTTCATATGTATATGTATTATCCCATACGCCACCATTTACATTAGAAAACACCGGTACATATCTCGCACCGACATATTCACGTACTGCCATTTTAAGCACCTCCTATTTCAAAAGACAATACTAAACGTCCATACTCCGGATAATCTGCGAGGAATATATCATATTCAGTAGTGTTAAATATAATATCTTCCCAGCTTTCCGGAATATATGCAACAAAATGACCGGAGTCATTGAGTCCGAAAAAAACAAGTTTGACCAGTTCACCGACAACATCGCGCGCATGTTCGCGCATCCATTTTTCGATGCCGTTCTGCACGCCTGCGGGAAGATCTCCGGCCAGCATCATATCATATAACTTTTTGAAATCATCAATTTCAGGATCAACTTCAGCTTTCCATGCATTCAGTGCATCCAGAGTTTCACCGTATGTTTTACACTGTTTGATCAGCCAGCCCAAATCTGAGTCATATGTTCTGGTATGCGGAAATTCAAAAAAACTCATGTTATTTTACCTCCTTCTTTAGTATATCATAAGCATATTGTCGTTTTCAAATAATTCTGCAATAAAACTATAAATATCAAAGTGCCGCAGCAGTTCCAGTTCTTCATTGATCATCTGCTGGTTAGTGGTAACGCCGATATTACCATGACGGAATACGTCAAATGTATCAATACCGACATGTGATTCTTTATCATCCGTATATGTTCTGGTGATCTTCTTTCCGTTATCAAGTGTTATCTTATGACCAAATATAGTTTCATCTTTATATGATCCACTTTCCGTCCGATCATCTGTAACTTTTCCACTTTCCGTCCGATCATCTGTAACTTTTCCACTTTCTGTCCGATCATCTTTATATGATCCCGTAATAGACCTGCTATCCTTATGTGATCCGGTTATGCTCTTTTCATCTTCCCGTGTATCACCAGTGCCGGCCAGATTAACACCAAATGTTGTACCGGTTCTGTTGTCAGCTTGGTATGTACTATCATTGAATGCGCTGATCTGGTTTTCTGTTACCTCTGATCCACTCTTTTTAAGCGTTTCCTTATAATTGTTATATGTATGATCGGTATCATCCTTGTAATCTGTATGCGTGCGTTCCGTGCTATCATGATAATCATCGAATGTGCGCTCGCTTTTATCATGATAATTATCGAATGTGCGTTCGGTTTTATCATGATAATTAGTAAATGTTCGTTCTGTACTGTCTTTTTCGCTATGTGTGGTTGTATCTTTACCACTTGCAGCATCATTATAACCGCCGGTATGTATATAGGATGATCCAAAAGTGCTTGTTTCTTTCCGGTTTTCAAACACATTTTCTATAGGGCTATATTCCGACTGTATAACATTTATTAAATGCTCAAAAGTCCACTGCTTCGTAGTAAACCAGTGTGTTACAAGGTTTCTGAATGTGTCCGGTTCTCCGTATAATGGAGTCAAAAGCCCGCATCTAACCATGATCGCCGATTTTACCACATCTGGATTCAGCGGTGCAGGTACACTCACACCTGAAAAGATATCCGGCAATTCATATTCTTCACAAAAATCAACCAAGTTCTGAAGATTCATTTTCGTTTACCTCCAGTTTTCCATCAAAATCACGTACCACAAATTGCAAATTAAGGTCAAACATCTGGTTGGCTTTATCAATGCCCCAGCCAACATTATCTATCCAGCACTGTATGTTCGCCGATACTTCAAGGTTGTTCGCGTTTACTTCATCATCTGTTAACCGTTCGCGCTTGTCTGTGTTTGTGTTATTTATACCGATCTCTGTTAAAAATTCAGTCACGATCTTACGCTTTAGCAGCTGCACATCTGATGCGATAAAATACTGTTTAACCGGCATTGTGAAGAAGTTTTCTTCATTTAGTCCATCTTTCATGAATACGGCCGGATTTCCGCAAGAAATCTCATCATACATTTTCTTGAATGTTTCCGCCTGCGCTTTATTTGTTGCGCCGAAAACGTGCGCGGCCTTGGTATTCATCAGATTAACCGCTATTGAGCTATCGCACATAGCAAGTAGTGTACTATAGCGGTTTATCATGTTATAAACGCCTTCATAGTTTGGTTGCAACTGAATTACTACACAATTAACATCTATTGTGCGTTCAAAGTTACCAAGCACCGGATTTGCAACAATAACTGAAGTCGGCTTTTCAAAGACATTTATTCCAGTCAATCCGCATTTTAACGGAAGTATGCCGGCCTCGGTATCTGTGATCGTAAAAAAGCCATTCAAGAATAACACTTCCAGCATGTAATCTTCATCCCAGCCCGCAGGAATGCCGGAAAATGTGAACCGCCCGAATAACTTTTTTAACAGATAATTTCTATAATATAATGTGCTGGAATTCATTACGCCATCAACATCTGAAGGTTTCCGCGCGAAAAATTCCCGCACCAGATCATTAAATGGAACATTATTCCAAAGTGATTTACTCAATGTATATTCCTCCATCTAACATTTGATTTATTAAGTTGCGTTCATAATCTACCATCACGGGATCGCCGGTCGCTTCTGCGACACTTGCACCTTGTGTCTGCACATATCCGGATATATTTAATGACATAACGCCATTGTATGGTTCACCGGCTATTGCGCTCTGGTTGTGAGGATTTACGGTAGTATCATGAAATATCGTAAAACAATAACACTTGTAACCTGTATAACCAACCAGACCAAGAAAAGCACCGCCGCCATTTGAGCCGATCGACTGCGGCTGCGGCTGGATGATATTTGTTAAGCCAAGGCCGGCCATTGCTGCACCGATTACCGGATTTATGGCACCGGATAATGCGCCCGCAGCCCCCGCAACTGATGTTATCGCTCGTGAAGGATCAACATTTGCAAAACCTACCGGATAATTAACCGCTACATTAGTAGTATATTGCGCCAGTACTTTTGATGTAGTGCCTACATTTATAATACAGTCACCAGATAATTTATCAAGCGTTAAATCTATATGCAGATTTGCTTCTCCGATAACATCCGAAGGTGAAATAGTAGTTAAACCGATACATGGAATATATAAATATATTTCATGATATGGTGCATTGCGCCTCCAGTCGGTCGCTTGCCATGGAATCGGCACAGTACATGAGTCATGCAATATGCGCTCATTGCTTGATAGAATATAACCGCTTTTTCCCGATGATGCACGCCCTATATAAATAGTTTCGGATGAACCGCCCCACGCGGCATATCTGATCGGCAAAGCATAGCAATTACGGATGCAGTCGGCAATTTTTCCTACATATGTAAATGATAAGGCTTCTTGACAAAGCAAATCTGTTATGTATTGTGCAAAATCAACCAGACTATCAGTTGCCGGCAATGTAACACTATTGATCTGATTTTGTAGTGTATCAAGAAATGTCTGATTAACTATTTCCTTTAAATCAGATAATGCGACCGCGTATTGGCCAACAGTATCTTGACCGACAACTGATAATACATAACATGTGCCCTTGCCGAACTCTGAAAATGCGCCGCTATCTGACTGCGTACTTTGTGTGGTTGCAATAGAGAGTCGTTTATCGCTGATTTCGTTATTGGTATGCGTATAATATAAGACATATGCAGATGCAGCTTGTATAGAAGCTTTAAAGGTTGCCAGTACATCGACCTCGCAGTCCATATCGAAAAGATCATCACGAACTGCGCGAATTTTATTAACGAAATAATAACGTCCGTTATACTTCAAATAATTATATGTCGGAAAACCGTTATGGTGCATAGTAAAAGTGGGAGTGATAATATCACTCCCGCCTTTTAACACAATGGTTGTATCTGTTGCAGTTCCGGTGGGTTGCAATGTGCTATTGTGCCGCTTTTGTAACCGGTAAAGTTTGCAGTTTCCCATTGTTATACCTCTTAATTAAGCGTGAAAATTACGCCATTCTCGGACAGATCAATAAAACGCAGCTGTTTTTCATGCCAATATTGATTATAATACAAACCAGCTGCATTTACCGGACTCGTAGCCACTTCTTCATCTATCTTGTAAACGCCCATGGCATCCCGATCATAAAGGATTGCAACCACATTGTTTACAGTTGTCGCGGTACTATCTGAAGGTCTGGTTATGTTTACATCATATGGTGACTGTGCCGCCTGCCAGAAATTGAGAGTCTGGTATCCATCCGGAATATCCACATATCTTTCATTGAATGCTGCATAAAGCACATTGCTCTCAATTCTTCTCTGGAATTCAGAAAGCACTTTGATTCTCACATCTTCACGCGGTGTGAATGTCACCATTGATCCGTCATTGTAAAGTTCGGATGCATCCTGTATTGCATCTGTAAATGTCATCATGCGCATGATCGCATAGCGCAAGAATTCTTCATTGTGCAATGCTTCAGCCGCGGTCAGTGCCGGTGTCGGGTTATATTCCGTATTAAAATCAGTAACAAGTGCTACTTCACGTGATGTGCTATATTCAGCGATCGCGGTTGCCAGCGTGATGCGGCCAAGGTTTTCGAGTGAAATTTCGATCGCGTTTCTGACTTCACCGAATACGATACCGATAAATGCGCCCATGCTTTCAGCACTTAAAAACGCCTCTTTAAGATGCACGCGCTGAATTGTTATATGGAACTGATACGGCGTTCTTGTCACAAAAAGTTTCTGATCGACCGAAGGTTTTGCGATCACGTAATGATCTACAGTGTTTCCGTCAATAAGATCATAACTTTCATCAAGTTCAGCCTCCGGCATGTGAACTTTGATCTTCTGAAGGATCGCGCCATATTCAAAATCATTAAGTACCATATCGCCGAGTTTATTCCGGTAGTCACGGAATCTCAATATGGTTCTTCCGATCCTCTGTGCCAGCGTGTTAAGGAATGCTTCAGTGTTTGTGCTGGATGATAACACTGTGTTTCCCAGTGAAATAAGGCTTGAAGTATCCGTTACAACCATTGCGGAATGTCCGAATGCTTCAGCGTTTACGGTATTTACGAGTCCGTAGATCTGTTCTGTGGTCATGTCATTTCCTCCTATTAACTATTTAAACATATCGTGCAATATATCTTCCGCGCTTTTTGGTGCTTCAGTTTTTACCGATCGCGCCAGCGTGAAATTCAGTTCTTTTGTTTTCTTCATTTCAGTTTTAACATCTGAAATCTCGCTTTTCAATTTGTCATTTTCTGTTTTGAAGGAGTCGCGCTCTGCCTCCATATCATCATACAATATGCTTTTTTCATCCATGGTGGCAAATAACGCTTTTTGTTCCTCCTCTGTTAATGCTTTGAAATCGTCAAAAGTCATATATTATCCTTCCCATTGACGGCGGCGCAGGTGGCTAGCCGCCTCTATCCTTCCGGATGCAGCCCAGAGGCATATACGCCAGCCGTCAATTAAATTATACACATGTTATTTAATAATTTCAAGTATCTGTGTTTTGATAACAAAATCTGAATATTCCAGATAACCTTTTGATGCTGCATCAAAAAGTTTTCGTCCATATGCCCGCAAGAATGCAGTCAAATTGTCGCGACTGGAAAACACCGGTATATTTTGCGCTTGAATGCTGCAAATATATAATCGCGACTGTGATTTATGCCTATATAAATACATATCATCAATCTGGCATACCGGCATATATTCTGTGATATTTCGCTTTTTGATATTGTAAAAACTATCAAATGCAAATGCATTGTTTAGTGCTTCATCAGCAACTTTTGTGCCATTGATCAGTTGATAATTTGCAGTATCGCGCTTCAGATCGGATACTTCACTTGATGGCAATGAAACATAAAGCGACTTGTTTCTGTATTCCTTTTGACCGGTTCTGATCATGTTTTCAATTACCGGTATAAGTCCATAGCCGGCCAGAATAGGATTTGCCAGTTTTTGGCTATTTGATAAAAGGATCACTTGCAATGGTTCTTCACCAAGTAATTCTCGGTTGCGGTTTACCGTTTCATAAAAAGATATGAAGCACTCAAATTGCCGGAATGATAACGAGCGTTTTTCTATGAATTCGTCAAAAACTACATAACATACATCTGATAGATCAACGCCGCGCAGATTTTCAAATGTGGATAATGCCAGCCCATAGCCGATCACTGCACCGCTTTCATCATCTGCATCATATATGTTCGCGTGCGATTTTTCAGACTTGAAAAAGATATCTCGTCCATGATCTCTATTCCAGCGTTTAAAGGGATTTCCAAAGGCCGTGACGCATTCTTTCAGTTGAACATCTGTATTACGTAAATAGATAAAGGGTTTACCAATGTTTATTACATAAGAAAGTGCGGAATAGGTTTTCCCTATCCCGCGACCTCCTATGATAATGTTAATTGCCGATAGCCGGCACTGTGAAATATCATACCATTTTATATCAGTCATTAAGATCACACCAGCGGAGTCCATAACAAGTTTTTGTTTTCTTACCGATCTCCTTTTCATACGGTTCAATGGTAAACCCAACTTTGCCGGCCTTTATATCGTTTATATCGGTTTCGTTATGCAGAATATCTGTAACTTCATCCATCATATATTCGGGAAGGTTTACGAAAAATTCCGCGCAGATCGCAACCGGCGCATCACCATATTCTGACTTGCGGTTTATATATAAACCCTGCACCGGATAAACCGTGTTAGCACCATCAGATGAGTACAGTTCCGATAATTTGAAATATTTAAAACCATCTGTGTTACACTGAAAAACCGAACCTTTTGAATGTCTAGTTGCAAAACTCATGATTCTTTTTCCTCCTTATCTTCAAAACGAATAACAACCGATTTGTGTTCATCCGGATCAATATGATCCCTAGCATCTTTTGCAAAGGTGAATGCCGCTACTGATTCATGTTCCGGAAAAATAAATTTAACGTAACCGATTTCAACTGTTAACATCTTTTGTGCCTTCCTTCCTTTTGCCGTACTGGGCAAATGTTGCATCATCCATGGTAAACATCTGTTTGTATGAGCTGATGATCTTTAAGCCTTTTCGCTCCAAAGTCACCGGATCATACCGGCCGAAGATCTCACGCCGCGATCGCGTGATCGGATCTTCAACCAGAGTGCAAAGTATTGTGCGCTGCATTGTTTCCTCCTTCCTTAAAATATTTAATATAAAATATTGTACCTTAAATATAATATATTTCTTCTTGATTTGCAAGTGCTTTTTCGATCAATTCCAAATAATCATCTGTAACACCGATCGTATAAGTATTATTGACTATTGCAACATTGGATGCAGTTCTGATCTTTTCGCCATCAATAACTATTTCATGTATATCATCGTCATTATAAAATGCGGTCAAATGTCCGGAGTCTTTGATGCGAGTCCCTTTGGTGAAAGCCTCCAGACCATTAGCGGCAAAAAATGAAGCACCGGCCTTTTTATTCACGCCGGAAATGGTTGATATGATCTGATCGCCTTTTTTAAAAACATATGATTTTGCACCTAGTGTTTTAAATTGATCGTATATTCCTTCATTATCCCATACGCCCATATATTGAATCACGCCGTCAGCATCGGCCGCATATGCACCAGCATTTGCCGCCTCTTTTTGCAGTTTTGCATTTATCCGGTCAAAATCCGCACCATGATCATTTATACATTTAACAGAGTCAGTATCACAATACACAACATCTTTGCCGACTATTTCAAGCATAGTCTGAAGTCGCGCCCTCGCGTGGCATGTTACCCATACGCCATGTTGATATGAAAGAAATGAATTATATGATTTATAATATTTTTCGATCTGCTTTTCCAGCGGCACATTTTCTGTGACAAAATCATGACCATCATATGAAATACTTTCATGATCAATTCTCATACACATCATGCCATATAGTGCATTTAATTTGTTTTTTGCTTTGTTATATTCATATATCTTTTCTTTGTTACCTTTAAGCAATGTTTTTGCTTCAAAGTACTGCATGATAACCGATTTATATTCATCGGATAAATTGCCATATCTGGATGCGAATACTTCATTTACGTATAGATCATCAAAGATATATTCACGTTTGATGATAGCCAGATCAATGTCACTGATCACCATTTCAGCAATACCCGCGTATAATATCCGGCCGTTATCAATAACGCGATCGCGTGTAACTGCAGTGCATTTTGCAAGTGCTATGTAGGGAATGCCACACTTACCGATATATTTTAAATTTTTGAATCGTATCTGTATAAGTAAAGCATATTCTGTTGTATCACGATTAAAAAATGTGGCCGGTGTTATCCGGAAAAAAGGTGATATTGGAAATTTATTGATCATCATGCATGTTGGATAACTTGACTGTATATCGTATGATGATACATCATGCAACAACTGGTTTGCCATACGTATATTGGCGTGTGTATTGCCGCCTCTGAATGCTTGACGGCACATTGTATATAACTCCGGTGTAAGTGCGGATGCGGTAAAGATCACGCGGTTTTTCCGGTTTTTCTTCACACTGCATCTGGCATCCCGCCGTACATATCCGGTACTTGTCATTGGCATTGAGGCTAATGTATCATCCATCATGCGCGATCTGATACACTCTACAAGGCCGCGCACATCATTATAGCAATACGCAAGTTCATAATCGGATAATGGCGTAAGTGGCGTTCTGATCTTTTCATAGTCATAATCATCACCGGATAATTTGTAATGAATAACACCACGCTCATTTGCGCAGAATTTCGCCAAATTCATATTTGATAATATATAACTATCTCTAAATTCTATCCCGCCATCAATTACAACCTTTAACGGCAAATTACCTTCTTTGTAAAATCCATCAATCACTTTTACAAAACGTTTAAAATGCTGGAACTCGAACCGCAGCTGATGACACCAGATGACAATGCGGCGTTTATAGTCCAAGTCCATGCGCCTCGTCAGATTATCAAGCAATTCGACAAATTCATCCCAAGTGCGCCCGAAACATACTTCATCATTGATACAGAATTGCCAATGATACATAAAAGAATACGGCGGCACTGCAGGATCAATATTGCCGTTTTCATCTTTTTTATATATGTTGGTTGTTTCAATATCAAATGCACACGGTATTTCTAAATATGTAATACCGCGCTTTTTTGATTCTTTACATTCCAAATTGTGACGTAATAGGGATAATTCACGAATAGTATAGACGGCCTCGCGCCGGATGCCGTCTATGCATTCAACTTGTAAATGCTGCATATGATAGCCACCTCTTGTTATCTTCTCGGCCGTTTCAATTCGTGCCATGCGCCAGAACGATAATAATGTGTTGCACTTGACCAGTTATCCCACATTTCAATATAATCTGTATCCGCGCCGGCCTGGAAATCTTTAAAAGCCCTTTTAAGACTAGCAGATCGGAAGAGCGTCGTGTAGGGAAAGAGTGTAGA
>ERZ809472.384-NODE-384-length-10733-cov-6.648811_pt1 | contig 10733 bp, 25 predicted proteins | sample MGYA00521274_ERZ809472 | MGnify/ENA primary metagenome ERZ809472 (study PRJEB31581, sample SAMEA3312791) | metagenome | study: EMG produced TPA metagenomics assembly of the PRJEB8939 data set (Metagenomic analyses of Rumen microbiomes reveals... | reverse complement strand
GCTAGTCTCATATTCATATTATTACTCCTTTACTTTGTAGCATTAACAATTACATTGCCGTCTGAACCAGTCATAATATTAGGAAGTTCACCGTTCCACTTTTCAATTCTATTATAATCAATAAGCTCATTAGTAATAGACTTTCTAATCTGTTCATTAGCTTCCGCTTCAGCAGCGGCCTTTGCTCTGATTGCTGCGGCTTCACCTTCAGCTTTAACTCTTGCGGCTTCAGCTTCACCTTCTGCTCTAGCCTTTGCTTCTGCGGCATCAGCTTCAGCGGCTGCAACTCTCTGTTCATTCTCTGTTGCCGCCTTAATCTTATTCTGTTCAGCAACGAGCTTCTGCTCAATGGCATCATTAAACGCCTGTGAGAAGTCAAAGTTTGTAATATTAAATTCGTCAATCATAATGCCATAGCCGTTCATTTTGCGGCTAATTTCATCCATGATTGCAACAGAAACTTCTGCTCTGTTCTTGATAAGTTCCTCAGCCTTATACTGTGCCATGATAGACTTTGTAGCTTCCTGAATTGCCGGCTGGAGAAGTGTATCTTCATATGCAAGACCTACTGACTTAAACATATCAACAGACTTTTCCTTTGAAAGATGATAGTTAATAGCGAGTGTAGAACTTACCGCCTGAAGGTCCTTTGATGTTGAAGCCGCCTTTACCTCAGTCTTTCTGACCTTATTATCCATCTTGACAACTGTTTCTATATAAGGTGTCATAAGATGGAAGCCCGGCTCAAATGTTGATTCCTGTACAGCACCAAGGATTACTCTTACACCAGTATAACCAGTATTTACCTTAGTGAATGACGAGAATAGCGTAATCAGTCCGACAATGCCGGCAATTGATACACCTACAATTCTGCCTACTCTTACTTCTGTTGAACCGTTCTTCAGTTCTCTTGTGAAAAAACCCATTTAAAATGTCCTCCTTAAATTGGTAAAAAATATTCTAAGAAATCAGGCTCTAAACCTAATTCATCTGCAATTATATCTTCGAGTATGTCTAAGTCACCGTGGTGTACACATTCCTCGATTTGCCGCGAAACATCTTCGATAATGTTCTCGGCATTAAGCTCTGATAATCCATCACGTTCCATGAGGATTTTTAGGATAGTGTCATGACCATAATCCATTAGTACCCCTCCAGATTTGAAAGTTGTCTTTTTATCTCAGCAATGCGTTCATCGGCTGCCTTTTTATTTTCTATTGCAGTATCTAAATCTTTTTTAAGACCTTTGATTAATTCTTCCATTTGTTTTTTGTATGATTTTACTGAGCTTCGAAGATTGCCTTCATCTAACGCAAACCACTCTGCTGGAACTGTTTCAACGCGTTCAAAAGTTAATTGACCCGTTTCTCCGCTGTCAAATACTTCTCTCCACTCTATACTAATCGTAGTGTGGGAATCATCTACATATAATGCTTTTATGTCATACTGTGTTATTTCGTCAGCGTCTTCATTTTTAATATCCAAGGCATTAATTATCTTCGCCGCGATTTCACGCAGTTTCCCATAATCACGGATAATGTTACAGTATGTATTTTTTCTTTCCACTTTTTCCCGCTGTCTGCTTCTTTCTATTTCCTCTTGGCATCTAATTTCATCTGTATCAACAAATGCCCATTCATCCATTCCGTCCATTATTCGCCCTCTCCTAGCTGTTCCTGTAAATCCTTAATCTTTTCTTCCATTCTAGCAATCGCGGCTGTTTTTATCTTTAAATCAACCTTTAATTTATCAAGTTCTTTATATTTCTCCAGCCGTCTTTTTCTCTTTTCTTCTGCATCTATAAGTTCATCGAGTTCTTCGTCTGTCATGTCAAACCACTCGTAGCGAACATCGAATTCCTCTTTTTCGCAACCGTAACCTCCGCCCCATGCTATCGTAACGGTTGATTCACCAACATACATATCAAATGCCCAAGGTTCATACATAGGAAGACTAGGACGGAATTTCCTTGTTATATCTCTTGCCGCGATTTTTATTTCGTCTGTGAGTCTTTCATATTCAGCAAGTTCTTTGGTTGAAAACTTTGTTCTCATTCTTCTTCACCTTTCTTTCTACACTTGTCCTTATCTGCCTGACGTTTTCTATCCACGAATCTCTTAGGAGATGGCATTGGCGGTTTACGCTCGCCACCCTTAACCGATTCAAGGATTTTCTTTTTGTCCTTTTTATTCATGGAGAACCTCACTTTCTTTCACAAGCTCGTTGAACTGATTACACCATTCTGCGTATTCTTCTGTTAATCTTTTATCAAGTACCTTTTGATAGTTCCATTCATACCAGTCGGCGCAATCTCTACGTGTTTTAGCATCGTAGATTCTTCTACCAGTCATTTTATCAGTTAATACCCAGTAGCGTTCGCTAGGGTAGTTTTTGTGATAGAAAACATTGCCTGAAGAAAAATAACCATCAACTACTTTTACGATTATAGATTCTGAGCCGTCTTCTTCTCTGTGACGAAGTATAATCGGCCAACGTCCTTTATTGAAAGCCATTTGACATTCTACCTTTCTTAATTTCTATAATTATTATCACATAATTTTAAAAGAAAGTAAAGAATTTTATTCTCCTTCAGAAAAATTAATCCTACTTTCAACATAGTCCCTATCTTGCGTGAATATAGGAATATCATCATCAATAACCCAATCACATCTTGGGACAACTGCATTTGTAGGTGATATTTTATTTACCATCTTCCGGACAGCACAAGCCCCACGCTTCTGATAGGTCGTAAGGTCATTCCAGTTTACACCCTTTTCAGTGAACATCTTGTCCTGAAGCTCATTACAGCTAATGCCCTGAAGTTCCTTGTGAGAATAGAGTGACTGTGCAAGACCCTGAATTGAATTGCGAGTAGCGTCCTGCTGACGCCAGATAAGGCAGTTTATTACCTCATTACGAGGAAGCGAGAACGCACGTGCATCAAAGAACGCACCCTTGTCTATCTTTCTCATAAGAAGGTCAGTCATCTCAGTTGTCTGATTACCAGCTTCGGTAAATAAATCTGCCGCGATATTTTCAAGAACCATGTTGAAAGCATATGTCGCCATAGCCGCAGAGATAGAAACCATCTTCTGAACATTGTAGTCAAACCATGCGGCTGTATCAACCTTCTGATAGTCGCAGAGAACAAGAGTAATCTCGTCAGACTGAGTGTAGCCGAGGACACAACCTTGTATGTTTTTGCAGAGGTAAAGCATGGTTTGTGTCATGGCTGTTTCAATGATTTTATCGAACGGTTTTTCAAAACCACGAGTGAACGTATGAAACGATTTTCCGTCAAGACGGATGATAACCGGGTTCTTCCTCATAAGGAAGTTCTTAGGAACAGCTTCATACTGTTTCATTCTATTACCTAATGAATCTTTAGTCATTACCATGTTTCTCCTTCTCTTAATATATCTTCTTTAGTTACAGCAATATCAATACCATTCCACTCATTTTCTATTTTCCATTGATGTAATTCCTCAATGTCAAGAAAAATATGATTATGATATGCTATTACAGATTTAATGCCTTCTATATCTACAACTCTCCAATTGTCAAGCCAATTGTCAATTATACTTTTATCTTTCTTCAAAATCTTCACACCCCGCTCCCGCTCCATCGTGTCTACGCATACCATCTATCGCACAATACCCCTCATACTCATTATGAGGACCATCCTCATAAAGTTCAAAGTTCTTACATTCACCGCAAGATGTTATTGTAACACAGTCACGAAGACTATAGCCGCAAACATCTACATCATATTTATCACACCAACCATAGTAATTGCAATCACTCTCTTGACCACAATATTTACTAGGGTCGGGGCATGGTCCTTTAAATTTCTGAAGGTAAAAATCACACTCTTTACAATTAAGCATTTCTTTTCTCCTTTCTTAACTTTCTGTATATATTATAACACAAGTTAAGATAAAAGTAAAGGCTTACCAGTTTATCCCAAAACGTGAGCAATAAAAAGGAAATTGTATTCATCTTCAAGTTTCTGAAGCATTTCACGATAAGTGTTCCAATCTCCGCCGCCAAGTCCACAACCCATTTTATATGGGATACCAACTGGAATCTGTGAGTCATGTCTATATATTTTATCACTAACGAGATATTCTTTAAGTTCAATAAAAGCCTTTCTTACAGCTTCGTAATCTGTCGCCATGCCGCCAATTCCCTTCTGACCAAAGATATTAACAATGGTTCTTTCCTCTCTATTAAGAGTTACTGCTAAACAATGACCGAGTGGAAGCTCCCCACCATTGCAATATTCCCAATCCTCAATAAACTCCTTATAGTCCTCAAATACCCTTGGCCACTTATTCTTAATCTGAAGGGCAATACCGCCACCCATAATACCCAAACAGTTTACCTGATGGGCGATAATTTGAACAGGTGATTCCAAAAGATTACCTTTTACATAAATCATTAAAATTCCTCCCAATATTTCTCAATTGCATTTCTCATGTTCTGAACGCCGACAGGATTCATAGAATGGAAATGGAATTTAAAGTCAACATTTTTGTTGTGAAATTCTTCAATGAGCCAGTTAATTAACTCAATGGCATCGCCGCCTTGTGATGCATAGTCACCAAGGTCATGGTCAAGGTCAAACCAAATTTCATTTATGCCAAGACCAATACATTCAGTTACACAATACTTAGCATCATTAACATTTTTTATAATATAACCATAGTTGAAATCTTGCATACGACGTAACGGAGCGTCGCGAATATCATCAAGATAAAGATAAAGTGCATGGCGCTTTTCCATAATGTCACTCCTTTTTACCAACATTCAAAAATAAGATTTTCATGTACAGTTATCTCACCACTATTATTAAGATAATAACACATCTCGTAAATTTTACCAGTCCCTTTTGGGCGATACCAGTCGCAGAAATTTTGTAAGGCTTTTTCTGCAGCTTCTAATGTAGGATACCTTCCCGAAACTCTTGACTGTGTTTCACTTACGCTATTACGTATTTCATAATAAGAAAATACAAGCTCTTCGTTCATTCGTCTTCCCACTCCTCTTCTTCTAAATATGCAAAATCACAATGTGCGCAAGTTCTTTTTGTACACTCGCCGCAATAATGCCCTTTTGGACTGTAGCAGTCACCGGGGCTATGATAGCCGTCAACTTCATCACGATAAGTCCCATCTTCACTAACGTTATATACATACTTATTAATATAATCTATTATATCTTTCGCGCCAATATCATGGGCATAATCAATAAGGCCAGTCAACCTTTCTTCCAATTCATCAACTCTAGACCTCAGCCATTTTTCTTCACACATTACATTTTCTCTCCTTTATAATCTTACCATAGATGCCTAAATATATAAAGTTATCTATTATATTGCCGCAAAGAGCCAATACAAAAAGCATAGTTAAACTCGGCTTTAAAACTGTCGTCATACCAACGCCTATAAGGGTCGCGGCAGAACATACAATATTACATGAGTTATCATACCACTCTCTTCGCTTTTCTGTTGGATTAACAATGGCTCGCATCTTTGTTCCACCGCAAGCTAAATTCTTAGTGATGACACTATAGATAATAATATTAAACACAAAGTAAAATTTTAAATCACCCCGTATTAACACATCAGCAAACAGTATCACATCAAACAAAACTTCCAACCAAAGTATGATTCGATAGCCGCGAAATAGTTTATCACTATACTTGTTCCATAAGCCGCAAAATACAATACTACCCAAGCAAGCAAAAACAGACTCAAAGCTAATATAGCCCTGAGTTACCGCCTTTACTGTTTCTGCGTAGATATAAGGGTACGATGCAGAATAGAACAAGCCAGACAAGAACGCGGCAAGTAGCATATAAAATGACAAACGTTTCATTTCTTGCCTCCATCCTTAGGTGGTGTCTTAGCCCATATCACAAAAGCAATAAACAAAATAATTACTATTGCCTTCAGAATTCCTCCAAGACTTACTGTTATTACCATCATCTCTCCCTCCAAGTTTCTTTTGTTATAACTTCCTTGCCCTGATATACCATCTTGCCGCCAAGCAATTCATAATATTCAATTATAACTTCCTCAGCATTTCTACCAAAGACTTCATTTTCCCACTTAATAATTTCGCCCGAATCTACAGCTAAAGTAGTTTCACAATAGCCACCTTCCTTTGCTACAATCCATGCCTTGCCTAAATAATAATATCTTGGTACTTTCTTAAACATATGCCTTCCCCTTCATTTTATTAGTTAATTCTACAGCCTTTGCATTTAATACATCACAAACCTTCTGACACTTATCTTTATCCTTAAAATAAGCATAAGTATATCCGGTCTTGCCCTTTAAGGTAGCTCCCTTTGAACGAAGATACCTAAGATAGTCTGGGTAAGATAAACCCATAAGCCTTGCGCCGATAACATGAAAACTTCCATCAAAGATTAATCCATTATCAGAAATAAAATCAATGCTATCAATCGCGGCAAGATATTGTCCATCAGTAAACATTTCTCTTGGTACGTACTTCATATAAGCACCTCTCCCTGTAATTCTTTAAGCATTGCCCACTCTTCCGGTGTAAGTCTACAGCCATCAAGAAAACTCTGCCATGTTTCATATTCTGCCGGGCCAGTAATCTTACTTTCATCGAAGTCTGTGTTTACTTCTACACTATCTTTGCCGGCATATCCGGGTATCAAATACTTATTTACCGAAGCAACAGATACACCAACCAGTCTTGCAACCAATGACTTATTCTTATGAACAAGATAAAGCTCGTTAATCTGTTCAATTTGCTCCTGTGTTATCCTTGCCATTATCTTACTCCTTTCTTAACTTTCTATAATAATTATATCACAAATTAAAAAAAGTGTCAATGCTTTATAAACACTGACACTTTTGGAATTTTTTGGAAAATTATTCAGCAGATTCAACAGGTTCTGCTTCTACAGCTTCCGGCTCTGGTTCTGAGTTATCAATCTCGATAGACGCATTGTCTTCAAGGTAGTTCAGGATATTAGTAATAGCATAATCACCATTCTCATTCTGAACATAATTAATCCTAATTGAAGCCCCTACAAGGTTTTCCCAAAGCGAAACTTCTGCAATTGCAAGAACCTTACCGATGTCCTCCAGCTTAACTGGAATCTGAGCTTCTGCCTTATTGCCATCAATTTTTGTAACTACTGCAATTACACCGCCATTGCCTGCGAGTGCTGTTGCCGCGATTTTACCGTTAACTATCATTCGTAGTCCTCCTCATCATCATCATCGTAATAATTATCTCTCTTGCGCTTAGAACGTCTGCGCTCAGAGTCCTTTTCTTTCTTCTTCTTGTACTCGTTTGGTACATCCATTGGTTCAGCCTTGTCAAAATCTTTTGAATAGTCCTTATATCTTTTCATGGCTGCTCCTTAGTTTGTAAGGTCAAATACACTCTTAACGAGCTTTTCAAAGTCTTCGTCACTTATACTAGCAAATGGGTCTTCTACTACAGGACAATCAGACCTTGCGTCGCGAAAAACAACCTTACCTTCCTTACAGAAATAAAGTTCCTTGATGTTGTCGGTCTTACCATACTTATCGTTGTAAGCCTTAATCTTGGCATTGATAGCCTTGATACCATCTGCGATTTCCTGTTCTGCCTTTTCCTTAATCTTCAGCTCCTTATTCTTCTGAGCCTTTACTTCCTTGTCAGCTTCCTTTGCGATGTGTTCACTGTAAGCGACAATATCATCTGTTGAAAAGTTGCATACTGGACATTTGTACATAAATTATTACCTCTTTTTAAAATATTTTATTTGCGGATTGCCGCGATTTCCACGGAAGGATTCGAACCTTCGAAATGCCGCTTTTAGAGAGCGGTGTCTTGAGCCTCTTGACGACGTGGAAGCATATGGGATTCCTATTGCCATCGGAATCCCCAACCGGCTATCACATGGGCAAAATAGTGACAGCCTAAACAGAGCTTTTAAAGTAGGTCTGGATGTTGAATATGGTATCCCATGCTCTGCGAATCCAACATCTTCTTCCCTTATTGCACATATCTTGTATGTGCAACCAGCGACTCTTTTTTACACATAAGCCTGATTTTCGCGGCAAAGCCCTACTGACTGGAATATGTGCTTTCGCTATATAACTGTTACACGACTGACTCGTGCTTTTTACTATATTTATATTATAACATATCTCTCACAAAAAGTAAAGAGTTTCACTTAATCCCATAAACTGTAGTAGTAATCAGAAAAAAGTTTAAAACCTTTTTCAATAACCTTTGTCATTCGAGGAGTGCGGTCATAGTCATCTATAGCTATATAGAAATAGAAGGCTCGAATCATCTTGTCTAATATAGTGTCCCATTTCTTTTCAACAGCTCTAAAATCTCCGTTCAGGCGTCCCGGAATACCATGCTTGTTTTCTTTATATAACACCAGCCGCACAAGAATAAAGTATGCAATTTCATAGTCTAAGTTCCAAGCATCTTCATAATGGAAATTCCATTTCTTAAAGAAATCCTCAGATGCTTTTGTATTACGACTTCGCGGCGGAGTATAACATTTTATTGCTCGATTGAGCGTTATTGGTCCGTCTTTCATTTTCTTTCACCTCTTATGCCATTTTCCTATCTGCTTCGTTAATAAGCACTAAACATTCAGCCATCTTTTCACCATAGCCATCTACAAAATCCTTATAGGCCTTTGTAGCTCTTGGGTCGAAGTCATCCTTATCGTGTGATTCACGCATAATATCCATGTGGTACTGAACAAGAGCAACTGTGTAATCGCTTTCGCCGCAACAAGCAAGGATATATGCACCTACGTTTTCATGGTTGTAGTAATGTGATTCTGTATCAACTTCGCCGCGATTATTGATTCTTGACTTAACGTAAGGCTTACCTACGTCATGGTACTTTGCGGCTCTAAGAATTGTATCACATTTAAGACCACGTTCCTCACAATTCTTGCTTACGTAATCATAAACAGCGTCCATGTGGTCTGCAATGTTTCTTGGATGCCAGTGGCTATCGTGGTCATTATCAACACTATCTGCATAATAAAGGTCTGGTGTAACATTTACAGATTCATCTCTCCAGTAAATAATGCTATCCCATCCTTCAGTATATCGCGGCATTGTGAGTGACTTATACATTTTTTCGATTACTTCTGTAGGAACCTTACGTTCTCTGCGGTGGTTTCTTGCGATACAAAGTTCCACTGGAGTAGCAAATACCATAATTCTCTTGTGAATCTTGTTCTTTAAACCATTAAGAGAATTAAGGAAAGCCTTTCTGCGCTTGCCCGAAAGATTTGTTGCATCGTAAAATACGTCCTTACCTTCTTTAAGTGCAGCAATAGTTCTTCTATGCATTTCTTCAAATACTTCTGTGTTATGTGTCTGGTCGTTTACATCTCCAAAGAGTTCCTCTCTAAGAGAATCAGAAGATATAAGAACAGATGTAAGGTTGTCAGCAGTTACTACTTCATTTGCAAAAGTAGACTTGCCGCTACCCGGTAAACCCATAAGCATTGTAAAAACTGGTCTTTCATCATATATTGAGAAGTTGTGCTTCATATGTCTTTCTTCCTTTCTTAACTTTCTGTAATTATTATAACATAAAATTTTTTAAAAGTAAAGAGAAAAGGAGGAATCACGTAGGTAATTCCTCCAAAATAAAATCATTTAGTTACCGGGTCAAAGCTCGGATTCATGCGTGGGAGACACCTCATCTTCATAAAGTGCCTGTGTAAGAATCTGAATTTCTAAAGAAAGCCTGCTCTTTTCTGTCTGTAAAAGGTCTGTTGGGTTCTTAGGTGTAACGCTAAGTTCTTCAAGGTCAACATCAAAATATTCTGGTGTTGGAGGAACTGCTTCGTTAGCACAAATTACATTTGCATATGTACCGTCCACAACTTCCTTTTCAGAGTTTGTAATTCTATCTGTACCAAACTGATAGCTTTCGCCGCCAATTGTAAGGATAGCCACTTCATTCTTCTGTTCGAACTTTGTGATTAAAGTCTGAACAAGTTCAAGTCTCTTGATGTCTGCCTGAAGCTTCTTAAGTCTTGCATCAGTCTTACTTGGCTTTGGTGGGAAGTAAGGTGGTGGAGGACATGGAGGAACTGGAGGCTGTGGGATATATCCAGGAATGAAAGGTGTTGGCACTGGGCCTGGTCCTACTGGAGGATAGAATGGATATACCGGCACTGGACATGGTGGCTTAATTGGTGGCATTGGTGGTGCTGATGGGTATGGAAGAATAGTTGGTCTTACTGGCCAAGCATAATCATAACCATCAATTCCTGTTTTCTTCTGTGTCATATATTTTCACCTCTTTAAAAAGAAAATAGCAGAGGGCTAAGTCCCTCTACTATTATTTGTAGAAAATATAATGAAGTGTCTAAGATTATGAGCCACCGGCGGTAGAATTAAAGTATTTAAAAACCCAACCTTTATTTTCATAAACGCCATTATTCCTCAAACCATTAGAAATCATATGTCTATCCATTCCTGTTTCTTTTCCGGCTTGCGTCAATGATGTAAAAGCTCTCTCTTCCCCATCAGGAGAAATGCCAAGAACTTTAGTGCTATGCTTTTCAGCCATTTTCTTGTATCCATCGGGCCTTTTATCTATGTAGTTGGTTGGAATTAGCTAATCATTTTCATCAAGAAAATTAAAAAAGAAATTTTTATAATAGGCATAAGCGTTGCCGTGACAAATCTTAGAAATATATTCATAAGA
>ERZ809472.383-NODE-383-length-10762-cov-8.721771_pt1 | contig 10762 bp, 8 predicted proteins | sample MGYA00521274_ERZ809472 | MGnify/ENA primary metagenome ERZ809472 (study PRJEB31581, sample SAMEA3312791) | metagenome | study: EMG produced TPA metagenomics assembly of the PRJEB8939 data set (Metagenomic analyses of Rumen microbiomes reveals... | reverse complement strand
GCTAGTTTAGCCTGAGCCTCCAGGCGCTTCTTCATCGCACGGTCGTAGAGTTGTGACTTCAGCAGCGTCATGGCGCGCTCCTTATTCTTCGGCTGGTCACGGGTCTCCGTATTCTCAATGAGGATTTCCTCTTCCTCGCCCGTATCAGGATCGGTGTACCAATAGCGCAGACGCACACCCGACTCCACCTTGTTCACATTCTGTCCACCAGCACCAGACGAGCGGAACGTATCCCAAGAGAGTTTGGCGGGATCGACATACACCTCAATGGTATCATCGACGAGCGGAGATACAAACACCGAGGCAAAGGACGTCATACGCTTACCTTGGGCATTGAAGGGCGACACGCGCACCAGACGGTGCACACCGTTCTCACTCTTCAGATAACCGTAGGCGTATTCGCCACCCTCGATCTGCATGGTCACGCTCTTGATGCCCGCATCGTCGCCTTCCAACAGGTTCGACACCGTCACCTTATGACCGTGGGCCTCAGCCCAACGCATATACATACGCATCAGCATCTGTGCCCAGTCCTGTGCCTCGGTACCACCAGCACCACTGTTGATCTTCAGCACAGCATCCATCGGATCCTCCTTCTGACGGAGCATATTCATCAGTTCCAGATCCTCGATGGCCTTGACAGCCTTGGCGTAGTTCTCATCGACCTCCTCCTCTGTCACCATCTCCTCCTTGTAGAAGTCAAAGGCCAGTTGCAGTTCGTCGGCCATAGTACGCACCTCATTGTAGCCATCAATCCACTTCTTGATGCCCTTCACCTTCTTCATCTGCTCCTCGGCCCTTTTGCGGTCTTCCCAGAAGTCAGGCGCCTGAGTGCGGAGGTCTTCCTCCTCGTATTCCATCTTTTTCTTGTCGATTTCGAGATACCGATACAAGGCATCGGCCCTCTCCATCACATCTTTCAACTGATCTTGGGTAATCATTCCTCGTACATCTTATCAATTTCACGCTTGTAGTTCTCGTTGAGCACACGACGACGGATCTTCAGTGTATTCGTCAACTCACCCTTCTCCATCGAAAAGTGATGGGGCAACAAGGTGAAGCGCTTGATCTGCTCATAGTGGGCCAACTGTTGCTGCAGGGTGTCGATACGCTCCTTCATCATCTCGTTGATCTGCGGATCAGCACAGAGTTGTTCACGATTCTCAAACGGAATCTGATGCTCACGGGCATATTCCTCCAGCAAGGAATAGACGGGGATGATCAGGGCCGACACGAACTTACGCTGGTCAGCGATGATGCATATCTGGTCTATGTATTTGTCAACAAGCAACTTCGACTCAATCATCTGTGGTGCAATATACTTGCCGTTCGAGGTCTTGTAGAGATCCTTGATACGCTCCTTCAGAAACAACTCACCATCCTTCAGATAGCCGGAGTCGCCCGTCTTGAAATAGCCGTCTTCTGTGAAGGCCTGTTTGGTCAGATCCTCACGGTTATAGTAACCCTTCGTGATTGTCGGACCTTTCAACAGCACCTCGCCCTCGTCGCTGATCTTGATGTCGATGCCCTCGATGGGGATGCCCACACCACCCACGGTATAAGGCTCACCCAGATGGTTACAACTCACCGTGGCCAGACTCTCCGTCAGACCGTAGCCCACCACCATATTGATACCGATGGCATGCACGAACTCCTCTACCTTCGGATTCACCGTGGCTCCTGCCGTGGGGAAGAAATGTGCGTTCTCCAGTCCCAGTTCCTTACGGACGAGCGAGAACACGGTCTTATTCAGCATCTCATACTCCAGATGGAGGGCCAGGGGCGGACGCTTGCCCTTTGACAGGTAGTCGATATTATGCTTCTTACCGACACTCAGCGCATGCAGGAAGAGTTTACGCTTCGGTGCACTGGCCTTGTCGATCTGCTCCAGCACACCCATATAGACCTTCTCCCAGAAGCGGGGTACGGATGACATACACGTCGGATGGGTCTCACGCATCGACTGCTGCACCTCCAGCGGATAGGTGTTCACGATCAGGCGTGCACCCTCCGTCAGACACAGGATCTTCCATCCCTTCTCGAAGATATGGGTAAAGGGCAGGAAGTTCAGCACACGGTCGTTCTCTCCCACAGGCACACACTTATCGTTGGCGATCATGGCAGCATGATACTGACCACAAGTCAGGATCACACCCTTCGAGTCGCCCGTCGTACCACTGGTATAGAGGATATTGGCAATGTCGTCCATCGAGGCCTGAGCCTGCAGCGACTCCACTTCCGTCTGACGAGGATAATTATCGCCCAACTTCAGAAAGTCGTCGAAATACATGGCGTTAGCATCGTGTTCTGAGATACACACATTCTTGTCGAAGATGATGATGCGCTCCAGCGTACTACAGGTGGAGAAGATGCGACGCGCCTTGTCGTACTGCTCCTGCTCACCGACAAACAGGAAACGCACCTTCGCATCGCTGACCATGAACTGAATCTGCTGCTCTGAACTCGTGGCATAGAAGGGGATGGTCACAGCACGGATGCCCCAGGCACCGAAATCACAGAAAAGATACTGGACCGAGTTCTGCGAGAACACACCCACATTCTCCTGTACTTTCACACCCAGGTTAAGCATGGCATTCGACACTTTCTTCACCATATCCGAGAACTGATTCCACGAATATGACTTCCACTCCGAACCGCCGTAGTCCTTATAGATCAGCACCTCACGATCACCATATTTCTTGGCCTGATCATGGATGAGTCGCGATAAATGACTGTTTGTCTGCATAATCACTTTCGTTTATTCGGGTGCAAAAGTACGCAAAATGGCGCAGATTGCCAAATTATAAGGGATTTTTTTCTGCTCCGTCCCCTTTCATGTCACCATATCCCGCAAAATGATTACAATTTAAAAGCAAAAGCACGGTTTTTGCTTACAATTTGTTACAAATTAAAGAAAAGAAGATTAAAAAAGTTCGCTATTTCTTGGGTTTTCCTCCAAAACGGCTTACCTTTGCAACAGAATCAGACAAACTTCATCCCAAAAAGAAAGAAATAATATGGCATTAGTAAACGACCATTTCCTGAAACTGCCGAACAATTACCTGTTTGCAGATATCGCCAAAAAGGTGAATGCCTTCAAGACCACCCACCCGAAGGCCGACGTGATCAGTCTGGGTATCGGCGACGTGACACAACCGCTGGCTCCCGCCGTCATCGAGGCCATCCACAAGGCCGCCGACGAGATGGCCACCCAGCAGGGTTTCAGGGGCTATGGCCCTGAGCAGGGCTACGACTTCCTGCGCGAGGCGATCCTGAAGAACGACTTCCTGCCACGTGGCATCCACCTTGACATCAATGAGATCTTCGTCAACGACGGTGCCAAAAGCGATACGGGCAATATCCAGGAACTCATCCGCTGGGATAACTCCATTGGCGTGACGGATCCCATCTATCCCGTCTATATCGACTCGAACGTGATGATCGGGCGCGCTGGCGTGAAGGATGAACAGGGGAAGTGGTCGAACGTCTTGTATATGCCATGCACAGCGGAGAACAACTTTGTGCCAGAGATCCCTGACCGTCGTGTAGATGTGATCTACCTGTGCTACCCCAACAACCCCACGGGTACCGTCATCTCCAAGGAAGAACTGCGCAAGTGGGTGAACTACGCCCTGAAGAACGACACGCTCATCTTCTACGATGCCGCCTACCAGGCCTACATCCAGGATGACAGCATCCCCCACAGCATCTACGAGATCAGGGGCGCAAGGAAGTGCGCCATTGAGTTCCACAGTTATTCCAAGACAGCCGGTTTCACAGGTGTACGCTGTGGCTATACCGTCGTACCCAAGGAGGTGACAGCCGCCACCCTGACAGGTGAGCGCATCCCCCTGAATCCCCTGTGGAACCGCCGTCAGTGTACGAAGTTCAACGGCACCAGTTATATCTCCCAGCGCGCTGCCGAGGCCACCTATACCCCTGATGGCAAGGAACAGATCAAGGCCACCATTGCCTATTATATGGAGAACGCACGGAAGATGCTCAACACCCTCCGTTCACTCGGCTTTGAATGCTATGGCGGTGAGAACGCCCCCTATATCTGGGTCAGGACACCCCAGACCAGCAGCAGTTGGAAGTTCTTCGAGGAGATGCTCTATGGTGCCCACGTGGTCTGCACCCCAGGTGTCGGCTTCGGTCCCAGTGGCGAGGGTTATGTACGCTTCACTGCCTTCGGCAGTCACGAGAAGACTGAGGAAGCCCTGGAGCGCATCAAAGAATGGCTAAGATAATTTCAGTTTATTATCTACGTAATTGACGAACGACTGATTGACGAGTCTCGTACCACCAGGAGTCGGATAACGACCCGTGAAGTACCAGTCGCCAGGGTGGTTCGGACAAGCCTCATGCAGACCCTCGATGCTTTGGAATACGAGTTCAACAGGCGTCTGCATACCCTCAGGACGAAGCATCTCCACAATCTTCTGATTAATCTCCTCCACCGTAAAGGGTTCGTATATCCTGCGAACCTGATTACATAACGATGAGGGGTCTTTCTTTGCAAGTTCCGCCTTACAGGCCAGATAGGTATCGTTCACCAACTGCCACATGCCACGTTCTTCGATGAGGGCCATCGTGGCACGGAAAGCGCAGAACTCCTCCAGCCGTGACATATCGATACCGTAGTAGTCGGGATAGCGGATCTGTGGCGAACTCGACACCATCACGATCTTCTTAGGATGCAGACGGTCGAGGATCTTGAAGATACTCTCCTTCAAGGTGGTACCTCGAACGATACTATCGTCAATGATCACCAAGTTATCTTCATAGGGTTTCAGCGAACCGTAACTGATGTCATAGACATGGGCGGCGAGGTCGTTGCGCTCGGAGTTGGCTGAGATAAAGGTGCGCAGTTTGATATCCTTCCAGACGACCTTCTCCGTCCTGACCTCGCCATGCAACTTACGGAAGCCGTCCGTCATGCCATAATACGCCACCTCAGCCGTATTGGGGATATAGGAAAAGACGGTGTGATCGACATCGCCATCGACGGCCTTAAGGATAGGCTGTGTCAGTTGTTCGCCCAGCCGCTTGCGCTCCTGGTAGATATCACGGTCGGAACCTCTGCTGAAATAGATGCGCTCAAATGAGCAGGCACTATACTGTCGGGCTGGCATGATCTGTTCCAGACTGCTTTCGCCATGACGGCGCACGATAAGCGCCTGACCAGGTTGCAGTTCGTGGATATCCTCATACTGCAGGTCGAAGGTGGTCTGCAACACAGGCCGCTCACTGGCGAGGGCAACGATCTCGTCGTCACGATAATAGAACGCAGGACGGATGCCCCAGGGATCACGCACAGAGAACATCTCACCACTGCCCGTCAAGCCACACATCACATAGCCGCCATCGTAGTGCTCCATCGTCTTGCGCAGCACATTGGCCATCGACACATGATCGTCGATATAGTTGGTGATGTCGAGTCCTTCAAGTCCCTTACCCTTAGCCTCATCATAGAGCCGTTCCACCTCACGGTCGAGGCGGTGGCCCATCAGTTCCAGCGTGATATACGAGTCGCCATAGATACGGGGTGACTGTCCCTGAGCCGTCAGGAACTGGAAGACCTCGTCGATATTCGTCATGTTGAAGTTACCACACAGGCACAGGTTCTTCGCCCGCCAGTTGTTACGTCGCAGGAAGGGGTGCACGAACGTCAGTCCGCTCTTGCCTGTGGTGGAATAGCGCAGGTGGCCCATCAGCAGTTCACCATTCATCTCCTCCGTCACCCGTGAGAAGATCTCCGTGATGGCGTCCTTGCCCTCGGCCTTCTCACGGAACATGTACTCACGGCCTGGTTCCGTATTCAGACTGACGGAGGCGATACCTGCCCCCTCCTGCCCACGGTTATGCTGCTTCTCCATCATCAGATAGAGTTTATTGAACCCGTAAGCCCACGTGCCGTATTTCTTCTGGTAATACGACAATGGCTTCAACAGGCGGATCATCGCCACACCGCACTCATGCTTCAGCTGTTCCATACTTGATGCATGCTTTGATAAAGTCCATGAACAACGGATGGGGATGGAGCACCGTCGAAGAGTATTCCGGATGGAACTGCGTGCCTATATACCAGCGTTTCTCAGGGATCTCGACGATCTCCACCAGATCAGCAGCGGGGTTGATGCCCACGCACTTCATGCCACCAAACTCGTATTCATCCTGATAGGCATTATTGAACTCGTAGCGGTGACGATGGCGCTCGCGTACCAAGGTCTGCTCCCCATAGGCCAGCCAGGCACGACTGTTCTCCTGTATCTCACAGTCATAGGCACCCAGACGCATCGTTCCACCCATCTGGGTGATATTCTTCTGCTCTTCCATGAGGTCGATGACGTTATGGGGCGTCTTGGGATCCATCTCACAACTGTTCGCGTCCTTATAGCCCAGTACGTTACGCGCAAACTCGATGACCATCATCTGCATACCCAGACAGATACCGAAGGTGGGGATATCCTTGGTACGGGTGTATTCCGCAGCGATAATCTTGCCTTCTATGCCACGCTGGCCGAAGCCCGGACAGATGACCACACCCTGCAGACCCTCAAGTTTCTCCGCCACGTTCTGGCTGGTGATCTCCTCGCTGTTCACAAAGTGCAACTTGGCCTTCACATCGTTGTAGATGCCAACCAGGTTCAGACTCTCGCGGATGCTCTTATAGGCATCCTGCAGGTTGTACTTACCCACCAGTCCGATATGTACTTCGCGCTTGGCATTACGCTGTTTGGCAAGGAACTCATGCCAGGGCTTCATGGCGGGCGTCTCTCCGACGGGAATGCCTATCTTACGCATGATGGCGGCGTCGAGCCCCTGGTGCTGCATGTTCACTGGCACCTCGTAGATGCTGGGCATGTCCTCGCTCTGGACGACGCACTCCAGATCGACGTTACAGAACGAAGCCACCTTCATTCTTACGTGGTCGTCGAGATGACGCTCTGTGCGCAATACGAGGATATCGGGCTGGATACCCATCGACTGCAGTTCCTTCACGCTGTGCTGTGTGGGCTTCGTCTTCAGTTCGTCAGCAGCCTTCAGATAGGGCACGTAGGTCAGATGCACGCAGACGGCATTACGACCCAGTTGCCAGCGCAACTGACGGATGGCTTCCATGAACGGTGCACTCTCGATGTCGCCGATGGTACCTCCCACCTCCGTGATCACGAAGTCGAGTTCTTCGTCCTTCTCCTCTTCGCGCAGCATACGCCTTTTGATCTCATCCGTGATATGGGGCACCACCTGGATGGTCTTGCCCAGATAGTCGCCATGGCGCTCACGGTCGATAACTGTCTTATAGATGCGGCCCGTGGTGATACTATTGTTTCGCGTGGTGTGGATGCCAGTAAAACGCTCGTAGTGGCCCAAGTCCAGGTCTGTCTCCATACCATCGACCGTCACGTAGCACTCACCATGCTCGTAGGGGTTCAGCGTACCTGGGTCGATGTTGATATACGGGTCGAACTTCTGGATGGTGACTTTATAGCCACGTGCCTGCAGCAACTTACCGATGCTGGCGGAAATGATGCCCTTACCCAATGAAGAGACCACACCGCCCGTAACGAAAATGTATTTAGTTTCCATATAGTTGGTTTTAATATGCCTGTTCATGTACGCCTTTGACGGCTCGTCCGCTGGGGTCGTTCATCCCCTTGAAGGCAGCATCCCACTCGAGGGCGATGGCCGTACTGCAGGCCACGCTCGCCTCACTGGGCACACTCTTGGCGGCTGAGTCCGAGGGGAAGTGCTCTGCGAAGATCGAACGATAGTAATATTCCTCTTTGTTCTTGGGCGGGTTGATGGGGAAGCGCTCTGCAGCATGTGCCATCTGCTCGTCGCTGACAGCCTCGGAGGTGATCTGCTTCAGGGTGTCGATCCATGAGTAGCCCACGCCGTCGCTGAACTGCTCCTTCTGGCGCCAGGCCACTGCCTCAGGCAGCATATCGGCGAAGGCCTCGCGCACGATCTTCTTCTCCATCGTGGTACCCGGGCACATCTTCGCCTCAGGATTGGTGCGCATGGCCACATCGAGGAACTCCTTGTCGAGGAAGGGCACACGCCCCTCCACGCCCCAGGCCGAAAGACTCTTGTTGGCACGCAGACAGTCGTAGAGATAGAGTTTCGAGAGTTTGCGCACCGTCTCCTCGTGGAAGGCCTTGGCATCAGGAGCCTTGTGGAAATAGAGGTAGCCGCCAAAGATCTCATCGGCTCCCTCGCCACTGAGCACCATCTTGATACCCATCGACTTGATGACCCTCGCCAACAGGTACATAGGCGTCGAGGCACGCACGGTGGTCACATCGTAGGTCTCGATATAGTAGATCACGTCACGGATGGCGTCGAGGCCCTCCTGGATGGTGTAGTTTATCTCGTGATGGACGGTACCGATATGGTCGGCCACCATCTTCGCCTTGGCGAGATCGGGCGCGCCCTTCAAGCCTACGGCGAAGGAGTGCAGACGGGGCCAGTAGGCACGGGTCTGAGAGTCGTCCTCGATACGGTGCTCAGAGAATTTCTCAGCGATGGCTGAGATCACGGAGGAGTCGAGACCGCCAGAGAGCAGCACACCGTAGGGCACGTCAGACATCAGTTGGCGCTTCACGGCTGCCGTCAGCGACTCACGGATGGCGGTGACACTGGAGGGGTTATCCTTCACGGCATCATACTGCATCCAGTCGCGACGATAGTACCACTTCTGCCCTGGCGACACACTCCAGTAGTAATGGCCAGGCAGGAAGGGCTCATAGCGCTCGCACTGTCCTTCGAGGGCCTTCAGTTCTGAGGCCACATAGACGGTGCCATCACTGTCGTAACCTATATAAAGAGGTATCACGCCAATGGGATCGCGCGCAATCAGGAACTCGTCGCGCTCCTCGTCATAGAGGGCAAAGGCGAAGATACCGCTCAGATCCTCCAGGAAGTCGATCCCCTTCTCACGATAGAGCGCGAGGATCACCTCACAGTCGGAACCCGTCTGAAACTCATACTGTCCAGCAAACCGCCTGCGGATCTCCTGATGGTTGTATATCTCACCATTCACGGCCAGGATCTGCTTACGGTCAGGCGAGAACAGCGGCTGTCCCCCACTCTCCGGATCCACGATGCTCAGTCGCTCGTGGGCGAGGATGGCAGAGCCGCCACAATAGATACCACTCCAGTCTGGTCCGCGATGGCGGATCTTCTGACTCATGCGCAAAGCCTTCTGTCGCAGCTCACTTGTCTGCTGCTTGACGTTGAATATTCCTACGATTCCACACATATCTTTCTTCTTTTGGTTGTCACAATGATAGTTTTCGCTTGCAAAATTACAACAATTTGAAAGAATAAACATACAAAATCAATACATTTTGCAGGAACTTTTTAGGCTCAACTATCATTTTGTTGCCAAAAGCAGGACAATTACAAACAGATTGTAAGTATTCGAGCCCGCTCTGCTTTCAATCCGTAACTTCCCCTGAAATTTCGTGGCTTCGATATTGTGACCACGTAGATTAATGAACAAAAAAACTCTGTGAGACACATTTTTTCGTGTTTGAGGGTGTAAGGGTGTAACAATGCCGATAAACACAGGGGGTGCACCCTCTTTTTGAGGGTGCACATGCCGATGTACAAAGGGTTGTTACACCCGTTACACCCTATTTTTCAATATTTCTTAGGGGCACAACGAGGCCAGGCCCCAGTGTGCCCCCAATTCGTAGCCCTTTTGGAAAATCCCGTGGCGCTTATTTCGCGAAAAGAGCCACGGAATTTGCAGTACAACAGTTCCTGACCCCGTTGTACTTAAAAAACTATAAATATTTGTTTATGTCCGCATTTCTCACTATCTTTGCACAAACTATAAAACAAAGATGAGCAATGACATTCCTGAATCAGTTTCACAAAGAGGCTATGGAGCGTACGATGAAGAAAATCGAAGAATCCAAGAGATCTCCGATGAACTCCAAAGATTTTGCCAACTACATGAGGCACAATCTGGAGCTGGCCAAGCAGATGGAGGCCGCTTCGAAATAGAACAACGTGTTGCTGAGCAGTATGCAAAGTCTGTAGGCTTGTGGATTCCCATGGATATAGTCTTCGACTTGGGAGCCCCTGGTCCAAGTGGAAACGAAAATGACACCTACGTTTCAAGTACTACTATCTATAAGGTCAACAACCTTCTTAATGCTGGTGGCATCTGCAAATTGTTGGAGAAGATCCTTCTCCATAATCAGATATTCCCTAACACCTTTTATAAATTCTATGGATTTGCAGGATACGATGGCAGAAGCGTATGTCCAATTCTGGAACAAGAAAGGGTCTGTAATGCTAAACCAGCAACTCAAATAATGATCGACACCTATATGTCAGCTTTAGGCTTCACCAAAGAAAGCGAAGAAGGAAGATATTCCAATGGTACTTATCTTGTTTGGGATGTTGTTCCTCGTAATGTTTTGGTGGATGCAGATGGTGATATGTATGTTGTTGATGCAGAAATAAAGAAAAAATGACAGACAGGTTATACGCAAAATATATGTGGTTAATTTCCACAATCTATGATGCAGGCAAGATCTCGTTTGAGGATATTGCCCGCAAATGGGATAAAGCGTATATCAATGATCTGCATCAGCCTTTGAAACTGCGCACTTTCCATAATCACAGAAATGCTATCCTTATGCAGTTTGGGGTTGTAATAGAGTGCCAAAGAGGAACCAATCTATATTAACGTGAGTTCGACGAATTCAGAACAGAGTTAATTGATTGTCCATAGTCCTTT
>ERZ809472.382-NODE-382-length-10771-cov-6.059071_pt1 | contig 10771 bp, 8 predicted proteins | sample MGYA00521274_ERZ809472 | MGnify/ENA primary metagenome ERZ809472 (study PRJEB31581, sample SAMEA3312791) | metagenome | study: EMG produced TPA metagenomics assembly of the PRJEB8939 data set (Metagenomic analyses of Rumen microbiomes reveals... | reverse complement strand
TTGATGGTATTAAACTATTCTTTCGACGAGCTACATCGGGTCGCCGACTCCCGCTGTAATATTACTCTGCAAAGGTACAAAAAATATTTGAAACCACCAAATGTTTCCGCAACTTTTTTCGCAAAAAACAAAGAAAAACCTCACAACGGAAAAACATCCCATTGTGAGGCATCAGAAGACAGATTCCTGTCTACAAGTGACTTTCTTACTTAGTGACTTTCTAAGAAGCTATGCCAATATCGTACGAATTGAAATTATTAAACACTTCTGTCGACTGGAAAAATGAGCCTTGCCCGCGCTCCGGGCAAACTGGGAGTTTCCCCAGAGGAAAGTCGGGGTTTCCCGCCTGCAAAGCCCGACTTTCCTCCGGGCAAAGTCAGAGCCCGTTTCGGCTGGTTTTGATGAAGAATTGACCGACTTTCAAATCCTTGAAAACCCTTTACATTCCGTCGGTTAATGTCTGTAAACCAAGTTGAAAGGCAATCATCTCTTTAACGTTATTTAAGGGGAGTGTAACGGTCATTAACGGAATTCTTTGTATCTTTGCAGTGTGGTTCCATGAAGAGTCACGCATCTATTGACTAAAATACAAATATAAATAAGGTATATCATGAAGCGAATGAAATTATGGATGCTGGGCATCCTCATCAGCAGCTTGGGACTATTCACGGCGTGCTCGTCGGTAGACCAGCCTGTGGTGAAACCCGAACAGGGCTCAGCGTTTCGCGCCATGCTGAAATCGCTCGACTGGGGAACGGACACAACATTCGTGTATGGTCACAAAACGCCCGACGTGGATGCCGTCTGTTCGTCGTTGGGCTATGCCCGCCTGATGAGGGCGCTCGGCTACAACTGCAAGGCGAAGGTGTCGAGTGCGACCAACCGCGAGACGGCCTATATCTCCGGCCTGTTCGGCTTTGCCCTGCCCGAGCTGAAGAGTAGCGTGGTGCCCCAGACACGGCTCATACTGACCGACCACACCGACTATGCCCAGTGTGTTGACGGCGCCAGGGAGGCCAGGATCCTTCAGAAGATAGACCATCACGTGGAGGGCGACATCCTCGACAGCGGCATCCCTTACGTGCGCCGCGAGATGATAGGCTCCACCTGCACCATCGTCTACGAGATGTTCAGGGAGGTGGGTGTCGGCATCGACGACGAGACCGCCCGCATCCTGCTGGCTGGACTGCTGTCGGATACGCGCAACCTGAGCAAGTCCACCACACAGCATGAGGACTCCGTGGCGTGGACGGCGCTTGTCACCCAGCTGCAGTTGGAGGATAAGGTGGCTGAGATCAACCGCCAAATGGCCGAGGCCGCCAATAACTACGACGGCATGAGCGACAGCGAGATATTCCTCTCTGACTATAAGGACTATGACATAGCTGGTAAGGCTATCGGCATCGGGTCGCTGGAGTGCAAGGCGAGCGAGATGGATGACTTCATCACGCGGATGCTGGCTGTGATGCCCCAGGTGATGCGCGACATGAGACGCGACATGCTGTTTGCCAAGATCGACAATCAGGTGCCCAATCCCGACGAGAGCGATCCTGACAAGCCCTTCGTGGATGACGGCACCTATTTCATCTACTACGGCGAAGGCTCCCAGGCCGTGGCCGAGGCCATCTTCGGCCCCTCGCTCCGCCCAGGCGTCACCTTCTCCAAGGAAAAGCTCTCCCGCAAACAAATCGTTCCGAGAATCATAGAAATACTACAGTAATTATTATAATTTCGGATTTGTGCCGTTGATGACCATCTGACGCATGTTCTTCAGCAGGTCGCTGGCGAAGATGAAGTCGGTGAGGCGCTGGTTGGTGGAGCCCATCACCTGACTGCTCACACCCTGCCACTCCTTGTGACCCTCGTAGATGAAGATGATATTCTCGCCGATGCCCATGACGGAGTTCATGTCGTGGGTGTTGATGATAGTGGTCATGTTAAACTCCTTGGTGATGCCCTGCAGCAGGTCGTCGATGACGAGTGATGTCTTAGGATCGAGGCCGGAGTTGGGTTCGTCGCAGAAGAGGTATTTGGGGTTGAGGGCGATGGCGCGGGCAATGGCCACGCGCTTCTGCATACCGCCAGAGATTTCGCCAGGGAACTTCTCCTCGGCACCGACGAGGTTCACGCGGTCGAGGCAGTCCATCGCACGTTTCTGACGTTCGCGTAAGTTCATGGTAGAGAACATGTCGAGGGGGAACATGACGTTTTCGAGTACTGTCAGCGAGTCGAAGAGGGCTGCACTCTGGAAGATCATACCCATCTCACGGCGCATGTATACCTTCTCCTTCTTCGACATGGCAACGAAATCGCGGCCGTCGTAGAGTACCTGACCACTGGTGGGGTCGAGCAGTCCAACGAGATTCTTCATCAGCACGGTCTTACCTGAACCGCTCTGGCCGATGATAAGATTGGTCTTGCCATCCTCGAAGACGGTGCTGATATCCTTCAGTACCTCCTTGCCGTCGAACGACTTGCACAGATTCTTAACTTCTATCATGACAGCAGTTGGGTTAGGAATACATCGCTGAAGAGGATAAGCACGCTGGATGTAACCACCGCGTCGGTAGAGGCCTTGCCCACATTGACGCTGCCGCCCTCGACGGTATAGCCGCAGAAGGCAGGCACGCTGGAGATGATGAAGGCAAAGAACTGGCTCTTGATGATCGACATGTACACGAACCAGGGATTGAACGAGTGCTGCAGGCCGAGTGTCAGGTCGTCGGGCGGCAGTACATGACCTATGTATGCTGTGGCGTAAGCACCGAGAATGCCGGTGGCCGACGAGAAGATGACGAGGAACGGCATGATGGTAAGCATGCCCATGATCTTCGGCAGTATGAGGTAGCAGGCACTGTTGACTCCCATGATGTCAAGGGCGTCGATCTGCTGTGTGACGCGCATGGTGCCGAGTTCGGAGGCGATGTTTGACCCCACTTTACCCGCCAAAATAAGACACATGATAGAACTGGAGAACTCCAACAGCAGAATCTCACGAGTGGTGTAGCCGCTTACCCAACGAGGCATCCATGGGCTCTGGATGTTGAGCTTCATCTGGATGCAGATGACGGCGCCGATGAAGAAGGAGATGAGCAGTACGATGCCGATGGAGTTGACACCCAGCTGGGCCATCTCCTTGACATACTGCTTGAAGAACATACGCATGCGCTCTGGCACGGAGAAGGTGCGGCCCATGAGTATGACATATCTCCCCAGGATGGTCAAATATTTATGTATTAACATCTTAAAATATCTTATTTTCGCTGCAAAGGTAATAAATAATTATGAATAATGAATCATGAATAATGAATTATTTGTAACTTTGCACCCGATTATGGAAGAATTGAACAAAGACATCACAACGGAAGAACGGCTGGTGTTGCGTACTGAAGGACTGGTCAAACGGTACGGTAACCGTACGGTGGTCAACAACGTGAGTTTCGACGTGAAGCAGGGCGAGATTGTGGGTCTGCTGGGTCCTAATGGTGCCGGCAAGACCACCTCGTTCTATATGACGACAGGTCTGATTGTGCCCAACGGCGGACATATCTTTCTTGGTGACGAAGAAGTGACGAAATACCCCGTCTACAAGCGTGCCCGTGCCGGCATCGGCTATCTGGCACAGGAGGCCTCGGTGTTCCGTAAGATGAGTGTCGAGGACAATATCCTCTCTGTGCTGCAGATGACCGGCAAACCCCGTGATTACCAGTTGGAGAAACTGGAGGAACTCATCAAAGAGTTCCGCCTGGGTAAGGTGCGCAAGAACAAGGGTGACCAGTTGTCTGGTGGTGAGCGCCGTCGTACGGAGATTGCCCGTTGCCTGGCCATCGAACCGAAGTTCATCATGCTAGACGAACCGTTTGCAGGTGTCGACCCTATTGCTGTTGAAGATATCCAGCAGATTGTCTGGCGTTTGAAATATCGCAATATCGGTATCCTCATCACTGACCATAACGTTGACGAGACGCTGACCATCACCGATCGTGCCTATCTGCTCTTCGAGGGACGTATCTTGTTCCAGGGTTCACCAGAGGAACTGGCTGAGAATAAGGTCGTGCGCGAGAAGTACCTGACGACCTCGTTCGTGCTCCGTAAGAAGGACTTCCAGCTGATGGAGGAAGAACGGCAGGCGAAAGAGGCTGAAGAGGAGAGCTGATTGTTTGCGGTTTACAGTTTAGAGTTAATAGTTGTGAGCTCAAAAAGGGCGAAAAGTATTAAATAATATTAAAAGTGGTCATAACTATCAACTCTCAACTCATAACTTCCAACTAAAATTAGTACTTTTGCACCTCAAAATTTTGACTATATAATAAATAAGGTATAAGAAACAATGAAAATTACATTTGATTGCCCTGATAAGATCAATGGTCTGTTAACGATGACCATTGAGCCTGCAGACTATCAGGAGAAGGTCGAGAAGACACTGAAAGACTATCGTAAGAAGGCCCAGGTGCCCGGTTTCCGTCCGGGACAGGTGCCTATGGGACTTATCAAACGCCAGTATGGTACGGCCGTGAAGGTCGACGAGGTGAATCGTCTGATGGGCGAGAAACTCTATGAGTATATCCATGAGAATAAGATCCAGATGCTGGGCGACCCCCTGCCCAACGAAGAGAAGCAGCAGCCGCAGGACTTTGAGAAGGACGGCGACCTGACCTTCGTGTTTGACATCGCCGTAGCTCCTGAGTTCAGCGTGGCTCTGAGCGGCAGGGACAAGATTGACTATTACACCATTGATGTCGATGACAAGCTGATCGACCAGCAGGTGCAGATGTACGCTTCTCAGGGTGGTGAGTTCGTGAAGGCCGACGTGTTCAGTGGCAACGATACGCTGACTGGTGACCTGCGCCAGCTCGACAAGAAGGGTAACACCCTCGAGGGCGGCATCACAACCGAAAGCGGCATGATCATGCCTGCCTATATCAAGGAGGAGAAGCAGAAGAAACTCTTTGATGGCTGTAAGCCCGGTGATATCATCACCTTCAACCCCAAGAAGGCCTACCCTGACAATGATGCCGAAGTGGCAGCTCTTCTGAAGGTCGATAAGGGACAGGTGAAGGATCTGGACAGTGATTTCTCTTTCCAGGTGACTGAGATTCGTCATTTCCAGCCTGCAGAAGTTGACCAGAAACTCTTCGACCGTGTGTTCGGCGAGGGTACTGTGAAGGACGAGAAGACGTTCCGCGAGAAGATTGCAGAGCAGCTGAAGGCTCAGTTTGCCGGTAGCAGCGACTTCAAGTTCATGCAGGACGTTCGCGCTCATCTCGAGAAGAAGGTTGGTAAGCTGGAGTTCCCCGAGGCTCTGTTGAAGCGCATCATGCTGAACAATAACAAGGACAAGGGTGAGGATTTCGTAGAGAAGAACTTCGAGGGCAGTATTAAGGAACTGGCCTGGCACCTCATCAAGGAGCAGATTGTCAATGCCAACAACATTAAGGTTGAGGAAGACGACATCAAGCGCGTGGCCCGTGAGGCCATCCGTGCTCAGTTTGCCCAATATGGCATGAGCAACGTGCCCGACGATGTGCTCGACAATTATGCTGCTGAACAGCTGAAGAAGCGTGAGAACATCGACAACTTCGTGGACCGTGCCGTTGACCTCAAATTGACTGAAACGCTCAAGAATGTGGTCAAACTGAACGAAAAAACCGTGTCTTTGGACGACTTTAATAAGCTGTTGGAGGGAAAATAAGTTTTTTTACGAAAAAATAACTCCATTTTTTGACGGTTATCGACTTTTTTTATTATCTTTGTGTCCCAATCACGAGATAAGGAAAAGTCGATAACTTTTTCTGTCCCGAAAAAATGAGAAGGAGAACAGATATGATAAAGAATGATTTTAGGAAATATGCTACACAGCATTTAGGAATGGATGGCCTGACGCTTGACGATGTGATGAAGGCACAGGCTCAGTATCTCAACCCGTATATCCTTGAGGAACGCCAGTTGAACGTCACACAGATGGATGTCTTCTCGCGCCTGATGATGGACCGCATCATCTTCCTCGGCACACAGATTGATGACTATACGGCCAATACGCTGCAGGCGCAGCTGCTCTATCTTGATTCCGTTGACTCGGGCAAGGATATCTCCATCTATATCAACTCCCCTGGCGGCAGCGTGACGGCAGGACTGGGTATCTACGACACCATGCAGTTCATCAGCAGTGACGTGGCCACCATCTGTACGGGTATGGCCGCTTCGATGGGTGCCGTGCTGCTTGTGGCTGGTACTGAGGGTAAACGCTCTGCACTGCCCCACAGCCGTGTGATGATTCACCAGCCGTTGGGTGGCGTTCAGGGTCAGGCTTCGGATATCGAGATTGAGGCCAAGGAGATTCTGAAGTTTAAGAAGGAACTCTATACCATTATCTCCGAGCACTCGCACACACCTTATGATAAGGTGTATGCCGATTCTGACCGTAACTATTGGATGACGGCAGAGGAGGCCAAAGAGTATGGTATGATTGATAATGTATTGACGAGGAAACAGTAATGGTAAAAAAAGCATGTAACTTCTGTGGGAGGTCTGAGCGTGAGGTTCGTCTGCTCATCACGGGTCTGAATGGCTATATCTGTGAGGATTGTGTCAAGCAGGCTTATAAGATTTTGCAGGAACAGGATTGGCTGAAGGAACCGGCAGACAAAGGGAAACCCAGATCGCAGAAGGTGCCTAAGCCCATGGAAATCAAGGCGTATCTTGACCAGTACGTTATCGGACAGGAAGAGGCAAAACGCTATCTCTCGGTTGCGGTCTATAATCACTATAAACGACTGCAGCAGCCGCAGGATAAGGATGGCGTTGAGATTGAGAAGAGTAATATCATCATGGTGGGCTCTACGGGTACGGGCAAGACGCTTCTGGCGAGGACCATCGCACGACTGCTTGACGTGCCTTTTACCATTGTCGATGCTACAGTCTTTACTGAGGCCGGCTATGTGGGCGAGGATGTAGAGAGTATCCTCACCCGCCTGCTACAGGTGGCAGACTATAAGGTGGATGCTGCACAGCGCGGCATCGTGTTTATCGACGAGATAGACAAGATAGCCCGTAAAACAGACAATCCCTCTATCACACGTGATGTGAGCGGCGAAGGTGTTCAGCAGGGACTGCTGAAACTGCTGGAAGGTACGAATGTCAATGTGCCGCCCAAGGGAGGCCGTAAGCATCCGGATCAGGAGTATATCTCTGTGGATACCCGTAACATCCTGTTTATCTGTGGCGGTGCTTTCGACGGTATCGAACGTAAGATAGCTCAGCGGATGAATACTCATGTGGTGGGTTATAACTCCATCCAGAATGTTGCGAAAATTGATAAAGGGAATCTGATGCAGTATATCGTACCTCAGGACTTGAAGGCTTTCGGACTGATACCTGAGATTATCGGAAGACTGCCAGTGCTGACCTATCTGAATCCGCTCGACCGTGAGGCGCTGTCTAAGATTCTGACGGAACCCAAGAATTCTATCATCAAGCAGTATGAGAAGCTGTTTGAGATGGATGGTATCAAACTCAGTTTTACTCCAGAGGCTCTCAATGTAATTGTCGACAAGGCCGTGGAGTATAAGCTGGGTGCCCGCGGACTGCGCTCCATTGTGGAGAGTGTGATGATGGATACTATGTTCGAGATTCCATCAAAGAAGGTTAAAAAATTTGAAGTAACTGCTGACTATGCTTGTCAGCAGTTGGAAAAGTCGCATCTGCAGAAACTTGCATCCTAAAACGAAACAAGCCTATATATTAACGAAAGAAGGAATAAGTATGTCGAAGAGTACTAATCTACATGAAGCGTTGAAGAAGTATTTCGGCTTTGATAAGTTCAAAGGCGACCAGGAGAAGATTATCCAAAATCTTTTGGATGGCAAAGACACCTTCGTGCTGATGCCTACCGGTGGCGGCAAGTCATTGTGCTACCAGCTACCCTCTCTGCTCATGGAGGGAACGGCCATCGTCATCTCGCCGTTGATCGCTCTTATGAAGAATCAGGTGGATTTCATCTCACAGCTCAGTGAGCACGAGGGGACGGCGCGCTATTTGAACTCATCGCTCAACAAAGCTGCTACCGACCAGGTGAAGGCTGATATTCAGGCGGGTATCACGAAACTGCTTTATGTGGCGCCGGAGTCGCTGACGAAGGAGGAGAACGTGGACTTTCTCAAGACTGTGAAGATTTCATTCTATGCCGTCGATGAGGCTCATTGTATCTCGGAGTGGGGACACGATTTCCGCCCTGAGTACCGTAGGATACGTCCTATCGTCAATGATATCGGACAAGCTCCCATCATTGCGCTGACAGCGACAGCTACCGATAAGGTGCGCTCGGATATCAAGAAGAATCTGGGCATCCTCGACGCGAAGGAATTCAAGAGCTCGTTCAATCGGCCTAACCTTTACTATGAGGTGCGTCCCAAGACCAAGGACGTCGATAAGGATATCATCAAGTTTATCAAGCAACATCCTGGCAAGAGCGGCATTATCTACTGCCTGTCGCGTAAGAAGGTGGAGGAACTGGCCGCCATCCTCAGAGCCAACGACATTAAGGCTGCGGCCTATCATGCTGGCCTCGACTCGCCCACCAGGACGCAGACGCAGGATGACTTTCTGATGGAGAATATCGATGTCATCGTGGCTACCATCGCCTTCGGTATGGGCATCGACAAACCTGATGTCCGCTTCGTCATCCACTATGACATCCCCAAGTCATTGGAGGGCTATTATCAGGAAACTGGACGTGCGGGGCGCGATGGCGGAGAGGGCATCTGTCTGGCTTTTTACTCTAGTAAGGACCTCGATAAGTTGGAGAAATTTATGGAGGGTAAACCGGTGGCGGAACAGGATATCGGGCGACAATTGCTCGTAGAGACAGCCGCCTATGCCGAGACTAGCGTTTGTCGGCGTAAGATGCTGCTCCACTACTTCGGTGAGGTGTATGAAAAGGAGAATTGCGGCAACTGTGACAATTGTCTGCATCCGAAGACCAAGATTGAGGCTAAGGATGAGTTGGTAACTGTGCTGAAGGTGATCCAGCTGATCAAGGAGAATTTCCGTTCCGACTACGTGATTGATTTCATCGTCGGCAAGGAAACAGAGGAGATTCTTGCTCATAAGCATCACGAACTGGAGGAGTTTGGCGTCGGCGAGGATAAGGATGAAAAGATCTGGAATCCTGTTATCCGTCAGGCTCTTCTGATGGGTTATCTGAAGAAAGAAGTGGAGAACTATGGTCTGCTCAAGATTACATCCGCTGGCAAGAAATTCATGAAGAATCCGCAGTCGTTCATGATTGTGAAGGATGCTGAATTCTCCGATTATGATGATGGCGGTTCTGACCGTGAAGCGACGGCCGGAGCCCTCGACCCTACGCTGGCCCCTATGCTGCGCGACCTACGAAAGAAGGTTTCCAAGAAGATGGGACGGCCGCCATACGTCATCTTCCAGGATGTCAGTATCGATCAGATGGCTACCGACTATCCCGTTACGCTTGAGGAGTTGAAGAACATCCAGGGTGTGGGTGAGGGAAAGGTAAAACAGCCCTACGCTAAGGATTTTGTGGAACTTATCTCGAAATATTGCGAGGAAAATGAGATAGAACGACAGGTAGACCTCCGTGTCCGTACCGTAGCCAAGAAATCGATGCTGAAGGTAAAGATTATCCAGAGCATCGATCGTCAGATAGCCCTGGATGACATTGCTAATGCCCAGGGCATTGATTTCGACGAGTTGCTCGACGAGATAGAGGCCATTGTCTATAGTGGTACCAAACTGAACATCGACTATTTTCTGGAAGAGGTGATGGACGAAGACCATGTGGATGATATTTACGACTATTTCACAGAGTCGGAAACCGATAAGCTCGATGTGGCACAGGATGAACTTGGCGAAGATTATTCTGAGGATGAGATTCGTCTGGTACGCATCAAGTTCCTCTCGGAAATGGCCAACTAGAACAGTGAATAGTGAACAGTGAATAGTGAATAGTTACACATGAAGCGTTAAAAAATAACAAGGTATTGTAACTTTTCGCTTTTCACTATTCACTATTCACTTCTTTTTTTGTACCTTTGCACGCAAATTTTAAGTAAAGGTAATTTTATGGCTTCATTTATTGCAGATAAGATTGTGATGGACGGACTGACATTCGATGACGTCCTGCTGATTCCGGCTTATTCGGAGGTACTGCCTAAGACGGTAGAGTTGAAAACCCGCTTTTCGCGCCACATCCAGCTGAATGTGCCGTTCGTGACGGCAGCGATGGATACGGTCACCGAGTCGCAGATGGCCATCGCCATTGCCCGTGAAGGAGGCATCGGTGTCATTCACAAGAACATGTCTATCGAAGAGCAGGCTCGGCAGGTGGCTATCGTCAAGCGTGCTGAGAACGGTATGATTTATGATCCCGTGACCATCCCGCTCGGTTCTACGGTATCACAGGCTCTCGATATCATGGCAGAATACCATATCGGAGGTATCCCCGTGGTTGACAACGACAGGCGTCTGGTGGGTATCGTTACAAACCGTGATCTGCGCTTTGAACGTCGTCTGGACCGTCCCATCGAAGAGATTATGTCGAAGGATAATCTGGTAACAACCCATCAGCAGACCGATCTCTCGGCTGCTGCCGACATCCTGCAGAAGAACAAGATTGAGAAGCTCCCTGTGGTGGATAAGGACAACCGTCTGGTAGGACTTATCACCTATAAGGATATCACCAAGGCCAAGGATAAGCCGATGGCCTGTAAGGACGAGAAGGGTCGTCTGCGTGTGGCTGCCG
>ERZ809472.381-NODE-381-length-10780-cov-6.650350_pt1 | contig 10780 bp, 9 predicted proteins | sample MGYA00521274_ERZ809472 | MGnify/ENA primary metagenome ERZ809472 (study PRJEB31581, sample SAMEA3312791) | metagenome | study: EMG produced TPA metagenomics assembly of the PRJEB8939 data set (Metagenomic analyses of Rumen microbiomes reveals... | reverse complement strand
GAGGGTGACTCTGCCAGCGGAAGTATCACCACGAGCCTCGATGTGAACACACAGGCGGTTTTCTCATTGCGTGGTAAGCCGCTTAACTGCTTCGGTCTTACGAAGAAGGTCGTCTACGAGAACGAGGAATTCAATCTGCTTCAGGCCGCACTCGATATCGAGGAAGGGCTTGATGGTTTGCGCTATAACAAGGTCATTGTGGCCACAGATGCCGATGTCGACGGTATGCATATCCGTCTGCTCATCATTACCTTCTTCCTACAGTTCTTCCCGGAGCTCATCAAGAAAGGTCACGTCTATGTGCTGCAGACCCCGCTTTTCCGTGTCCGTAACCGTCGCACAAAGATCAAGAATAAACAGGTGATTGCCGAGGCTGATGCCAAAGCGGACAAAAAGAGCGATTTCATTACTCGCTACTGCTATAGTGAGGAAGAGCGTGTGAATGCCATTAGCGAATTGGGTCCTGATCCTGAGATTACCCGATTCAAAGGTCTTGGTGAGATTTCGCCAGAGGAATTTGCTGGTTTTATCGGTCCTGATATCCGTCTGGAACAGGTCACTCTCCATAAGACGGACCAAGTGCAAAAGCTTCTCGAATATTATATGGGCAAGAATACGATGGAGCGTCAGAACTTCATCATCGACAACCTCGTCATCGAGGAAGACCGCCCTGAAGAGGATCAATATGAATAATATGAAAAGAATCGTTTGTGCAACGATGCTGCTGCTTTCAATAAGCGCCAGCGCACAATTCCGAATCAACAACAGGGAAGATTCTCCCCTGCGCAAGCTGCAGATAGCCGAGGTTGCTATCAGCAATTTCTATGTAGATAGCGTCGACGAAACAAAACTCGTGGAGGATGCCATCCGAGGCATGCTCGACAAGCTCGACCCCCATTCCTCGTACATGACTCCCAAGGAGGTTAAGGATGCCAACGAGCCGCTCAACGGCAATTTCGAGGGTATCGGTGTGCAGTTTAACATGATGGACGACACGCTGATGGTGATTCAGCCTGTGACCAATGGCCCCTCAGAAAAGGTAGGTATCATCGCAGGCGACCGTATCGTGTCCGTCAACGATACAGCTATTGCAGGTGTCAACATGTCGAAAGAGGAAATCATGAAACGCCTGCGTGGTCCGAAAGGTACGAAGGTAAACCTTGGCGTCATCCGTTCTGGTATTAAGGACAAGCTGCTGTTTACCGTCGTCCGCGATAAGATACCCGTCAAATCCATCGATGCCACTTATATGATACGGCCCGGTATCGGCTATATCCGTATCGGCAATTTCGGAGCTCAGACATACAATGAATTTGTTGAAAGTCTGACAAAACTCCAGCAGCAAGGAATGCAGGACCTCATTCTCGACCTGCAGGAAAATGGTGGCGGCTATCTAAAGGCTGCCGTCGATATTGCCGATGAATTCTTAAAAAAAGGCGATCTCATCGTCTATACTGACGGTCGGACCACCCAACGTTCCGAATACCACGCCCATGGACAAGGCAAGTTCCTTGAAGGGAAAGTGGTAGTGCTCGTCGACGGCTATACGGCATCGGCTGCAGAGATTGTCACAGGTGCCATTCAGGATCAGGATCGCGGTCTGGTCGTTGGCCGGCGTACGTTCGGCAAGGGGCTCGTTCAGCGTCCGTTGGACCTGCCCGACGGTTCGATGATCCGCCTGACAGTAGCCCATTACTACACCCCCTCTGGCCGCTGCATTCAGAAGCCCTACACCAAAGGCGGTGGCAAAGATTACGCGATGGATATGGTCAACCGTCTGAAAAGCGGTGAACTGACCAATGCAGACAGTGTACACTTTGCCGACTCCCTGAAATATGAGACACTCCGTAAGCATCGTACTGTCTATGGTGGTGGAGGCATCATGCCTGACTACTACGTACCTCTGGACACCACTATTTATACCCGATTCCATCGGGAATTAGCCGCCAAGTCGATCATCATCCAGTCAAATCTGCGCTTTGTCGACAACCACCGCAAGGAACTGAAGAAACGTTGGACATCATTCGACGATTTCAAGCAGAACTACGAGGTGCCTCAAAGCCTCATCGATGATGTGCTGGCTGAAGGAAAGAAGAAAAAAATCGAGCCGAAGGACGATGCTGAACTGCAAAAGACCCTACCCTATCTCGAACTGCAGATGAAGGCTCTCATAGCCCGCGACTTGTGGGACATGAGCGAGTATTATTCTGTTTTCAACGAACAGAGTGAGACTGTCAAGAAGGCTTTGGAGATTATCCAGCAGTAGAAGACCTGCACTACCTGCACTTAAAGATAAAAGATACTCTCCGGCCCCATGTTGAAGAGTAGGTCGAGTATGGAGAGGTTTGGCAGGAAACCGTTCTTTTGCTGATAAACCTGATAATAGGGCTTTGATACGAAGTCGGAATCAGGTACGGGGTGCTTGGGAGTGATGACATTGCGATAGTCCTTGATACTGTCAGTATGTTGCGCTACAAACTTGCTCGTCGAAGAAACTTTCGGTTGGATGTCTATTAACTCGCACATCTTCTCTCGGATTTCCTCGTTGAAATCGAACAAAAACGTCCAATGCTTCTCAAAAAAAGGACGGATATCATCCTGATAATATTCAAAAAAAGGCGACTCGCCATAGGCACTCTGAAGGGCGTTCCAATGAAGATGTCGCCAATTGCCGTGATAGCTGATTCGGAGGTCCCTGATGAATTGGCAATTATGATGTTCTACGGGGACTGTCAAGGCCTGAACCCCCTGAGTGGTAGCAATCAGACAGCGGTTACGGTATGTCTGTTTCAGGAAACTCTCATACCGTTCTATCTGAACCTCATCAGAACGGTAGAGTTTCTGGTACCACTGCACAGGTCCGAAATAGGTAGTGCTGAGCAAAACATTCATTTCGGCAATAATAGGCGATTGCTGCGGTACCCACTCCAAAAAGGAGCTGAAAGATCATGACTATAGAGCACCAGACAGGCCCGCCCGATAATGTTTGATTCAGGGATGAAACCCAGCTGACGACTGCCAAGCACATTGTTTTTCCCGATAGACTCAACCCAATAATATTCCTGGTCAGCACAAGTCGCCAGACCAGGAACAACCACCTCCATAGGTGTTCGCCCATGAGCCAGACGGACCGTATCGCCTGGCAAGGCTGTACAACGACAGATAAGCGTCTGTCCGAGAGAGTCCTCAAAAGCGATGAAATCGCCCTTTTTTATAGGTTGACGGCAAATACGGCCATAGTCGAAGAGGCCGCCTTTCTCACCTGTACGCAGGCCATAGCTCCAACGATTGATTACCACGCGGTCACCAGCAATGAACTGCGGTGCCAGTCCCTCGCCCTCGATGGTGCAGACGGTCAATACCAAGGCTCGGAATGCCAACATCACCAGGAATGCCGACACCACAGCCAATAGGAACTTCACCGTACCACGCATATCTCTTTCTTATCTCTCCTCTTTACTTAATATTATCCACGAATCTGAAGAGACGGTTCCAACGGATGCCTCCAAAACCACTACGGTCTGGGTCGCTGCTCCACCAGATGAAGATAGGTTTGCCTACGATATGGTCTTCTGGCACAAAACCCCAGTAACGGGAGTCGAGCGAGTTGTGACGATTATCACCCATCATCCAATAGTAATCCATCTTGAAGGTGTACTTCGTTGCCACCTCGCCATTGATGAATATCTTACCATCCTTCACCATCAGGTCATTGCCCTCGTAAGTGCGGATAGGACGCTCATAGACGGGCAGATTATCAAGCGTCAGGTCGATGGATTCGCCCTTTTTGGGGATCCAAACGGGACCGTAGTTGTCGCGCGTCCAATGCTTATTACCGTTCAGAGGATAGATGTCCCAGTCTTCTGCCTCAATGTTCAACTCGATGGATTCAGCATATCCCTGCTGTTTCAGCACCTCAACGGTATGTTTCGTCATCGGCATATAGCCGAGGGTGTTCATGCTCATGATGTCTTCCATCGTGATGCCCAGCTCCTTCATGACCTCGTCAGGTATCGACTGCTTCAGCTTGATACGGTAAGAGTACTGCACATTATCCGGCTCTTTATTGGCCTTGCCATCGAGATAGATGATGTGGTCCTTGATCTGCAGCGTCTGTCCAGGCAGACCCACGCAACGCTTCACATAGTTCTCACGGCGGTCAGCAGGGCGGGTGATAATCTCACCATACTCAGCCTGATTCTGCATGATATACTGACGTCCGCCCTGATAGATGGCGTCGAAAAACTTCTGGCGCATCTCATAATCGAGCGAGTCGGGATCCGGCCGTTGCGGATACATCTGGTAGCCAATCTCGTAACACATACGATAGAAGTCGAACGGCTGGTATTTCGGAGCAGAGCAGAGGGTGTCGCCAGCAGGATAGTTGAACACCACGATATCGTTCAGCTGCACGTTGCCGAGTCCTTTCACACGGCGGTAGTCCCACTGCGGCCACTCGATATAGCTCTTGCACTCTATCATGGGCAGCGTGTGTTGGGTCAGCGGCATCGTCAGCGGTGTCTGAGGAATGCGCGGACCATAGCTCACCTTCGACACAAACAGGTAGTCACCCGTCAGCAAAGACTTCTCCAACGAGCTCGATGGAATGACATAGTTCTGAAAGAAGAACAGGTTGATGAAATAGACGGCCACAAGGGCGAAGACGAGAGCATCGACCCACGACATGATCCACTTCACAGGGCCTTCCTCCTCCTTCCACCACTGCCACTTGATCTTCTTAGTAATGTAGACATCATAGATGAAGGGCACTACGAGCAATCCCCACCAGCTCTTCACCCAATAAAGGAAGAGCAGATAAAGCACCAGCACGACGATAAACTTCGCCCACTGCTTTTTCATATTCAGTTTTTCTTTCTTTTTTACCATTGCTTTTTCTGTTTGATTCACGTTGGTTTGACGCCTACAAGCCAAAGGAAAGTTGCGATGATGACTCTGATTTAACGATTCTTATCCCAGGTGTTAAAAGTTGAACATGTCCGAGATGGTAAGCAGTCCCTGATGCTCCTTCGTATATTCTGCAGCCAAAACGGCACCGAGGGCAAAGCCCTTACGCGAGTGAGCATCGTGAGTGATGGTGATGAGGTCGGCATCCGAGTCATAGCGGATGGTATGGATGCCAGGTACCTCACCGCGACGGATATGGTCTACGCGCAGATATTTCTTGTCGGTAGTATCCTCTTTCCAAGCCTCTTTGCGATCGATGTTCTCAACAATCTCCTCAGCCAGCGTGATAGCTGTACCACTGGGATGGTCGAGCTTATGCACGTGGTGCGTCTCCTCCATCTCCACATCGTACTGCGGGAACTGGTTCATAATCTTTGCCAGGTAACGGTTGACAGCAGAGAAGATGGCCACACCTATCGAGAAATTCGAGGCCCAGAAGAGTGTCTTACCCTCCAAGCAAGCCTTGCGAACCTCATCACCATGCTCATTCATCCACCCCGTAGAGCCACTGACCACCTTCACGCCCTTGGCCCAAGCCTTCAGATAGTTACCATAGGCAGCCTGAGGAGCTGTGAATTCAATAGCCACATCAGCCGATGCAAACTCAGGGCTGTCGAAGTCCTGCTGGTTGTCGATATCAATGACACTCACAATTTCATGACCACGGCTGAGGGCGATCTGCTCGATCATCTTACCCATCTTTCCGTAGCCGATTAAAGCTATCTTCATATTTAATTCGAATTAAAACGCTGCAAAGGTACAAATAATAATTGATAATTGAAAATGGATAATTGAAAATTATTATTATTTCACGGTCTGAAGATAGGGTGCGAAGGCACGGTCATAGTCTTCGCTGCCAGAAAGACGCCCGTCGACGATACATACCAATTCTACATTTGCACGGAAACAGAGCTTGTCATCAGAGACGCGATAAAGATCGTGGTGAAACACGTATTTGATGCCCTCTTTCGTCAGAATCAGCCGTGACACAAACTCATCATCAGGTCTTAGCGGAGTCTTAAACTGCATTGACATCCTTGCCACCACAGCATCCACGCCTTTCTCATGCATCTCCGCAAAACTCAACCCACACTGCTTCAAGAACAAGTGCCGCGTATGCTCGCAGTAATGCAGGTAGTTGGCGTTGTTCACTATTCCCTCGATGTCGCACTCATAGTCGCGCACCGCCATTCGTGTTTCAAATATGTACTTCACAATCAATGTATTTATGATGTTTATTACTTGAATATCAAAGTCATCAGGCGGTCTCCGGGGAAAAGCTCGCAGGCCACTTTTTGGATTTCCTCGGCCGTTATCTTGTCAATATGGTCGAAGAGATGAGTAATGTCCTTTTCCCAACCATAGTGCAGGAAGCTCTTGCCAAAGTCGAGGGCAAACTGCTCACGGTTGTCACAGGCGATGGCAATCTGACCCTTCAACTGGCGCTTGGCAGCACGCAACTGGCGATTGCTCAAGGGCTTCTCCATCATCTTGTCCAGTTCGCGTCGCACCAGGCGCAGACATTTGTTGACATCGTGCGGATCGCACCCGAAGTAGATGCCCCATAGTCCACAGTCGCTATAGTTCACCATCGTGCTCTCAACGGTATAGACCAGTCCGTGGCGCTCACGCAGTGAGAGGTTCAGACGGGCATTCATGCCAGGACCACCTAATATATTATTAAGTAGGTAAAGCGGAATGCGCAGAGGGTGATGGATGTCAAAGCCCTGCGTCCCCAGCATCACATGGGCCTGATGCGAACCAATCTCCTTAATCAGTGGAGAGTTGAGAGTGGATAGTGGGCAGATGTGATTACTTTGTGCCGGAGTTTTCGTGTCTGTTTGGTAATCATATCTGCCCACTCTACACTGTCCACTATCCACTGTCTTCACGAGCCGTTCAAAATCCACATCCCCATACGCGAAGAAGATAGCGTTGTCAGGACGATAATAGCGACGGGTGAAGCGCAGGGCATCCTCCGTAGTATAAGTGCGCAGCTGTTCTGCCTTGCCGAGGATATTATGCCCGAGGGGATGACCCTCGAAGAGGATATTCTCGAATTCATCGTAGATCAGTTCGGCAGGTGAGTCGTTATAACTCTCGATTTCATCGCAGATGACCTCTACCTCCTTGTCGATCTCGTGCTGCGGATAGGTGCTGTGGAACACGATGTCCGTCAGCAGGTCGACGGCCTTGTTGATATGCTCCTTCTGGATGGCGGCATAGAAGGTGGTGTCCTCCTTGTTGGTAAAGGCATTCAGATCACCACCCAACTGTTCGAGGGCATTGATCACCTGCAGGGCATTACGGCGATCCGTACCCTTGAAGGTCATGTGCTCGCAGAAATGCGCCAGTCCTTCCTCCTCAGGAAGTTCGTCACGCGTACCCGCTGCAACCTGGTAGCCACAATATACCACTTGTGAATCCGACAGCAGATGGATAATCCGCAGCCCGTTTTCCAGCGTATGAGTATTGTATCTCACTTCATTATCACCTTCACAACAGTCTCACCAATCTTCACAATACCAACCTCTCCTGCTTGGAGTAAAGTGCTGAAACTAGCGGTCTTGGCAGATGCCTTTGCCATGCCAACCTTCTGACCTGCCTGGTTATAGACGATAATCTCTGCACCTTCAGGTGCACCAGAAATATTCAGCACATGGCCGTAGCCCTCTACCAATAGGTCATTCGCTCTTATCTGACTGACATGATTGGAAATGCCTTCCTCTATATGTACGAATTCATTCCATCCCATCATTGCCTTGTATTCCCCTTTTTTTCCTGCAGGGACATAAAGAGTAGCTTTCTCGAAAGTTCCCTGACTAAAGGTCCTCCCAGGTGTATCTGGTCCTTGAATTACAAACGGCTCTTCAATTAACGATACGACGGATGTGAGTTCCATACCGGCAAACGCACCTGCACCAATGTTCATCACACTGCTTGGAATGGTTATGGTACTCAGGCCACAACTATTGAACGCCTCATTTCCAATGCTCATCACACTGTTTGGTATGGTTAGGGAGGTTATGCCACTACAGCCTGCAAAAGTACCGTTCCCGATACTTGTCACACCATCAGGAATAGTCAGCGAGGTGATATTAACACAATACCCAAACGCATGGTCTCCAATGCTCGTCACACCGTTTGGAATGGTCAATTCTGTAATCTCTGCGCCATTCAGATAGAGATGCTGAGCATGAGAAAGGGGATTGTCTTCAAACAGAATATTACACCATGCTGCCAAATCCATAATATGAACGGCTGTAAGTTCTGAACAAAAGAAAAAGGCCAAACGGCCAATACTCGTCAGACTGCCGGGAATCGTCACGGAGGTCAGGCTACTGCAGTCCTCGAACGCTTCCTTTTCAATAGTTGTCACGCCTTCAGGGATGACGATAGATGTCAAACTGGAACATTCGCGAAACGCATGCTCTCCAATATACGTCACACTGCCAGGGATGGTCACAGAGGTCAGGCCCTGACAATTATAGAATGCCTTTTTACCAATGCCTGTCACCTTTAGTGCCTTGTCACTATAGATTATCTCTTCAGGAATAATCACATCGCCGATATATGGTTCACCACTTGTCACCTCAACTTCTGTATCCCCATTGATGTAATTATAATAAATCATCACACCTTGTGCATTTTCTACCGAAAAATAGTAGGCATAACCCTTGACCCCAAACACGCTCATACATATGGTGAGCAGAATTGTCAAATACATTTTTCTCATTATCATCTTCGTTTTTTGTTAAGCTCTATGCTGATTAAATCATATCGGACGCAAAAATACAAAAAGTTTTTGAAATTCTTCGTCCATCGAGCATAGATTTATATTTTTTTCGTATCTTTGCATCCGTAAATGCAACTGAATATGCGAAAAGTAATAGGAATCGGCGAGACCGTTCTCGACATTATCTTTAAGAATGACCAGCCTATCGGCGCTGTGCCTGGCGGGTCAGTGTTTAACGGCATCATCTCACTGGGACGCTCAGGCGTGACGGCCTCGTTCATCAGTGAGACGGGTAACGATCGTGTGGGCAAGACCATCATCAAGTTTCTCGAAGAGAACCACGTCAACGGCGACAATATGTTCGTCTACCCGGAGTCGAAGTCGCCCATCTCGCTGGCGTTTCTCAACGAGCAGAATGATGCGGAATACATCTTCTACAAGGACCATCCGCACGACCAGTTGGAGTTTGTCTATCCAGACATTCAGCCCGACGACATCGTGATGTTCGGCTCCTACTATGCCGTCAATCCCGTCATCCGTCCGCAGGTGGCAGCCTTCCTCGACTATGCCAAAAACAAAGGGGCCATCCTGTATTACGATGTGAACTTCCGCGCCTCGCATAAGCATGAAGTGATGAAGCTGACGCCCAATATCCTGGAGAACCTGGAGTATGCCGACATCGTGCGCGGCTCGACGGAAGATTTCGAGGTGATGTACAAGAAAACGGATGCCGATACCATCTACCGTTCGCAAATAGCCTTCTACACCAAAAACTTCATTATGACCCAGGGCAGCAACTCTGTGGAACTGCGTGCAGAGGGTAGCCTCTCGAAGCAGTATGCCGTGGAGCCGATGGAGACGGTTAGCACCATCGGAGCAGGCGACAACTTCAATGCCGGCTTCGTCTATGGGCTTATCAAATACGGCGTGACCCGCGAAATGATCATGTCTGGAATCAGCGAGAAGCTGTGGGACCAGATTATCTCGTGCGCCCAACAGTTCTCTGCGAATGTGTGCAAGAGCATCGACAACAGCGTTGACCAGACATTTGCCGATGAGAAGAAACGAGAATTGGAGGCATGTATGAAAGAAATGGAAGAGATTTAAAATTATGAATATGATGAGTGATACCATTAAGTACATCGGTGTTGACGATCTTGACATTGATTTGTTTGAGAGTCAGTATGTAGTGCCTGAGGGCATGAGTTATAATTCCTATCTCATTGATGATGAGAAGATTGCAGTATTGGACACTGCCGACCGTCGCAAGGGTGAAGAGTGGAAGACGAACCTGAAGACCGCACTCAACGGGCGGCAGCCTGACTATCTGGTGGCTCACCATATGGAGCCAGACCACGCTGCGCTCATCGCCTGGATGCTAGAGACTTATCCTGGTCTGCAGCTCGTATGCAGCGCCCAAGCTGTGAAAATGCTGCCCAACTTCTTCGAGGGTGTTAACTTCGAAGGTCGCGTCATGACTGTCAAGGAGGGCGATACACTCTCGCTGGGCCGTCATGAACTGAAGTTTATCGGGGCTGCGATGATACACTGGCCAGAGGTCATCATGAGCTACGACAGCTTGGACAAAGTGCTCTTCTCTGCCGATGCATTCGGCAAATTTGGGGCATTGGTCAATGAGACCGATGATTGGGCCTGCGAGGCGCGTCGCTACTATTTTAATATCTGCGGCAAGTATGGTACGCAGGTACAGACGGTGATGAAGAAATTGGCTGCTGTTGATGTTCAAACCATCTGTCCACTGCACGGTCCTGTGCTCAAGGGTGAACAGCTGGCTGCGGCCATCAAACTGTACGACACATGGAGCAAGTACGAGCCCGAGAGCGAAGGAATCCTGATTGCCTACGCCAGCATTCACGGTGGAACGGCAGCTACTGCCCAGCGTCTGGGTGAGATACTGCGCGAAAAGGGTGCTCCCAAAGTGGTGGTAAGCGACCTGAGCCGCGACGATATGGCAGAGGTCATTGAGGATGCTTTCCGTTATCCTACCGTTGTAGTTGCTGCATCGAGCTACGACGCAGGCGTGTTCCCAGTGATGCACGACTTCCTCTATCACCTGCA
>ERZ809472.380-NODE-380-length-10806-cov-9.572319_pt1 | contig 10806 bp, 10 predicted proteins | sample MGYA00521274_ERZ809472 | MGnify/ENA primary metagenome ERZ809472 (study PRJEB31581, sample SAMEA3312791) | metagenome | study: EMG produced TPA metagenomics assembly of the PRJEB8939 data set (Metagenomic analyses of Rumen microbiomes reveals... | reverse complement strand
GCTAGTCAAAGGAAAAACCGCAACCATCCTATAGGGAGGAGGAATGTTTCAAATATAGTTACTTCATAAGAGCCTTGATAAGCCTTCCCTGCGCTTCTATCTGTACCTGCTGCCGTTCCAAGGCATCGCTGAAATCAACAAGCCGCAGCTCCATAAGGGTCGGGCGGTAGTCATTCAGCTGGCTCGCCAAGCCCACTCGGATATTGTCGGCACGTTCGTAGACCGCATCCAGGTATTTAAGCCTGTCCTCTAGCTCCTGTAGACGATCGCCGCTGATTGCGGTCAACGGGCGTTTCTTCAATCGCAAGGCTATAAGGAGCTTCTGCCACCATTTCAGAATAGGCGGCAAGCTGCCCTCTCGCCACACGTTGTCAAGGGCGCATCGCTCGCTCTTGATGCCCTCAATGTCAGAGCATACCCTGCGGTATTCACTTCTCGTCTGCACGTACAGGTTGAACTGCTCGTCTGTCATTTTTTCGTCACTCCATAGGGGTTTGGTGAAAAATGTACTAAATATTTTACACTTGTCGGGGTGGGGAACCTTTTTTTCGGCATTCTTTCTTTTCGTCAATCTTTAGTCAACTTGTTCATAACCTGTTGATAAGTTGTGGCAATTGTTGAAAAGAAAGCTCCATTGGGGATTTTTTGGGAATCTGTTGTGGAAATTTCGGTAAAACGGATTTGAAATTCGTGTAAAAATGTATGCGTTATATCGTTATGGTTACGGAATCAGCCCGTAGCCCTAGTAAAATCAAGGTATTTAGCTGTGTTGCAACAATCGTTATGTAACGTTATGTGATAGTAACGGGAGTAACGCTATAAATAAATAAGAATATAAATAAATAAATAAATAAGAAATACATATAGAGAAAATGTGCGTTATGTTACGTTACGTTACGGGCGTTACGTTTTTTGTTTGTATATTTCCGTATATGGAAAATAGCAAACACGATAATGGAATCGCAGGCAGCGCAATTCAGCGCAAGGTAAAGAACTTTTTCGGTGAAGGTCTGTTTGACAAGAACTCACCCGATTGCCTTGTGCAGAGCAACGCCTTCGGTGAGCTTCCTTACCACGATAGCCTATCTTGCTATGAGCTTGGGCGCATCCTGTATGCGGGAATCAACCCGCAGATAAAGATTATGGAGAGTGACAGGGAGCTTTTCGCCCTTCTCACCATAGCGAAGAACACGGGTATGCGCTCCGACAAGCTAGGAGTGTACATAATGAGGGCTGTGAGCCTTATCTTGCAGAACTCCGACCGAAATCGTGGCTACGATTTCCACGGCTACAGGGGACGAATAGCGGAGAACCTGCGTGACGATGGCCTACGGGCAGCAATTGATGCAATCAAGTATTGGAATCCCGAAAGAAAGGGCAAGGGAGAGAAACCCGCCTATTCGTTCTTGACCTACTGCATCATCAGAAGGATGAAGGGAACGCTTACACGGCACAAAAACAAGATTATCAATCAAATCAAGAGGGCAGAAAAGAACGGAAACCTCGCAAATCCCGAACTTTACGTGTGTTTGGGTGCTTTTACCAAGGAAACATACTTTGACGGGCGTAAAATATCTAATGAAGGCGATAACAGGGTCTTTGAAGATTCTCACGCCTATTTCAACCGACTTAAACAGCAAGCCAAGCAGAGGATAAAGGAAAAGTATGGCAATAACAAATCCGCAGATTCTGAACCTGTTAAGGCAGGGTAGCCAAGTTATGCAGCCTTCCCTTCTCTTGGGAAGAAGCGGACAGATGGTAGACAGGGGGCTTGGTTGGGCTGTAGGAGCCGTTGATGCAGGTAAGGGTGTCGGGAAGTCCACCGAAACAGCGGTTGAGCTTGGTCTTGCGGGAGCGCAGGGCGAACCCGACCCCGAAACGGGAATTGCTGAAAACATCCAAGACCCGACCGCAGAAAGATACATCTTTGTCGGCAACATCGCCTGTTGCCCCGAATGCGCCCGAATGAGTGGTATGGAAGTACCCGCAGGTACAAGCATCCTTGAAATTTCTCACCCGAATTGCCGTTGTCAGATTGTACCCGAAAGCGTAGCTAGAACGATGTTAGGTAGCGAATCCACGCTGCCCAACCCGATTAACCCGAAAACGGGTGTTCCGTACACGAACGAAGCTACGGACTACGCCATTATCAAAAGTTTACACAACAACGAACTAGCCGACCGCAGAAAGCGGTTTATGGGGTTGTAATATGGGAAGAAAACGCAAACCTAACACATTGGTCACAATCGCACAGAAAGTGGCCTTACAGCCCGAAAAGAAGCAGATGGCTACACACCTACTAACGGGTGTAGATTTAGCCCGTGAAGGGTCTGAAAGAGCGTGTATCAGCACATTCAGAACCCGTGACAGCGAATATGAGCTTTGCGACACGAAAATCTTGAAGGCGGGAATCAATGTTTAAGCAAGAAGATATTGAAATCCCGAAAGAATCGCTTGACATTCTGATTAAGAGCGACCCTTCCTTGTGCGATTTCGTCACGAAGGCTGTTAGGGCTATGCGCTCCGATGAAAAGGTCAGATTGGCCTGTTTCAGTTCCGAAGGTATGAACGATTCTTTTATGAAATACCTTCTGTACAGGCTTGATATTCGCAGGGACAGCCCGATAATTGACTACATCTGCTATCCGCAGACTAAAATCCATCAGCAGCTCGCAAAGTTCCTTCTTGACGAATACGAATTGGCGAAGCGTGACTACGAAATTCAGCTCGCATCCGATTGGATTGCTTCGGGCAACGAAAAGAGCGCAGCGGCGAAGGTTCTCTCCGTTCTGAAAAAGGAAACTTGGGGCGACAAGCCAATCAGCATCAACAACAACGCTCCTACGCAGATTCTTTTCTGCGAGAAGGAAAAGACCAAGACACCGCAAGAGCGTGTCGGTTGGAACGGCGTTGACAATTTCGTCAAGGAGAACAACATCTGAATCCAAAAGCAGACAATGTGATGCGGATAAACCTGTTACCGCATCAGAAGCGGTTCTTGCAGAGCGAAAAGACCTTCACGATTCTCTGTGGCGGTCGCTCCTGTGGCAAGACCTTCTGCGCATCGTGGCTTGTGGTCAGATGGCTTCTTGAAGGGTTTGATGTTCTCTGTACCGCACAGAGCTACAAGACCTTGGAACGTGTGTTGTTCAAGGGCGTTGTAGAAAAGATTTCCGAAATGGGAATACAGCCCGAATGCAACAAGACGAAGATGGAAATTCGCTTGAACGGGCATACGGCTTATTTCTATTCAGCCGAAAAGTCAAATATTGACAACGTGCGTGGTCTTACCAACATCAAGGCTTTGGTGATGGATGAAGCGGCCTTGGCTTCCAAGGAATTTTTGGATGTTGCTATGGCTACCCTTCGTGGCGAAGGCATTGGTGACCCAAGAATCTATATGATGTCAACCCCGAAGGGCGGCAAGAACTTTTTCTCAAAGGTTATCAGAGAAACCCCGCCCGAAGATATTGAAATCATCTACGCCCGTAGCCGTGACAATACAACCTTGTCCGAAAAGTTCTTTAGGAGCCTTGAAGCTACCTATTCGGGCGTTTTCGCAAGACAGGAACTTGAAGGCGAAATCCTTGATTCAGATACGCCCGACCAATTATTCAGCTCCACGATTATATCGCAGATGATGCACAGGCAGACGGGCTTTACGGAGTTTGATATTCCTGTTATCGGCATAGATGTTGCCAGATTCGGTGACGATACCACAACGGCTTACCTTCGCAGGGGTAGGAATGTTCAGCTCTTGTTCAAGGTGAACGGGGCTGATTCGTTCGCCATCTACGAAAAAGTCCGTCAAGGCATAATGAGCCACAACTTGAAAAAGAACCGCACAATCTTGAACTTTGATGGTACGGGCGGTTTCGCATCGGGTGCTGTTGATATTTGTCGCAAGGGCGGTTTTTTCGTGAACGAATTGCATTTCAACGCAATCGCAAACAATGTGAGCGATTATTTCGGAAATTTGAGAACATTGATGTATTTCAATTTCAGCGAAGCTGCCAAACGTGGGCTTTCAATTCCCTACGATGAACAGGTTGAAATGCAGCTATCCTGTGTAAGATATTTTATAGACGGGCAAGGCAAGCGTAGAATCATCCCGAAGGAACAGATTAAGGAAATTCTAGGATATTCCCCCGATGATTCCGATGCTATTGCGTTGACCTTTGCGCAGGGTGACTTGGAAAATCCGTTTAGGGCTGAAATGGGCGTTTTTGACCCGAATTACGATTTTGATTCTGCGATGGCAGCGATTAACAACTCTTACGAATGGAGAAAGGCATAATGGCAGAGAAAGAATTTGACAATGATACTTTGGAACGATTGAAAACATTCCTAAAGGACTTTGACGCAAAATGCGGAAAAGATATTGTCCGTATGCGCAAGGACAGGGAATTTGCCTGTGGCGACCAATGGAACGAATACGTTTCTACGGAAAACGGGCGACCCGAAGCCGTGTTCAACATCATTGACAATTTTGCCAACGCAATCTTGAACCCGTTCCTGTCCAAGCCGTTTGATATTACCTATACGAAGGTTGACGAAACATCAACGCCCGTTGAAAAGATTAACCTGTGGGTAAAGGAATTGCAGAACGAATGGCAGACAAAGAACGCCGTTGAAACGGGTCTTGATGCGGCTATCAAGTGTGGGCGTGGTTTCTTCTACGCAACCAATACCGAAGAAAAGAAGGCTGCTATATTTGCAGTAGATGACCCTACGATGGTGATGTTTGACCCTAATTCCACGGAAATCAATGGCTCCGATGCGGAGCAGGTAGCCGTGGTTGAGTACATTTCAAAGAACAAGGCTAAATCAAAGTATTCTGAATATTACGATGAAGAAGCCCGTGGAAACATTTCTCCGTACTTGGGCGACAACTACCGACCGCAAGAAGATTCTAGCATCATCATTCACTACTATGAAATGCAATGGGGCAAGATTGAGGAAGTTGACGAAAACGGGAATAAGGTTGAAAAGGAATACAAGTATATCCTTTATACAAAATTCCTTGATGGCGTAATCATTTCGCAGCAGCAGCTCCCGCTGAAACATATTCCCGTTGTTCCAATTTGCGGTTCCCGTACTTGGCTTGACAAGCATCGTACTTTTGTAGGAATTACTCACAAACTAAAATATCCGCAGATGGTCATTAACTATGCAGTCCGTCAGTTGATGGAACGCCTAGCCCGTACACCGAAATCTCAAATCATTATCGGCAAGACAGCCTTGCAGGGCAACGAGAAATATTACGAAAATGCGGACAAGAATCTTTCCCCATTGCTGCCGTTCAATGACTTTACAAGCAATGGTGCGAAGATTGACCCGCCCGTTCGCTTTGACAACTCCGTACAATGTGACGATATTATTCAGATTGTTTCGGGTCAGATTGACCTTATGTCAAGTATTGTCGGAATGCCTTCAACGGGCATCGCAAACAGCTTGGGTGCAGAAGAAACGGCTGAAAGTATTCTGTTACGAACAAAGTCTACAGAAAGCAATGTTTCTCACTACATTGAACACGCCAAGCAGAGTATGAAGCAGCTTGCAGAAATTCTCTTGGAATTTTACACGATGTACAGCGATGAACCGATTGTAGGTGTTCGCCCTGTTATCGGTAGTGGCCCCGAAACCATCACATCCAAGATGGAAGCCCGTAGGCAGCTTCTCGCATTGTCGCAGCTTTACCCCGAAAATATGAAGCCCGTGATTGCTTACGGCATCACAAAGACTTTGGATAACATTGAAATTTCTAGCATCAGCAATATGCTTGCGAAATTGTTGCCGCCCGAAGTTCTTTCTGATGAAATTCCGCAGGTTGCGCAGTTGCAGCAGCAGATGCAGCAGGTTATCGCATTTGACAAGCAGCAGATGGCACAGAAGGATGAAACAATCAAGAGCTTGCAGAATCAGATTTTGCAGTTGCAGCTTAAGACACAAAGCGATTACAATATTGCAGCGATGAACAACGCAAGCAAGGAAAAAATCGCTGCGATGAATCTTATGAGCAAGCAGCAAGAAGTAGAACAGAAGGGCGCACTTGATGCGCAGAAGATGTATATGGATGCTGAACTTGAACAGCAGAAGGCCGCAGCCGAAATTGAAACCAAACAGAAGATTGCAAGCATTGACTTGATGAAGAAATTGGGCGAGCTTGATATTCAGAAGCAGAAAAACGAGCTTGAAATTGAAAAGCAGAGCCGACAAATTTTGACACAAAGTCAAAAAACACCCGAATAGAGTGTAATATATAAAATGAGCGAGGTAGCTAGTGCCTTGTTCATTTTTGCAAACCAAAACTAGATAGGTAGAAAGATGAACGCTACAGAAAGACTTGATGCGGTTATTGCCCGTGAACAGGAATCTTCTCAAACTTTTGAGGATTTGGAGAAGTCACAGAACCCGAACCTTCAACAGCCGAATGCAGAAGAACCCAAAGTAGTAGACAATGACCATCCGAACACTCCCGAACCGAATGTGACAGGCGAAGGCGGTGCTGAAACTCCCGTTGAAGCGGAAAAAGCGGGTGCTACAGGTGGGCAGCAAACACCTAACGAGCCTTCCGTAGAAAAGAAGGATAACGAAAACCCGAACGATAAGGGTCATTCTCCCGAAGAACAGCGCAAGTACACTTGGCAGAAGCTCCGAAACGAAAATAAGGAGTTTAAGGCCAAGAATGAAGCCTTGAATACCCAAATCAAGCAGCTTCAAGAACAGATTGCGAAGTTCAAGGAAGAAAAGCCTTCGGAGCAGCAATATACAGAAGAAAATTTCCGAAGCAAGGAAGATTACTTTAGGTATCTTGCGCATCAGCAATATCAGCAAGATTCAAAGCAAGCGCAGCAGCAGCAAGCGGAACAGGCTCTCGCCAATCTCAAAGAACAGCAGAGAGCTATGACCATTCTCCAAAGAGAAGAAGCCTTGTTCCCTGCCGAACAGCGTAAGCAATATTGCGATGTTGTGAATGCAGCGATGGAAGCGGGTATGAGTAATGCGTTGAATGCCAACCCCGATGTTATGGAATTTCTTGATAACAGCGAAATGGCTCCACGTATGCTTTACCACTTTGCATTGAAGCCCGAAGATTTTATCAATATCGTGAACAACCCTAACCCGACCTCTCGCAAGTTTGCATTGGCTCGCTTGGAAGAAGGTTTGTATCGGACTTTCGTCTTGAATAAAGGTGCGGCACAGCCCAACAATGGCGGTGAAGCACAGCCCCCGAAAAATTCGGATGTTCCTAATCAAACGCCACCGAAGAAGCAGGTTCCCATCATCGGGAAGATTGGCGAAGGCGGTGACAAGTCTAACAGCGATACGGCATCAGAAGCAGAAATTATTAAGTCTTATCGCAAGTACACGGCTTAACAAGCAGGTATAACTATGGCAAATGAAACCAATTCTTTCAGCCTAAACCGCAAGACGCAGTATCTCGCTGCTGCGGTCAATGACAATGTTCCGTACATTCAAGCTTCTCGCTCCTATCTTAAGGACAAAGTAGAAGGCAAGAAGTGCGGTATGACTTACAACTTTTATTTCCCCGACCCCGGCAAGGCTTATGCGGGTACAAGCGAAGTTGATATTACTAATGACCTCAAGACTATCACCGAACGTGAAGTGTCTTGTACTCTGATGAACGCCCGTACAAGCGTTGACCTCGGTACTTGGGAACGCCTTACCGAAATTGAAGATTTCGTGAACGAAGTCGCAGAACCCCGTGGTCAGACCCTCGCAACTGAAATTGAAATTGATTCCATCAATCGTGGTTGGAAGGTTTCTGATGGCGCAAAGGTGATTAACGCCAATGACCTCGGTATGGATGATTTGGCAGGTCTTGCCGCAAGCTTGAAGGCTATCCGTAGCCGTGGTAAGTTCCGTGGTTTCGCACACCCCGCATTCTTCCATTCGCTCGGTGCAAAGAACCTCTCTTTGTTCTTGCCTAGCGACATTATGCGTGAAATCTATCGTTCCGCATTCATCGGCAACTATATGGATGTGGATTGGGTTTCCGAAACCTATATGCCGACCCTCTCCGTGACGGGCGCACAGACCGCTGCCAACGTGACAGCCATCGGAACCGATGGTATCAGCATCACGGGTACTAACCTGTATGTCGGTATGATGTTCACTTTGAGTGGCGTTGAAGCAAAGTGTACCGATATGTTCGGTCGCAGAACCTCGGAAGATAAGGTGTTCATCGTTGAATCCGTGAATGGCGCAGGTACGGCAGGTAAGCTCTCGCAGAAGATTACATGTTCTGTGGGCAACGCAAGCGAAGCTACAGCCGTTCAGACCAACTGCAATACCTACGGCTCCTTCACAGCCATTTGTACCGCAGGTCTTACCGCAAAGACCCTTCTCACCGCTACGGGTGATTACACCATCATCCAAGCCCGTGATGCCGATGCCCTTGAATGGGACAGCTACAAGCATCCGAAGCTTGATGGTTGCACCGAATCTACGCAGCGTGTGGGTAAGATTACCGCACAGGTCGCAAAGTGGGCTAACGTGTACACCCGTCAGCAGATTGTCCGTGTGGATGTTCCGTACATTTCGCAGATGATTGACGGAAGGCGCAGCCGCTTGCTTGTGGTCAAGATCCCGTAAGAATAGTCATTGTTGGTTTGCCAATGACAAAAGGACTACCCCGATTGGGGTAGCCCATTTTTTTACCTTAAGGAGAGGTTTGTAATGTTTACGGAATTTAGAAGAAGAAAGTTTGAATTTTGGGTTTAACTTTCAGTTGATTCTCCCGTAGGCAAATGCTACGATGGCGGGTCTAGGCTTCATCATAATGGCGCCGATTCAGCGATACCCGCATCTTTCTTGCGCTAGTGCGCACAACGCAAGAATATTCTTATTGAACTACATCTGATGTTCTTACGGAAGGTGCAGGGCTTGAACCTGCAAGTGCTTTCACACGCTTGTTTAGCAAACAAGCCCCTTACCAATTTGGATAACCTTCCAAGTTAAAGCTGCCGACAGGACTTGAACCTGTAACCTACCGCTTACAAGGCGGTTGCTCTACCAATTGAGCTATGACAGCAACACAGATTTTCGTGTCTTTGATGAAAAGGGAAGTTGAAAATCTGCAAAAGCGTTCTAACCTTATCTATCGTAATTACTTTTTCGGGGGCTTCTTACCGCCACCCTTCTTTGTACCACAGGGCATAGCTTTCTCCTTTAGTTTTTTCTTGTACAACTTTGTCTGCATTTCGTAACCAAGCAAAGGCCAAATCTTGTTGAAAGCATCGTCATAGGAAATTTTTTCACCGATTTCCTGTACGAAATTTTCCTTATCAACAACACTTGCTTCACCTCTTACTGAAAAGCCATTCTTAAGGGTAAGTTCGCAAACGATAACCTTACCGCTAGGCAAAGTGGTAAAAGTCTTGTCTACGATTTGTTCCTTAATCTTTTCTTCTGTAACTCTGAAATTGGACATTATTATTCTCCAATCAAATCCTTAATTCGTTCACCAAGAACATCAACGTATTCTTGCATCGCCTTGGCCTGTTTCTTCCAAAGCTCCTTGTGTTTTTCACTAACGGAATCGGGGTTTGCGTTGATAGCAGATTTCAGATTTTCAAGCTTTTCAGCAACATTTTTCCTTTCAAAAGAAAGTTCGCAAATAACTTCGTCGCTTGTTCGCACTTTATTACGAAAATATTCACTTTTCGTCATTACTGCATCGTCCATTTTATTTTTCCTTTTTTGTTAGAGTGTTGAAATAATACCCGATATACTTTTCAGATTCCGTGTACAGGTTGCTTTCGGAAATGAAATCAGCCTGTGCCTTCTGAACCGAATAGTAATTTTCGGGCTTTGATAGAAATTTAAACTTTTCCATTATCGTCTTTGGCGTGTCAGATTCTGTAACGGCTTGGCATTCCAAGCATCCGTTATAAGGGGAGCCTTCAAATACATCGCCCATAAACACAGCACCCAAAGCAGCGGCTTCAAGCATCTTGATATTTGACTTTGCCCTGTTGAAATCCACGGGAGCCAACGGAGCTATCATAAAGTCAGCATTGATGGCCTTAAGCACAGAAGGGTAAGAAAAGATGTGTGACCATTGGATGTTGCCGATTTTTTCGCCAAGCTTCTTTCCGAAAAATTTAATTTTCTGTGTAGACTTACCAAAAACAATAACATCAAAAATATCGTTTTCAACACCCATCTTGATAAAGGTTCGCCATTTCTCGGAGAAATCAAGGGTTGCACCCCTATCGCCAAAATGGGAAATAGAACCTGTGTAGCAAATAAGCGGTTTCTTGTTAAGCTTATGTGTGGGGTAGCCGAAAAGATAACGTGACACAACATTAGGAATGGTCTTTACATTCTTCATTCCGTTTTCTTCAAGCTTTTTCGCAAGGAATGCGGTGGAAGCGATAATCAAGTCCATCTGCTTTGCAAACACCACGATTCTATCAACCGCAAGCTTTGTTTTCTTGTCAAGCACATCGGATGCGCCATTGTCACCCGCCTTGAACGGCAAATCGTCAAAGTCCATCACAAGATTGTACTTGTAACCCTTTTCTTTGCGCAGCTTGATATAATGTTCAATACAACACTTTGTCATATCAGAAGCATCGGACTTGAACACGATTGCAGCGGTCTTTGACAAAATTCTTTCGTCATTGATTTCAAAAGGCGGTTCAAGGAATCTGTATTTGCAATTCTCAACATTGTTGAGGTAAGTGGCGAGAGAACGGAATCTGTAGAATCCGCAGCCCTGCTTATCGCCCACATAACCTATGATGAAGGTTTGGCCTTCATAGGTTTTTTCTTTTG
>ERZ809472.379-NODE-379-length-10813-cov-4.057539_pt1 | contig 10813 bp, 9 predicted proteins | sample MGYA00521274_ERZ809472 | MGnify/ENA primary metagenome ERZ809472 (study PRJEB31581, sample SAMEA3312791) | metagenome | study: EMG produced TPA metagenomics assembly of the PRJEB8939 data set (Metagenomic analyses of Rumen microbiomes reveals... | reverse complement strand
AAGACGAGTTCAAGTGCGACAAGATACATCATTGTGACTGTGATTGTCCTGATTGTTCACCTGAAAGATACGGTTGATAGTTGTCAACAACTAAAATATAGGAGGGTATAAAAAATGCCAAGAAGAAAAAAGACACTTGATAAAAGACGTAACTCTCTTATCGAGGGGTATAACGAAAAGCGCCATACAGGTAAACCATTATCCATGCGTTATATGAAAGGGTACATCGGACGTAACGTCGTCCGATTAACCCGTAAAATGAAGAACGCAAAATCTTCAGGTTGGTACATGGGTTCTGACGCTCTAAAAGAAGCTTCAGCTACTATGAGGTATCTTTATAGGAAGTATGATTTTGATCCTAATAAATTTCATACAAGCGAAAAATTTATGATACATCTCAAGTCATGGAATGAAGTAAGAGCATTTTATAATGCACTTCAGAAGATTGACAGCGCAAACCCTTACGCAGCACGTATTACGCTCAAAAATGCTGAAAAGAAATTTAAGGATATGATGGAAGAAGCAAAAGAAAAAGCTATGAAAGAGGGTAAGCGAATTTCACCACAAGCTTATAATACCTCATATAAAGACCGTTTTCAGTTACTTTCAGATCTCTCATCAGAGTTCCATGAAATATTTGCATTTATGACGTACAATGAAGTTGAGTCAGCAATTGCAGAGGGTAATGACACTATAGAGCTGTTGCTTACAGCTTACTACAATAAAATTTCAGACTGGGACTGGACTAACGAAGAAAAGAGAGAGCGGTATAAAAACAAGATAACTGTTAAAACTCATGAATACTTAACCAAAAAGTACACAGCTACTGGTCAAAAACGTGAAATTAACAGAAAGTTTAAGAAAATAACAAAGGGGCTGTAAAAAATGAAATCTAAGTTGTCAACAACTAAGAAGAATGTAACTAAGTATCGTTCTGATATAATTACATTCGACACAGAAACTACGTCATATGTAACTTACAAAGAAGTTAAACATCGTGACGGTAAAAAAACCGTTGAGGTTGATAAAAAGTACGCTTGGGCTTATGTAATGGATTTTGACAGATATATGTGCGGAGTTCATTTACATACATCATTCAGGGTATGGGAAGATGTAATCAAGTTTCTTGACATGCTCTCGAATGATTGCCCTAAGGGTACAAGATACGTTATATGGGTACACAATCTTTCATTCGAATTTCAGTTCATGAAAGATTGGTTACCGTTAACAGAAGTATTTGCACGTAAATCACATAATGTATTACGTTGTGTGTATAAAAACATAGAATTTCGTGATACACTTGCTTTATCAAACTGCAAGCTTGAAAAACTTGCGAAGAACGAGCACTTATCTGTTACTAAAAAAGTTGGTGACCTTGACTACGATAAAATTCGTACAAAAGGTACACCAATAACAGAAGAAGAGTGGGGGTATATTCACTCAGATACTGAGATTGTTGCTGAATATGTAGCAAAGAAAATTAAAGAATACGGTTCAATTTCCGAAATACCTATGACTTCAACAGGTGAAGTGCGCTACATGTTTATAAAAGAGTTGTCAACAACTAAGTCTCTTGAAAAGATCCATAACCTTGCTGTAAAATACACAGCACAAACAATGGAACTTCAAAATTTACTTATATCTACATATGCAGGTGCATATACGCATTGCAACTATATGTGGATTGACCAAACCTTACACAATCTCCGTTGTCGTGATATAGCTTCAAGTTATCCTTTTCAGATGGTTGCACGTAAGTATCCAACTATATGGTTCAAACTTAAAGACGGTATGACTTTTGATGAGATTATTGAAAAATATCCTACAGAAGACTATGCTTGGGTATTTCATATGAGAGCAACAAATGTTATAGCTAAGCACTGTCATAATATTCTCTCACTTCATAAAGCGAAACACATTTCATCAGATAAGATCATAGACAATGGTCGTATCGTTAGTTGTCAACAACTTGAGTTTGATATGAATGAAGTAGACCTTGCAAACTTCATAGACTTCTATGATTTCGATGATCTTGAAATTTGGGATTTACATGTATCACGTAAAGAATACTTACCAAAAGAACTCGTAAGTGTTATTCTTAAACTCTTTCAGCAGAAGACTGGATTAAAGAATGTAAAAGGTGAAGAAGAAAACTATATGCGTAGCAAGAACCGTATAAACGGTGTGTATGGATCTTCAGTTTTCAACATCTTAAACTCTGGTGTCTTCTTTGATGAAATATCAAACATGAAATTTATCAAAGAAGATAAGACATGGAATGATTTCCTTAAGTACACAAACAATCCTAAGCAATACCTATGGTACTCCATCGGAGTCTGGGTAACTTCTTATGCACGTAGACAAGTATTAACTCCAATCAAAAAGATGTCAGAGAATGCGGTATACTGTGATACTGACTCAGTAAAATATCTTTGCTATAAGAGATATGAAAATTATTGGGAAGTTGTCAACAACTCACTAAAAGATTTATATCTCAAAGCCATGAAATTTCACAAATTTTCTGAAGATGAATACCGTTTCTTCACTGCAAAGTATACAGACGATGACGGTATAGTTCATGAACCTGAAGAAAAATTTATGGGTATTTTTGAAGAGGAAGAACCATACAGACACTTTAAATCGCTTGGTAGTAAACGATACCTTGTAGAATATTATGACGGTAAAGTTGAAAGTACAGTAGCTGGGGCACCAAAAAATCTTTGGGAACATCTTGGTGAAACCAATGCAGAAAAGTTTAGAAACTTCAAAAACAACTTCGTTCTTAAAGATTGCAAACTCTGTCAAACATATACAGAGGGACGTTCATTCATGTGTATAATTGATTACACAGGTAACTGTGAAGTACAGGAAGTACGTTCCGGAGTATGTCTTACACCTACAGACTTTTCAATGAACCTTACAGACGAATTCTTCAACTTCTTAAATGGAAAGATAGAATTTGAAGACAAGGACATCTACAGATATTTCCTTGGTCAACAGCAATACACAAAATAATAAACAATAATTCATTCCCATAATCAAGCCCCATGAGTAGTTGTTAACAACTACTGTGGGGCTTTTCTTTTGTCATCATTAAAAGCTTCTGAAATCGCTCTTAGTAAGATTTTCTTTCATGTAGTTTTCAAAAATATCACCAACATCATCAGACGAGAAATACATCTTATTTTGTTTCCAAGTCTCTATTAAATACTGTGTTAGCTTATTCTTTGGAAATTCATAAAAACACATTCTATTATCCAATAAAGTCAGACTATCGTTCGTCATAAATATATCACCTGACGCAAGTGCTTTATCAAAGTTACTTGGGCTTATAAAACTGATAACATTCTTATCATCATCAACAAGTAAATCCCACCTGAGAACATGAGAACTGAAATGTATATAAATACTTCCAATAAGTTCACAATCTTCTCGTTTTCCACTGTAGAATCTCGGATAACTACATATTTCCCAATAACCGTTCTTAATCATGTCCAACTGTTTTTCTTGGAAATCAAAGTAAGCTTTATTAAGCTTTGAAGTATTGCTACTTGGTTTACAATATTCAAGACTAAGTGTTGTTTCACCATACCTAAAGTTATAAATGAAACCCTGTTTAATATCTTTCATATCTATCTTAAACTTACTGAAGTATGGACAGAATTTATTAACGGTATTACCAAGCATGACTATAGTTGTACCAGTTCTATCACGGATAAAACTCGATAACAAGTTCATAAACTTTGCATACTCATCGTTCAAATAGGTATCTCTTGTTAAGAACTCGTCAAAGATAATATATCTAACGAAACCTCTATCCTGTCCTTTCTTGTGCTCCCATGAGCCCAAACCAACACAGTATAAAAATGGTTCACCACGTTCCTCAATCTTACCTTTATCATCTAAGCGTATTGGAAAGAATGTTTTATTCTTGTACTCGAAGTTATTATACTTACCATTGCTTTGAATTATCATGCTGTCTATATGTGGCGAACAAAGTTTAAAAATATTCGCACTTGTTATTGACTCATCATAACGACGTATATAAACTGACGGATAACCAAATTCAAGGTACTCACTGAGAGCTTCCTCTATAAAGCCATACGTTTTACCATTAGCTCTCTGACCTATTACTAAGTTATAGATACTACCCTCAGCAAGTATCTTACTACAATCATAATACTCTTTTACTTCCTTAGCCATAGTTGTTGACAACTTCCTTTCATTTTATTCTTCACCGTTCGGTAAAATAACTCCCTGTTCAAGTAACGTTTTGATCTCTTCTTTTTCGGCACTTGTTGCTTCAATGTGCACATGAGGATTAGCACAAACTGTAAAGCCGTGAAACTCACTAAGAACATTGTATTCATTACAAACATAACCAATTGTATGTCCGTAATTATCCGGTATATCGAGTACAGGTCTTGTTATTTTAAGAACACATTCATGACCATCACCAAATATACTATAATCAGTAGCACCACCTTTAGTATTTGTATATGTGCTATTACCTGCAACATACATATTAGCCATACCAGCAGCACCTTGCATGAAACCACCAACAGCCATATATGGATTATCAAGTCCAGCACCTATTAATGCAGAACCCATGCCTGTTGCAACCTGAGTAGCACCACTTAATATTGCACTTCGCTGTAAACCTGTTTCATTAATACTTAAAGGTACACTCGAACCAATTATACCATTAACTGTGGCTATAGTTGTTCCGAAACTCGGTAACGGAACAAGTGCACTTCCTATTCGTACAATACCTTTACAACTGCAAGTACATAAATCAAAAACAATGTGAACACTAATTGTTCTACCAACGATACTATCTGGTAGAGTAATCCAACCACAACCTGGAATATAAAGTTCATAAGTTGTATATGGAGAAAAATCATAAAACGTATTCGTTAACAACTCTTCTCTATCTACTTTGATAGTACCAATATCAATAGCCCATTTTTGTTTGTCTACTATCTTATATGTATTAGCAGCACTTTGCCAAGCAGTCTTTCCTGGTTCCTTATGTAAATAAATCTTATCAGGACTAGTTGTTAACAACTGATCACTATCAAAGCCAAGCTTAAATAAACTTATACAATGTGGTATAAAACTCAAACCAGTATCAGCAGTACTTTCGAAATCACCTATTAACTGTACAAGTTCAGATCTTGTAAGAACAGCCATGTTAAACATAGCCATTCCATTTTCTTCAGTACCTAATCCCATACTAATATAATCATCATCTGTTACAGGTTCAGGCGGTGGAGGTTCCGGTCCATATTTATTCTCTCTATAAGTAGGTACAGTTATATCATCACCAGTATCTGTGTTAATCTGATTTGTAATTTCAACAAGTGCATCATAATATTCTTTATACGTTGTTTCAGCATCATTATTCGCTTTTGTGATAATATAATTGTCACCGTAATATGTTGTTATCGTGTCACCATTTTCAGATACATAAGTATTAGTATAATTATGTGTACTGCCTGAGTTATTGATAATATTATCAATGAGTGTTTGATCATTTGTCCTTGTGATCATTGTTGCACCCTTTGACTGTGCATAATAAACTTCCGGTGGACATATACCTACAGTGCTCCAGTCATTATAATATGATCCATCATACTCATAAATATCCCAAAAAACTAATCTTAACTGCACACCGGGTTGCGATAAAAGTGTATTATAAGCTTGATATTTTGAAGAAATATTTTCGTATAAACCGTCAAGGGTGAACGTATAATTATCCATAGATGAATCTAATGATTCTGAATAAATAATTCCATTAGAAGATGACTTAACAATATCAATATTACTATGACTATTAATATATGTAGTCAATATTTCATCAGCTAAATCTCTTACATCTGAATTGATAAGATTCCATTCATTTACATTAAGACGCCCCATTTTTGTAACAGGTCCGAGTAAAATATTCCCGTTATGATATGTAAACGATGATGTACACAGAAAACAAAAATTACCATAGTTAAACTGCCAATCATAATAACCCGGTATATCTGTGTAATCACTTGCAACAGTACCTTTAACTTTATAGTATGTCTGTGCGCTAATGGTATGAGGAAGATTAATAAGCTTTTCATCATTTTCATTTTCAGCACCCCATACAGCATCTTCAATTTCCTGCATTTGCTTCATGATATAGTGCACATAATTACCAAGTAAGTTACCTATAAGTGACATAAAATCACTCTCCTTTCGAGTTGTTAACAACTTAGAAATATGTAAGCAGAAACTCAGGATCTCCAAGAGGATTAATTACTTGTTCTCCTATCTGTTTACTAACACCAATACGCCTATTGCTCACTGGTAAACTTCTATCAGTCAAATCCCTATTCCATTTCTCTTCGTCTTCATTTCTTATGACCTGACAGCTTAATCCTAAGATAGCATCTTTATAAGTATAAAGAACATCGACATGACAATGAAGTAAACAATGAGTTCCAGCAAGACTTTCAACACTTTCAACGAAGTACATTCTCCATCCTAAATACGGAATACTAACGTAATTATAACCTCTCTGATAGTGAGTAAGTTTAAGTATAGGATTAAGAATATCTGTATTAACCCTTGAACAATCTGTATAATCTTCATCAAAAGTTATATAAGGTTCTTTGTCTACTACTTCATTTTCACATGAACAAACACCAAACAATACATTCATGTCACTTTCTCCTTTCACCTTTCACCTTTCACATTTCAGTTGTCAACAACTACACATCATTAAACATATGGCTCAATACCTTTGGGGGAAGATATTGAGCCAAGTTTAATAGGGAGAATTGAGTTGTCAACAACTCCAAATTCTGCGAAGATTTCTATTACATATTTGCGATATTTGCGTAGAGAGTTACGCCTGTTGGGAATGGATCTGTAGCAGCATATGCTGTGTACTTTGTAGAACCACCTACAAACTGCGAATACTTTGTAGCATCTGTTGCCCAGTCTGTAGCACCTGTTGCGGCAATAAATTCAGCTTCTGTATCAAATGAACCAATTGAGTAGTATTCGCTGAGGTAGAAAACTACTACATTTTCATCGGTATCATTAATGTAGTTAGCATCTGCAAAATACCAATAATTGATTGTACGGTTATTAGGTACGTTGATAGACTCAACATCGTGATGTTCACACGTTACAGCAGAAGCTCTATAGTCATGGAGTACACCAAGAATATCGTCCATTTCAACAACAAGACGTGGATCAGGTGTTGCCTGCTGTCTACCCTCTGATGCTGGAATTGCCTTGATTGATGAACGTACATCATAACCATCTGTATCACCGCCGGACATCCAGTAAGGTACTGATGAATATCCTGTAAGTTCAACGAAGTCATTGTGTCTATTCATTGAATAGAGCCATGTGTCAAGTGCTTTATCAAAGTCTGTAAGGAGAAGAAGTGTCTGTTCATCGTCTGCAGTGGTATTAATATAACCACCATCTGCATAGAGCACCGACGGTTTCTTAATGAAATCTCTGTACATACCAATACGCATATTAGCATAGCGGAGGAAGTAAGGATCAGTAATTACATCTGACGGCTTTGAATAGTTACCATAAACACTTGCTGCCTGTGGTACATCTCTTAACCACTCATAAAGGAGGTTACAGAGTGAGTGTGGGTTACCTGACTTGAACTTTTCAGCAATGAGGTTTGCTTCAGTTCTGTATTCAAGTGCGAGTAAATCAATAGCAAGTTTCTGCTTGATACTGTTTTCGATAAGTGAAATAAAACGTGACATTTCAGATGCACTTGTAAAAGCACTCTTAAGCTGACGCTTTGGAATTGTTATCTTAATTGAGAATGTTGTGCTGTTGTTAAAGAACTTTGCAGATACTTCCGGAAGAACTGGAGTAAAAATATCTGACGGATCGTATGAAGAAATATCCCAAACTTCGAATGTCTGATCTTCAATTGTTTCAGGTGCTTCAACACGGATTTTTTCAGCAATTGAACCAAATTCCCATGAGTCCTTGAAAATTGGAAGATGCTGAAGAGCCATCTTATTTTCTCTAAAGATAACCTTACCAACTCTGTCGATAAGTTTCTTAACATAGTTATCAAACTTATCGCCCCAAACAGAAGCACCTGTAATTCTTTCACCGACTTCTACGATGTTGGAAAGGTCTTCTGCTACCTGTACATCTTCACCGATGATTTCATCAAATACGTCATTAAGTATTGTACCAATCTGGTTATAATTCATAAAACTTCATTCCTTTCCGAGTTGTCAACAACTCATAAAAAACTTTAAACAAATATTATCAAGCAGATCTCTGCAGATAATATCCCATAAGTTATATCTTGCTAACTTAATTTCTTTCTCTATAAGTTCAGCATAAGAATGATTTCCTATGTTACCTATACGAGCATCTTTTGAATGTTCAATTTCAGCCATATTACTTTCAAAAGCAGCATTTTTAAAACTGACTGAACGATCATGATCACGGTCAACAGTATCTGTGTGATTACCATATGTAGTTGAATTAGCCGCAACTAATGTTGAAGAGTCCATTGAACTTTCTTTTCCGGTATCAGTATGTTCTGCATAAGTTGTTGACAACTTAGAACTATCTGCACCAGTTGAATGTTCTTCTTCAATATTATATGGTTTAAGCACATCATACTTTGTCTTGAGAGACTCAGCTAACCTATCATATTTTTCTTTATAAGCTCTGAGTACAGGAAAAGCTCCAACATTGAAATCTGTATGGTCACAAACTAATTCATCATTTACCTCTTCGCAATACTGTTCGAGTATACGGTAATGTCCGTAATGAGTTATGAAGTACTTCCAAAATTCTGTTCTATTTCCCCAATCTGTTTGCCACTGACCGTCTAAAGCAAATGCAACTTCAGAGTCTATAATCAGTGACGGTTGTGTCATATCAATAACATCTTTAACAAAAGGTAAATAGATATAAGGAACGTCTTCAATAAAATGTGGTTTTAATGGCATTTCGGATTACCCTCTTTCTTCGTTGTACTTCGTGATGCCTTTTTCATTTTCATCTTCGTCTTCTTTGTTTTCCTGTTCTGACTTAGAGTTGTCAACAACTGGTTCATCGACATCTGACTCTGCTTCGACATTTATGTCTCCTGACTCTTCGATGTTGATGTTGATCTCGACTTTACTGTCTTCTGACTCTGACTCTTCTGATTGTTCAGTTCCAGTGCTGTCTGAAGATCCATTTCCATCTGAAGAAGTCTCTGACACTGGATCGCCAGTTCGTGATCCATCTGTTTGAACTCCAGATTTAACTTCAGATGTTGTGTTTCTCTCATTATCTGCTTGAGTATTGTTTCCATTTTCATCACCTACATCTTCGCTTTCTTCATCTTCCATTGTTGAGTTGTCAACAACTTCATCTTCTTCTTCTTCGTTTAGTCTGAATGAAATATTCAACCCGAACTGTTCATTGATAAACTTAACTGAATAATTGAGGTTATCCAGTATATGCTCAAAGTCTACATCAGATACACTATCAATAAGCTGACTTTCGTTATCAGTTAATCTTTCAGCTTTCATATTCATGTTTGCTGAAATACCTATTTTCTGATAGAAATCAGATATATAATACTGACGTGCTTTTATTAACTCAGAAAACTTATAGTCCATTTTCTCTGATATAGGATTAACCTTTATCGAGTCTATAAGTGACTCTTCCATAATGCCTATACAGTCATCACCATCAAGTAAATTCTTAACCATAGCCTTAGCAGATGATACAAAAGAATTTGTTGATCCTGTAATAAAAGCAATAACTTTTGAGTTCTTTGCTAATGCTCTTATCGAGTTATCAATGGCATTAATAATTTCCACGTAATCGTGAACAAAATCATAAAGACCAACGTCTGCATTTTCGATATAAGCGTTCATATCTGAATACAAAATACAAGCGTTATCTTCATTATAATCACCATTGGTTTCCCTTGCCCAAGGATTAACAATCAGAAACTCTTTCTGAATGTAATATTCATTGAACTTTCCTTTTCCGGAAAACCACATTACATGAAACTTGCCGTTCTTTTTAAAGAAGAGTACTCTTCCAAATAAGAGCACATGATACAAAAGGAATTTCTCATTGATTTCTTCGGGTAAGTTGTCAACAACTACACGATTAATGAGTACATTAACGAAGTGCCTAAATACAGGTGAGAAATCAGATTTTGCAATCTCTCGATTAATATTTCTTCTTCTCATTTCTTACCTCTCTTGAACTTTAAGTTGTCAACAACTGGAGGAAGACTGGTTGCAGAACAGAATGTCCAGTTGTTAACAACTAAATGTTACAGGAATTGACTATTACTTAATCTTCTTAACGTCGATCTTCCATGTATTGCAAGTTCTGCTTGGATCTTTTTTAAGAGGAACCTTACCAGCATGCTTAACTGAAATTTCGTGACGTGGAAAATACAGTGCTCTTGTGTTTGGATCTTCGAGTGCTCTTGCTTCATTCTTGAAAAGAATATCGAAGAGACTTGAAGAAGCCCAGAAATACTTTTCCGGCATATCTTCAACTGTGAAACAGATCATCTTTTCACCAGTTGAACTGTTATCAATGTCAGCGAAATACTCGATCTTATGGAATTCATCAGCGAGTTCTTCACTTGAAGCTTTTTCCAGCTGAAGAAGTGAGGTACCAAGAGGACTATAGTCAAAATCGTCCAGTTCGATGTTGTTGTTTTCTGTTACTTCATTGTTGTTAGTGATTACTTCATTGTTCATAGTTCTTTACTAGCAGATCGGAAGAGCGTCGTGTAGGGAAAGAGTGTAGA
>ERZ809472.378-NODE-378-length-10818-cov-10.621202_pt1 | contig 10818 bp, 6 predicted proteins | sample MGYA00521274_ERZ809472 | MGnify/ENA primary metagenome ERZ809472 (study PRJEB31581, sample SAMEA3312791) | metagenome | study: EMG produced TPA metagenomics assembly of the PRJEB8939 data set (Metagenomic analyses of Rumen microbiomes reveals... | reverse complement strand
AGGAATCTGGATCAATGTCATCCATACCGTAGTATTCTATCAGGATGCTATCGTTGCCATCCACATTTGAATCACGTATCATCGCTTTCACCTGAGCCTCTGTACAATGATAGTCACCCTCATTGTTGCGCCTATATGTACCTTTATATACATTGCCGTTCAGATAGATGGGCTTTGCTCTCCAATCAGCCTGAGGAACACGAATGCAGACAATCTGTGCTCCATCCACATTCACTACCTCAACATCATTGTCAAGCAGGATGTTCTCATTCACCTTGTCGCTGTTGAGGGTGTTCCAAAAGTCCGTGATAATCTTCATCGGTTCATCAACACCAATTATCTGGTAACGCTTCTGGATGTCCTTCTCCTGCATGTCTTCATTCACGCCTAGCAGAATCACTCCGCCAATCGTATTGGCGAAAGCCGAATAGGTCGCCCAAACAGATTTTGGCACCTCTGCCTTAGCCCGCTTGCACTCCAGCGTCACCCGTTCACCTTTCCGTAGTACTTCTTTTATCGTTTTCTCATCCATATTCATATTTCGCTTGCAAAGATACAAATTATACTCCAATTATCACACACATCTGGCAAATCTTATTGCTGATGAACACATACTGAGTTCCTTTAGGATCTACGTCTATCAAATATGTTGTTATTATCTTGCCCATATTCATTATTTCACCTGCAACGTTACATCATTATTATCGAAATTATCACCAAAACCCTCCTGTGATTCATTATTATTTTGCAGATGCAAAGTAAAATACTTATTGATTGTTATATGCCAACCTTCTAAATGCTTCATTTTGAACTTCTCTATTATAATCGTTATTATTTGTTGCCAAACATTTTCTAATCCAATCCTTAATATTAGGGGATAATTTGGGATTATTTAGTAGATTCTCAAAACATCTTTTTCGTTTTTCATATAGCGGCAAAGTACTACCAGACCAATGAAATGTGCCAAGATTTGCATGGAATTCATCGAGTATTTTAGGATCATTGCCATAGTTCTCAATCAGCCAAATAGCAAATGGATGAAACGACTCAACTTCCCCTGTGTTTTGATTAGGTTGATCAAACACAGGGCACATTGCAGCACATATCCAAGGTCCATATTTAGGAAACTCTTTACATACTGCTTTCATATCTTCTTCATGTCCTCTAAACAATGTTTTTTCACCAAAATCAAGACCGGATCCTATTTTATATCTTAGATGAATAAAGAAACCAGACCGATTATCTATATCAGTAAGTGCCTCAATGAACTCCTGCCAAATATCCTTTCTGTATTTTGTCAGCAATATACTGTATAAGTCTTCTAATCCGTTATGTGTGGGGTGATAGGAAAGAATACCGATTAACTTCCTGTTTATTTCTTTGGCGAAATTGCTATCATTTGATTTCTGTAACACGCCATCTACTTGACGTGTGTAATCATAATTGTAATGGTTATTTTCGACAATTGGGTACTTCAATAATATTGATTTGTAGCTGTTAAGAAGTTCTTCGTTCTGATATATATCATTTCGATACCAATATTCAGCAATGAAGTCGAATTCAAGTTGTATGTCAGCACCATTATTATGAAGAGTATTCAAGGTATGAAGTATCTCCTCTAAAGATTGCAATCTAATGGCAGATAGGTACTTACGTACTTCATCGAAAGTAATAACTCCATCCTTAACCTGCTTTAAAGCAAACACCAAATTTATTCTTTCTTCATTATCCGTGACAGCCATTAAAGGTAATGCAAGCGTATAATATTGAGCATTATAAAGGTCTATTATAAAATGCTTTGTCCTTTGTTTGTTAGGAATTTGCCGATAGAGTGCGACAAGAAATGGACTGTAAAATGACTTGTCGCATCTAAAAATGACCTTTTTTATGTATTCTCCCATTGGCTCAATTTCATCTATTGGAAGATTTTGTGCCAGATGCATTGTAAAAGCCCATGAAAGATAACTCTCGTCATTGTTGATGAGAGCATCCATCTCTGTAGTTAAATACGCTTTCTTTTCTACAAACTCAGCAGCAAATGGAATTGAAATTTCCTCTTCTTTTTTTATTATATCACTACCTGTTCTTTCTTTAATATAAGTCTCATGAACAGCATTTTTCATTCTTCCCACAATATCTTTAGGCATAAGCTTTTCTATCCAATATGAAATTTTATCCGAAATTTCTGGGGTTGGATGATCATAATTATTGGTTTCAACTAATGACTTATGCATTTCATTCCAATCATAGTTCAGTTTCGGAGCTAATGTTTGGATGAATTTCAACAACAAATCAGGTTTGCCCCCTTTAATAAACCGTCTGGTATTAAACTGAACAATTTCTGCTACATCAAGTAAGTATTCTGGTTCTGTTTCTATCCAACTATAAAGTAATTCGTATAAATCTTCCCAGTATTTACTGATATCCATTCCATTGGGATAATAATCTTCAAGTTCTTTGAAACCAAATCTTTCAGCGCCTCCCGTTCTCGTTAGGTGATTAATTTCAAAAGCCCCTTTTATTGCAGAAAGCAAAAGAGAATGGTACTCTTTGCCACGTCGATACAAATCTTTTATGACTGCAATACGGGCATCAAGGTCAGACTCAGTTCCAGCTAAAAAGACATGAAATAATTGTTTGAACTGACCAGTAGAGTTATTAGACCAGTTCTCATTTTCTGCTAACGCTAAACGGGCACAGACCATAGTTGCCAAATGAAAACTATCTTTACAGAAGCAAAGTTTTTCTATCGTTCTAACGACATTTCGTCGAGCTTTACCTATTAAGTTATCGCGAAGCCATTCAACAGGCAAACTACATATGACAGCAAATAGACATTCTGAAACTGCGACCGGGTTCACTGTTGACATCGCGAGGATGAGTCGTGAACCAAAGTCAGAACATACTACATCCTCGTTTGCAAAAGGGCCACCATTGACTTTTAGAAGTTCACTATACAAATTGATAGCATCCTGATTATCTTGCATGAATTCGAGACGCCTTGCCCACGAATCCAACAATGGTGCGTATAATTGTTTGGGTTGGTTGGCAAGTTCCCGAATGGAGTCTATTAAACCAGTTCCTTGTTCTTTTATCCATTCCGCAACCAACCAAATAGATAGTGGTTGAGGACGCATATTAATATAAACTGAGTCAGATTCAATGAGGTTTCGTTCTTTTAGTTTGTTTATAACCCCACGAAATAAAATCTCTCTATTAATATTTGATGCTATTGGCGTAAAATAATCACTATCTCTCAGAAACACGAATTGCTCTGCATGACCACCAGCATACTCTAAAGGTTGACATAGAGATAAAGTTCTCATTGCATGACGTTGTTCTTTAGGAAAATCTCCTTGAATATCCAACAGATGTTCTTTCAAGTCTCTATCGAAAGAATCAGTTATACTTTGTAATTTGTTGAATGCTTGAACAAGTAATAAAGCCATAAAAGGTATATTCCCAGAATGGTGAATTAAGTAGTTTTTTTGTTCTTGAGTTATTTCTCTTGAAAGGTTTTGTTCAATAATGGTTTGCACGACCTCATCTAAATGACATTCGTTCAAATATAGGAGATTGCAACCATTTGCCCTTTCAGTTGGATCATAATAAGCAGAAATTAATCTGACTGAATTCCCAACTTTATGGAACACGGATTCATATATATCTCTCGGACAGTTATCTAAAATCAAAGTTGCGTTATTTACTTGTCTTGATAAATTTGCAACTCCAGTGATGATGTCACCAGTTCGAACATTATCACAATAATACACTTTAGAAGTATCTCCACCTTCAATGAAAGCTGATTGAATTATGAAAGTTTTCCCAGTCCCTGATAAGCCCAATAAACGAACATTTTCTTTTGAAGGATCATTAATAATACTTCTAATCTTACGATAATCATCACTGTCAACAAACTCTTTAACGCCATGTTTAGAATAAAGACGCTCGAAATCAAGAAACTCAGTAATAGGACTTATGCTATGAAGAAATTGTTCATGTTCAATCTTTTCAAGTATTTTTCTGTTATAATCTGTGTATGTATCTCTATTGAATAAGTATAAAGCATACGTTGAGAATGCCGTTACTATCAAGAAAAAAACAAATTCTATCCAACCTAATTCTGTTGTACTAATAAAAAAACGCCAGTTGCCACTTGAATCAGCATAGAAAGCAAAAGCATATACTCCAATCAAGGCAATTGTAATAATGTGCCAACACCTTATAACATAAACACTTTTGTTCCCTTTACGGTGAAGCCAGACAAATTTAGCAAAATCAAAGAACTTATCAATAGTATATTTGAACTTATCCATATATCGTTAATTATTACTTACAATGTCATGATTATTATTGGCGTTATGGCTCTATAAATACTGGAGTTCCTTTCGCATTGTCAGAATTAAGCTCAATCAGCCTTTCAATAAGATGGTGCTCCGCTAAGAAAGTCAAATCCATTTCAAGAGGTGTAATACCGAATGTCATATAGCTCTTTCGTGGCTTTTTATTTGGATAGTCCATAGCCAAGAGTTCATCTTTACCCATCTCCTTATTGCCTACAATTTTGTATGCAGAAAGCTTGTTAGGTTTGCTAAGTTCATATAAAACCAGTAAAGAGGTACTATCAAAGAGTTCTTGATTAGCTTCCATAGAGCCTTTGGTATCCCCTAACCTTATTGTATAAATGTTATGGGTATGAATCCAATCTTCGTATTTCTTCCCCTTATAGCACCCAATAAGAATGGTTTTGTCACCTCCGAAGAAATCACAAATACTTTGGTCGAATCCTTCCCACTTATAGCACTCGAAAGACTCGGCAGCCATCAAGGGTTCAAATTCTACAGGTTGATATTCCTCAGAAGATGTATGCATATTTACTGTTTGGGCCGCAGTAATTACCTCTCCTTGCTCGTCATCTTCAATTAGATCTCGATGCAAAATTACTTTTTTGCGATCAGCTGCTTCGTCACAAATCGCTTTGAGGGATGCTATCTGGCTTTCAATTGTTCCAATTTTATTAATAACGTTCTTTTGCTCTGATAATGGGGGAAGTGATATTTCAAGATTTGACAATAAATCTTGATTCAGACTCTTTATGTTGGCACCATTACTTCCTATTGTAAGGCGTTTTCTGACATTTGCAGAAGAAAGTAAGTAATATAAGAACTCGCTATCCACTTCATCCGATACAATGCGTACTCTTATTGAAAAGCCAGAAAAAGAGGTTCGCTCTTCTGGTTCCTTATCAATATACATAAAGCGCCCAACTAATTCTCTTGAGCCATTCGATCTTACTGTTACAAGGTCTTTTTTATGCAAAAGGAAAGAATTATCAATGTCCTCATTGATTACAATGCTTTGAACTTTATCCCATTCTGGTGACTTGTTTTCCTTGAAGTCTGCAACACCAACAATTCGAATAGTTTTGCCAGCCATTGACTTTTTGTAATTCAGTCCATTCTTAAACTGAGCAATTGAACCGAGTTTTGTTTTTTTGCCATTGAGGCTTGCCACAATCTCAACAATTTTTTCTTGCAGTTCGTCAATTCTTACCATCGCTTTTTGCACTTCGGCATCAATTGACTGACACTCAGTAACGATTCTTTGTTGGAGGTCTTTTGAAGGCTGGGGTATTTTAATTTGTTTTATGTCATTAGGGTATACATGAGGCTGAGCTGCCCCTTTTTGCAAATCAAAGAGCATCGTTTGATTCGCCTTTAGAAAATAATAAATGAAACAAGTATCTTCAAAACTCTTGCCTATAATTGTCGTGCAATCAGACGCAAATATTTTCTCCTGCCAAAAGTTTACATAACCAGCATTTGCGCCAGAAGCAGATATCGTAATAACGTTTTCTGGACGGTTGAATGTATTATGAAGAAAAGCAAAATTGACACCTCCTGCTACAACCTTGTATTCTCCCTCTTCTATCTCGGAAGAAGTAATAGCAGTACCCTTTTGTATCTCACAAATATTACCTAAAGTCTCGACTTTGATTCCTTTTTTGTATTTTATATTTTCCAATTTCTTTTCAACCTCCGTCTTTAGCGCAAGGTTAAATTTTGCCTGATTGAATGTAATTAAGTCAGTCAACTTAGCATATTGCAGAAAACCGTCTGGTCCTCCAAGGAATTGTTTTCCGCAACAATTTTTTGCTATCCCAAAAGAAAACTTATTGCAGCAATCTGCTATATGCTTTCGTAAGGCATAAGAGAACTTTGTAAAGTCGTTTTCGTCATCAGGATTATAAAGTGGAGTTTCTATGTATTTTATAGAATTGATAGCTTGAACGATTTCAGTGTCTTTATCGTCATCTTCCTCCGAATTATCTAATTCTTGAATATGACTTGTCAGGTACTTTATACCCTCATCACCTTTGCGGTTGCTCCAATCATAACCTAAAAACTTGATTACTTCTGCTTTATTACTCTTATTATCAACCTTTTCTGGTGGAGATTGTAGCAGGGCGACAACATTATTTTCTGTTTGGATGTAGACATTAAGTTTTTTACATTCGATATCTTTTGCAAAAGCAACGAATTGCCTTCTGTATTCAGTTTCTTCGTGTTCCTTGTAGTCGTTGCTTGACAGGAAAAGAGCGAATAGATTCTTGTACTCTTTTGAATTCTCCTTAATTCCTTCCTTATAATAACTGGATTTGGCAAACCATTCCTTCTGAATACTTTTATTTATTCGAGAAACCTTAAAGTTAGATTCATAATCTTTAAATACTTCTGTATCTTTTAGGTTCGACCCAAGTACATTGTCCTGCATAAATGCGAAATATTCATCTTTGGGATAGCCTTGTTTTTGAATATAAGAGTCTATTGCGTCACTGGTTGTATACTGGGTGTAATCCTTCTTTTCCATAAATGTATGAAGAAGCCCTTCCGAGTTTTTCTTCACCTTCTGAGCGAAAAGAATGGCGGTGTTTGTTCCTGTTGAACCAAATGTGCGGCTGTTCATAACAGCAATTGCCAGGATGTTGAAGTTCGCGAAAATGATCTCACGGGTTTTGGTATAAATGTTTTCGTTGCTCAACAGCGAACTTGGAAGAACGATGCCCATCAGGCCATCTTTCTTCAAAAAATGCAGTGCACGTTCGACAAAGAAACATTCTATTGACCTATTTGTTGAATAAGCTTTCTCTTCTATCGATTTTATGAGTTCAAATTGGTCGCGGTCTTTCTGCTCCATTGTATTCAAGAACCCTTTAACGCTATATGGTGGATTAGCAATAATACAGTCAAAAGATTCTTTATCAAACCCTTGGTATCGTACATCCATCGTATTAAAAAAACTCAACGAGTCCTTAAAAACAATATGGGAATCCTTACTACCATTTATGATTGTGGCGATTTTCGCAACCTGACTCAATGTCTGACTTTTCTCTATTCCGTAGATTTTAGCTTTGGGGTAATGTTTTACGAACTCTGTTAAGAAATGCCCTGCACCGCAAGCATAATCCAAAACTTTTATATTGTCAGTATTTGGGAATTGAGGCAATGAGTTGATGATAAAGTTTACTATTGGAAGTGGCGTAAAGAACTGGCCTTCCGTTTGGTGTACGTTTTTAGAAAGAAGCCCTTCAAAAAGATCACCAAAGAAATGGTTCGTTTCGCTTGAACTTAGATTAATGTCCTGTATGAGGGCGGCAACCTCAATAAGAATCTGAAAGTTCATTTCAAATTCTTCTCTATTCTCCACATCAATGAAGTTGAACTTCTTGATGTTATAGAACTTCATTTCTTCAAAAAGCTCTTTGATTCTAGCAAAAAGTCCATTTGTCAGTCTGCGATTTGTGTCTTCAAAAGCCTGCTTGATATCATCTTCATCTTTGTTGATGACTTCAACATTAAAGAGCTGTCGTTTCCCTAACTGGTAGAGTTTCAACAAACGGTTGCAGTATTCTTTGGGAGTATCACGGGCTATTCCTTTATAATAAAACTGTAAGTCATCTGAATTGTTGCGTTCATCAGTAATTTTGCAAAGGAACAAATCTATCAATATGTAGAATGAATGTTCAAAATCCGTGATGGCATGGTTCCTCAGAATTGTTGCAAAGTCATTGTAAATAGGCTTGATTTCTGCATGAGAAAGGGAATTTAAATCATTTATCGTATATTTAAGTTTCCCTACAGTATATACTTCGACATCATTCTCAATTAATCCTTTTGTTTCTATTGCATTACGGTAAGTCTGACTCCATACCTCAAAATATTTTCCTTGAGCATTGGCAAACGTTTTTGGGTTTTCTAGTTCCGCAATACGTTTTTCGTTATCTTTAAGGGCTATAATATAACTTTTCGGCACAATTCTTTTCTCTTCGAAGTCGGCAGCAAACAGGACAAGATTCTGACAAAGTTTCATCGTCTTTACAATTTCTCCAAGGTAGCCGAAAAGCTGTCCTCCGTCTTTTCGCATCATGTTCCATTCCTTGCTAAACTCTGCACCATATGTCTTGTTTTCTATCAAAACAAGTGGATTATATTCTTTGTCAAAAACAAGAATGTCGCCAAAAGCAGGTTTTACTCCGTGCGCCACCTTAAAAGCAGGCTCTATTACGATATGCTTTGGCTCATATCCTTTATTTAATAATAAGTGGATGCAGACTAGACATACAAAATTTTCTTTGCTGCTAAAATTTATCGTTGTGTCGCGATGAATCACGAAGCCAGAGGATTGTTTTTCTTTTGTCGGATATTCCCCCATAGAAAAGTTCTCATCAAGAGGCGCATAAGTTATTTTTGAATTACTAAAATCCACGGTTATACTGGCTCCTGTTGAGTATTTTTTAGTCCATACATTCTTGTTTTCTGTAAAATTAAAACTCCTTAGGACTTCTGGTAAATTATCTTTCGTTATCATTACTGAAACTTTATTATCATTTATAAAGCTGTTTTATATTATTGGGCACAATCTTCGGACACCAACTTGGTTCTGTCCCTACTCGTTGGTCTCTTTCTCTTTCCTTATCTCATCCAACACCTTCCCGTTATACGAGAAATATTTGGCACCTTGATAGGCACCAGAGGTGTTTCTATGTTCCTCTGGCATAAATGTACCAACGAAAGGGGAAAGTTTATAGATGCGTCCCTCGTATTCTATGCTGTCGTCAGATGCGACTTTTACTATAAGGCCCGTTGGATCGAAGGTGACTTGTTCGCCAATCTTGATATCACACATGGAGAACTTGAAACGAGGGCGTTTCACTTCTCGCTTCTGCTGTTCCTTGTGTTCGCTTTCTACAATGGGCTTGTTATCTTCATAGAGTGTTACTTCGGCATCGTCTATCGCGCTGGCAATATCATGGAAGATGTCGAGGGCCATCTGTGGGGCAACATTAAAGAACTCGCGGTTTTGGCGGATGCGCAAGTCGGTAAGGCGATCAATGGTCTTATGCACCAACTTCTCAACCTCGTTGTATTTCGTGGTTTTCATCGTGGCAAATATCTCGAAGGGTAATGGAACGGCGGTATTATCCAATTCCTTGCTTCTCACATCCACAGGACGTGAACTCTTGCCAATCTTCACCCAATCCTCGCGAAAACTGGGGTTGGTCAGTATGTAAACGTAGCCAGGTTCTTTATTGCTCATATAATTCTGATTCTGTTAATTTCTATTTCATGATTATCTACTGGTATAGTTGTTATTTTGAAACAGATTCCATGAACTTCTTGTTAAATAGATCCTCTACACTAACATCTAATAGTTTTGAGATTTTTGCTAATGTCTCGATGTCTGGTTGCGACGAATTTGTGCACCATTTGGAAACGGTGGATGGATTTACCCCCAATTGTTCAGATAGCCATTTGCTAGTTTTCTTCTGTTCTACGAGCACAATTTTTAGGCGATTTACATCTTGCATATTTTTCAGATTTATTATTCGGGTGTAAAGATAGTGAAAACTATTCATTCCGCAAAAGAGATAGTACCTTTTTTAGAGTTTTTTATGAACATATGCCACAATAGCGGTCGCCTGTTATTCCCTTTTGCTTGCCATACCGCAAACAGTTCCCGTAGAAGGGTGTAGCCTAATACGCACTTTGTGGCGGAGTGCCACACAAAGATGCTTGTCTGCTTTCTGATGAGCAAGCTCGGCAGACATTAGGATTATGTTTCCCTGAAATGTTATTTCACAATAAGGAATTTTCAGAATGGGTCGCTCTGGAAATCATGATGTACCTTTGCCCGCAAATTACAAAAACTAAAAAAGACATGGAAGTAATTTCAATTGAGCGCAGTACCTACGAGGTAATCGGCTTGCCGCTTCGCTCGTCGAAGAACTGCTGACGAACTTCAACTGTTTCGTCACAAAGATGAAGGAGATGGCCAGTAGAGGCAATGACAAAGGTTTGGGTGATTGGCTCGACAACCAAGACGTGTGCCAAATACTGAACATCAGTCCAAGAACATTACAGACTTTACGGGATAATGGGACGCTGGCTTATTCTCAAATCAACCGTAAGGTGTATTACAAGCCTGAGGATGTGGAGCACATTCTTCAAGTTGTGGCAGGTAGAGATAAGGATAGCAAGATGTATAACCTCAAAACGGAGTGCCTATGAACGAATTGATAATGCCACATAACATTGGAGTGAAGAATGCACTGGAGAACATGAAGGAGGTGCTGGCCCTATACAAGAAGGTGATAGGCAATTATCGTCCATTGCTTGATGGTGAACGCTACCTGACAGACAGAGAGGTGGCACATATCCTGAAGGTTAGTAGACGATTTTTTAATTTTGGCTGCAAAACTACTGTTTCTTTTGGCATCCATCGCTATGCAAAATATAGCAGTTTGCGGAATAAGAAACG
>ERZ809472.376-NODE-376-length-10886-cov-13.901671_pt1 | contig 10886 bp, 5 predicted proteins | sample MGYA00521274_ERZ809472 | MGnify/ENA primary metagenome ERZ809472 (study PRJEB31581, sample SAMEA3312791) | metagenome | study: EMG produced TPA metagenomics assembly of the PRJEB8939 data set (Metagenomic analyses of Rumen microbiomes reveals... | reverse complement strand
TATGTAGATGCCATGGGAGTAGATTGGTGTAGCAGTTTGGGAAGTGCCGATGTACTGTTGCATCTCCAGATTCGTGGCAGGGGGAACTATACATGGGCGTCTTTTGACAAGAAGCCCTATCGTATCAAACTGGCAGAGAAACAGCCTCTCTTAGGTATGAACAAAAGTCGTCATTTTGCCTTGCTGGCCCACGCTGATGACGATGTGGCGTTTCTCCGTAACACTGTGGGCTTTGAAGTGAGCCGTCGCATAGGTATTCCGTTCACTCCCGAACAACGTCCCGTTGAAGTTGTACTAAATGGCGACTACATCGGACTGTACTTCCTTACGGAGACTGTAAGGGTGGCTACGAAGCGTGTTAACATCTTGGAGCAGCGCGATGGTCAGGAACACGAGGATTCTGTCACTGGAGGATGGCTCTTGGAAATAGACAATACTACTCAGGCAGAACAGCAGATACGTTTCTCAACCGAAGGTACTGACTTGTGGAGACTTAAGATAACCTATCACTCGCCCGACTCGCTCTCGGCTATTCAGACCGCCTATCTCATAGACCAGATAGAAAGCATAAAACGGGCAATATATTTTCACGACGGAGACTCAACATTGCTTGAGAAAATTATCGACCTCAATTCTTTGGCGCGGTTTTACATCGTTCATGAACTGATAGACCAATTGGAGGGATTTGTTGGAAGTTGCTATCTGTATAAGGATATAAACGAAGAAAAATGGAAATTCGGACCTGTTTGGGATTTGGGAAACGCTTTTAATAGCTATCATGACAAGCACCAGTTTATTTATCAGAATAGTCCATATCCGATAAGTATTATGAACACTGTTTGCAATTTCGATAGTTTTCAGAAGGAGGTGTTGAAAGTGTGGAATGAATTTTATCCTGACGGTTTGGAGGGCATTGATAATTTCATTAATTCTTTTCTCAAACAAATAGAGAAAGCAGCTGTGAGCAATGCCCATCGTTGGCCAGAATATGGAAACAGTAATGTTTGGGAATCAGCGAAACTGGTTTTTACCAGGTTTCAAGAGAAGGCGGAATGGTTAGATAGCCAATGGCACAGGGAAGATATTCAAGGAATTGCGGATGTTTCTTCGTCCAACGTTCATTTGTCCGTTCCACGTTATTTTAATATGCAGGGTATGCGCATCAATGCTCAACATCCTGTAAATGGTCTCTTGATAGTCAGTAATGGGCGAAAATACTTTATAAAGAAGTAGTGATTTACTTCAAAAGGATTTTCTTGCCGTTTCTGATGTACAGTCCGGGTTTCAGGCCTGCCATCGTTTCTTTGGCGACTAAGCGGCCGCTGAGGTCGTAGATGGCATGATTGTCTGTGTCGCTCAACAAGACAGAAGCCACACTCAGCTCGTCAAAGTAGGACTTCTTGTAGAAGAGTGGCAGTTCTGTTTCGTCAATGAACTTCATGCGTCGTTTTATCCAGTCGCAGATATAGGCGTACTCTGAGTCGAAGTCGATGACATCGCCCCACACATCGCTGTCGCCACTCCATTTTGCCTCTTCACGACTTGCGGCCCCACTTTTTTTAATTGCATGGTAGTAGTGGTCGACAATGGCTAAGATGCTGTCGGTATGCAACGGCTGGCCAATCTGTCTCAGTTGCTGATAGCGCTTGTTGAGCAGCCCCAGGTAATCGTTGGCGTTGTCGCGGTAGAAACGGTAGGTAAGATTCAGTTCTAAGTCAAGCCGGAATTCGGGTGAGTGATAGAAACCTTCGTCTACCTCTTCAATCAGCCGTCCGCCCCACCGCTGGCCGAAGGTAGCATCAAGGTCCCAAGGGGTTGGCGTGAGTCGTTTAGTGGAAGCCTTGTCATAGATGCCCCAGTACATGTTCTTCCCTCCATTGTCAACGGCGTTGACCACGTTAAAGAAGATATTGTAGTCCATGACTACCGGTATGTCGAAATAATCACCTACGTGCTCTTCGAAATCCTCGTTGGTACTGCCTTCCAGAAAGTTAACTGCTGTCACGAGCGGAGCCCAGTCCACTGTGTCGCTGTCTTCGAGGTCGGGATATTTCATCTCAAAGCCGTAGAAAGCGTCTTTGGTGTTGTCATAATCGCTGAGAAATTCAAACATCTTGACCTTGTTCCAGTTGATGGATTTGTAGAGACAGCCGTGAATGTCGCCGGTCTTGTCATCCATTTTCTTCAACTTAAGTTGTTTGCGGTCTATGACTTCGGAAAGGTTGTAGATGCCCCGCCACTCGTCGCCCAGGAACATTTCTACTATGTCGCCCCTGACTCCATTGAGTGCCTTTGGCTCCTGGTCGGCGTAGTAGGGCTTGCGAGCTATCTTGTTCCAGACATCCATGGCAATGCGGTTGCGCAGACGGAATACATCGGGCTGCCCGGCATCGAGCATCCATTTGTCATCGTTGCGCAATCCGAAAAAGCTATGGTCTTCGTCGAAACTGATTTTATAGTTACGCTTGTGTTTATTGGCAGTATTAGTTGTTCCTCCGCGCCATTTTATTTTGGCCGTGAGGGTGTCGGTAGTGGCAGATTCGGGATGCAGGAAAATAAAGGTACCCGCTTGATATTCATTTCCGAACGTGCCCAGCAAACGTACTATCGGCAGGAATGTGAACTGCAGTGTTGTCTGGATCTGTGTACCGTCATCCTTTGTGGCCGTCACCGCCCATTTGCTTTCCGCTGATATCTGGCTAAAGGGAAACGATCCCTTGTCTATATCAGAACCTTCAATGATCACCTGCTGCCACCCTGGTTCCTTTTCCACCAGAATCTGGCAGTCTTTGCCAAACATACTTTCAGGAATGGTGGCCAGCAACGTGCCGGTCTGCGTGTCCAGACAGGCATGACGCCCATCAACAAGCAGTTGTGCGTGTGCACTGGAACACAAGAGTGCCAAGGCTGAAAGGATGAATATTCGCATGGCAAAATGATGAACCATTGTACTTTACCTTCTCAACTCATCACTTCTCAATCCCTACCTGATGACTGCAATCTTGCAGACGGTACCTTTACTGCCGTCGCTCTTTGCCGTTGCAACCATATATACGCCACTGGCCACGCGGTTACCTCGACTGTCGCGTCCATTCCAGGTGAAGGAACCTCCGTTGCTGCGTCCCTGGGCGACAAGTTGGCCGTTGACAGTGAGAATCTTCACATCGGCATCACGTGTGAGGCCGACAATCGTGATAAGGCCGTCGTAGCCGCTGACCACAGGGTTGGGATAGGCATAGACATCGTCCTTGGTCATATCAATTGAAACGATTGTGGCGTCACTCATGTATGAGCAAAGGCCTTGGTCTGTTCCTATAAACACCTCGCCAGTCTCATGGTTGATGGCGAGCGCCTCAATGTTGTTGGAAATGAGCGGGCTGTTGACAGACGTGAAGTTCTCCAGCTGCTCCATGTTGTCCGCACTAATGAGATACAGTCCTGCACCATTGGTGCCTATCCACTTGCGGTTGGCCTGGTCAACGGCGATGCAGGTTATGTAGACCCCATCCATGAGATAGTCGGCATAGTCGGTTCCGTCGTTGCGTGGTACCTTGACTTGTGTGACGTATGTCAGAGGGCTGCCAATTGTGGATGCTTCAATGAGGTAGAGGCCAGAGGATGTGCCGAGCCAGAGGTCTCCGTTCATGTCTTCAGCGATGCACTGGGGGAAGAATGTCTCGGAGATAACCCCGTCTTGGTTGACAAGTGTCGTCATCGAATTGACAATTTTCTTCGTTTTGGGGTCGAAGCAGTAGAACGAAGGTTTCTGCCAGTTGTTATTGACCATCCACATTAACCCTCTGCTGTCTCGAATGAGACCTCTCAATCCTGCCAAGCTCTTCTCATCGTACATGAGATCTTCCTGATAGTACGAGTGCCATTCTCCGTCGGTGGTAATCTCCATGACAGAGTTTTCGGCCACCTCTCGTTGAAGTATCCACAGGTTTCCCTCATTGTCGTATTCCACACAAGCCACACGTACGTATCTGTTACTCGTCGTCGCAGGGTTGAGCATGCTGTTATCCTTGTGATAGTATTTTACCAGCTTTCCGTCATAGAACTCGAAAAGTCCGGGTCTGCCTCCTGCAAAAATGTGTTTGCTGTCACGTGGGTCAATGTCTACGCTGTAGGTGTCCACAAACGCCCACTTGCTGCTCTCTGTGCCATCCACACCTGTCATGTCATCCTGTAAAAACGTCCAGTCTGTGCCGTCATATATCTGCAGGGTTCCTTCTCTTGCCAACGTGCTTCCAGCTTCACCACTGGCGCTATAAAGCTTACCGTTCTTGAAACGCAGGAAGCCGAAGTAGTTGTACTTCGGTCCAACCACCTTAAGCGTCTTCACCAGGTCAATGTACTGGTCCCAAGTGCTGGTGTCGGTGGCAAAGAGAGAATCCATGCTCTTTGTTTGTTCCCAGTTGTGGCCGTCGATGATGCTCTTGTTCAGGCTGCACCTATAAAACAGATTACCTCCGACACGAATGTATACGAAACCATCTTCCACGGATATATGGGTGACAGGCGTATCTCTGATGTAGGTCTCAGAAATCTCGGCCTTTTCCATGTCTATCTTGGTCATGCCGAAGCCCATTCCTATATATGCGTATTTCTGGTACATATAGACCGTGTAGAGCGTCTTTGCCTGCGTCAAAGGCTTGATATAGATACTGCTGATATTCCTCACATTGCCATTAACATCAACGATGTCGATGTTTGCATTGTCATAGATTACCAGCAGCCGTTTAGCCTGAGCGTTCCAGGCAATCTTCTGAATCTTGGTGTCGTTGAGCTGGTTGGAGCGGTCGTAGGTCGTTATGGAATGGTCTTGTAGGTTATACTGGTAAAGGCCATTGGATGCACGCACAAAAAGATAGTTATCGGTGGCCTTGACGATTTCCTGTGGTTCGTAATACGACATGTGAGTCTTCCATGTGCCCACCTGTGCCTTACACAGTGCAACGATGCACAATGCGACGAAGAGTAATGCTTTTCTCATAATTGTATAATATTTTCTTAGGAACTCTGAACTGTGAACTATGCACTCTGCCCTGCCAAGTGTTCCGCCAATTTCTGCGTAGCCCGGGCGCGGTGGCTTATCTGGTTCTTTATCTCTGTCCCCAGCTCGGCAAAGGTCTTGTCGTAGCCGTCAGGACGGAAGATAGGGTCATACCCGAAGCCCTCACTGCCGCTTCGCTCGCAGGTGATTTCTCCGTTGACGATACCCTGGAAGTAGTTTACGCTGGGCGCGTTACCGTCTCCCATCAATTGTATTAACGCGATAACAGTACGAAATCTTGCCTTCCGATTGTTATTTTCTCCTAATTTGAATAGCAATTTAGCCATATTGGCCTCACTGTCGTGCGAGATTGGAGATTGGAGACTTGAGGCTTGGGAATGCTCAGGCTCTATAGCAGCATAGCGGGCACTGTAAACGCCCGGCTCGCCGCCAAGCGCATCCACCTCAAGGCCCGTGTCGTCGGCAAAGCAGCTGATGCCGTATTTATTGGCCACGTACATGGCCTTTTGGAAGGCGTTCTCCTCCAACGTGGTGCCTGTCTCAGGGATGTCCTCGTGGCAGCCGATGTCCTTCAGGGAGAGGACTTCTATTGCTGAGCCGAGAATCTGGCGTACTTCCTCCAGCTTGTGCTGATTGTTGGTTGCAAAGACTATTTTCATTTTCTTTAGTCCCCCCGATTCAGGAGGCGGGGGTTTGAACGGGTTCTTTAATTTTTACTTTCATCTCATCGAAGCCCTCGCCGAAAACACCGATGACGGCGCTTTGCGAGACAAAGGCCTGCGGGTCTATCATTTTTATCAGTCGGAAGATGGTGAGGCTCTCGTTCTTCTTGGCCAGTATGCAGAGCACCTTCCGCTCCTGGCCGGTGTACCAGCCATGACCGTCGAGCACGGTGACGCCGTGGTTCAGCTGGATGCCTATGGCATTGGCTATCTCCTGCCATTTCTCCGTGAAGATAAGGAACTGCACACTGCTCCGCTGACGGTTGTAAATATAGTCGAGCACAAAGTTCTCAATCACCATCGTACACAGTCCGAACACCACCATGTGGGCACGCTGCAAAGGGGTTCCGAACTGCGGGATGAACATACACGAGCCGACGATGATAAGGTCGATGAAGAGCAATACCGTGCCTAACGACATGTTGTAGAACTTGTTCACCGAGGCGGCAATGATGTCTGTGCCGCCCGTAGAGCCGTTGTTCAGGAACACGATGCCCAGTGCTGAGCCTGTCATGGTACAGCCGATGATCAGCGACATGAAGTTCTGTCCCTCACCCAGGATTTTCACCATCGCGCCGGCCTCGTCGCGCGGCACCAGCTCCTTCATCAGCCATAGGAGGAAGGTGAGCATGCCGATGGCGTAGATGGTCTTTATCAGGAACTTAAGGCCAAGGATTTTCAAGGCTATGCCCAGCAAGCCAATGTTGATGAACAGATAGGTGTATTGGTTAGGAAAACTTGTGGCATACTCCACGATGGCTGCTATTCCCGACACGCCGCCTGTGACAATCTCGTAGGGCATGAGGAAGAACGTGAAGCCGAAAGCATACAATATGAGGCCGAGGGTTATGAAAACATAATCCTCGACCTCCTTGAGTATCAGCCTATGGTTTATTTGCATACAATATTAATCATCCGCTTTGGCACGATGATGATTTTCACAATCTGCTTACCGTCGGTATACTTGGCTGTGCGCTCGTCGGCACGGACAGCCTGCTCGATGGAGGCGTTGTCGGCATCGGCAGGGAACTGCATGTCGAAGCGTACCTTGCCATTGAACTGCACGCCCATCTTCACCTGGTTCTCTACAAGCAGTTCCTCGTTCCACTTGGGCCACTCTGCGTCGCAGATACTTCCCTGTCCGCCCAACTGTTCCCACAGCTCCTCGGCGATGTGCGGAGCGAAGGGGGCGATGAGCACGGCGAGCGTCTTCATCACCTCTGGGTCTTTGCACTTCAGGGTGCTCAGCTCGTTGGTGGCAATCATGAAGGCCGAGATGGCGGTGTTGTACGAGAAGGCCTCGATGTCCTGCGTCACCTTCTTGATGAGCTTGTGCAGGGCCTTCAGCTCCTCAGGTGAGGCGGCCTTGTTCACTGCGGCAGTGCCGCGGTCTACAGAACAGAGGTTCCAGAACTTGCGGAGGAAGCGGTGGCAGCCGTCGATGCCTGCTACGTCCCAAGGCTTCGACTGCTCGATGGGGCCGAGGAACATTTCGTAGAGGCGCAGGGTGTCGGCACCATAGTCGTTACAGATGTCATCCGGGTTCACCACATTGTATTTCGACTTGGACATCTTCTCAATTGCCTGATAGACGATGTACTTGCCCTCCTTGTTCGTGATGAACTCTGCATCGTTGAAGTCGGCCATCCATTGCTTGATCTTCTTGATGTCCAGCTCTTTGCCGTTCACGGTGCTGATGTCTGTGTAGATGGGGTCTGCCTCGCTGCCGTTGTAGAAGTAGCGGTTCTTCTTGGCGTTATTGTCATACCGCACTTCCAAGAGGTCGAAGCTGACGTATTGGTTGGTTCCTTTGATGCGGAAGACAAAGCTCGACCATCCCTGGATCATTCCCTGGTTGATGAGTTTCTTGAACGGCTCGTCCTCGCAGCTGTAGCCAGAGTCAAAGAGGAACTTGTTCCAGAAGCGCGAGTAGATGAGGTGTCCTGTGGCATGCTCCGAGCCTCCCACGTAGAGGTCCACCTGTCGCCAGTATTCGTTGACATCCTTGCCCACAAGGGCGCGGTCGTTGTTCGGATCCATATAGCGCAGGTAGTAGGCCGACGATCCGGCGAAGCCTGGCATGGTGTTCAGCTCCAAGGGGAACACGCTCTTGTTGTCTATCTCGTCAACGCTGACCACCTTGTCGAACTTGGTGTCCCAGGCCCATATCTTGGCGTGGCCCAGTGGTGGCTCGCCCGTCTCGGTAGGCTTGTACTCGTCTACCTCGGGCAGTTCCAGCGGCAGACACTCCTTCGGAATCATATAGGGCATGCCGTCCTTGTAATAGACGGGGAACGGCTCGCCCCAGTAGCGCTGACGGCTGAAGATGGCGTCGCGCAGACGGTAGTTCACCTTCACGCGGCCCAGTCCCTTCTCTTCAACAAATTTCTTTGTGGCTGCGATGGCCTCCTTGACGGTCAGGCCGTTGAGTGAGAAACCGTCGAGGGCCGTCTTTCCTGCGGCGGGCGAGTTCATCACGATGCCTTCCTTCGCGTCGAAGCTTTCCTCCGAGATGTCAGCCCCCTCGATGAGCGGGATGATGGGCAGGTCGAAATGCTTGGCAAAGGCATAGTCGCGGCTGTCGTGAGCCGGCACGGCCATGATGGCACCCGTTCCGTAGCCGGCAAGCACATACTCTGCAATCCAGATGGGAATCTTCTCGCCTGTGAAGGGATTGATGGCATACGAGCCGGAGAACACGCCCGTGACGGAGTGGTCCATCTGGCGCTCGCGCTCCGTGCGCTTCTTCACGTAGGCCAAGTATTCGTCTACGGCAGCCTTCTGGTCGGGCGTGGTCAGCTGTGCTACCAGCTCGCTCTCAGGGGCCAGCACCATGAAGGTGACGCCAAAGATGGTGTCGGCACGGGTGGTGAAGATGGTGAAGTGCTTGTCGCTGTCGGCAACCTTAAATTCCATCTCTGCACCTTCCGAGCGGCCTATCCAGTTGCGCTGGGCCTCCTTGATGCTGTCGCTCCAGTCTATTTCTTCCAGGCCGTCGAGCAGACGCTGGGCGAAGGCCGATACACGCAGGCACCACTGGCGCATCTTCTTCTGCTCCACAGGGTAGCCGCCACGCTCCGAGACACCGTTCACCACCTCGTCGTTGGCCAATACCGTGCCCAATGCAGGGCACCAGTTCACCATCGTCTCGGCCAGATAGGCTATGCGGTAGTTCATCAGCACTTCCTGCTTCTTCTTCTCTGAAAAGGCGTGCCAGTCGGCAGCGGTGAAGTGCAGCTCCTCAGTGCCCAACGCGCCGCAGTTCTCCGAGCCCATCAGCTCGAAGTGCTCGATGAGCTTGATGGTGGGTTGCACCTTGTTCGACGAGGTGCTGTAGTACGACTTGAACATGCGCTGGAAGGCCCACTGGGTCCAGTGGTAGTACTTCGGATCGCAGGTCCTCACCTCGCGGCTCCAGTCGAACGAGAATCCAATCTTGTCCAACTGCTCGCGATAGCGGTTGATGTTCTGCTCGGTGGTGATGGCAGGGTGCTGTCCTGTCTGTATGGCATACTGCTCGGCGGGCAGTCCGTAGGCATCGTAGCCCATGGGGTTGAGCACGTTGTAGCCACAGAGCCGCTTGTAGCGGGCGTAGATGTCGCTGGCGATATAGCCCAGCGGATGGCCCACGTGGAGGCCGGCACCACTGGGATAGGGGAACATGTTCAGTACGTAGAACTTTTTCTTCTTCTCGTCCTCAACGACGCGGTAGGTGCCGTTTTCCACCCATCGCTGTTGCCATTTCTTCTCAATGTCTCTGAAATTGTAGTCCATATTTATATTATATTATTGTTTATTTCCGTTACGCTTCTCCCCTCTTTTGGAAGGGGCGGGAGAGCTGTTTCTTTTGCACTTGTGGCTGCAAAGATACGGCTATTTCTTCAAACCACCAAAGATTTTGCCGAAAAACTGACTTTTGCCGGATGTAAAGCTAAAATACCGTCGGAATCTGATAAAATCCCGACGGTATTTACTCTTTTCTGAAGAACCCTTGATTACTTCTTGGATTTAATGCCCAGCACGCAGGCGGAGCCGATGACGAGCAGCAGGGCCGAGACGAACATCATGTTGGCCTGATAACTGCCCACCAGATGGAGGATAAAGCCGCCGCAGAGTGCTGCCACAATCTGAGGCAGACAGATGGTGCCGTTGAAGAGGCCGAGGTAGGCACCCATGTGGCCGTAGCCCTGCAGGGCGTTGGTCACCAGCGTGAACGGGCAGGCGAGCATGGCAGCCCAGGCGCAGCCGATGAGCAGGAAGGGCACTATCTGTAGGTACTGGTTCGGGCAGAAGGGGATGAGGGCGAAGCCCAGTCCACCGAGGATGAGACTGGCCGTGTAGGCCATCTTCATATTGGGGAAGCGCGGCAGCACCAAGGCCCAGCAGACGGAACCGATGGCCTGGATGGCATAGAGCACGCCCGTCCAGTTACCGGCTACCTGATATTCTTCACTCACTGGGTCGGCAGTGTCCCAGACGGTCAGCGACACGGCATCGACGACGTAGGTCCACATATAGAGGAAAGCGGCCCAGCAGAAGAACTGCACCAGACCGACGCGCCAGAAAGCTGAAGGGGCGTTCTTCAGCAGCACAAACCAGTTGGCCTTCTCCTCGGCATTTTCTGAGGACGGGTTATACTCGGCATACTCTTTTGGCGGCCACTCCTTCACCTTCATCGTCGTGTAGATGACGCAGAGGATAAGAATGGCAGCACCGACATAGAACGACCAGATGACCGTGTCGGGCACGATACCCTCGGGAGCGACGTTGCTCAGGCCGATGGCTGCGAAGATAAAGGGGAACACGAAGCCCACGACCGAGCCGGCGTTGCACAGCAGCGACTGGATACTGTAAGCCTTGCCTTTCTGCTCCTCGTTCACCATGTCGCCCACCATCATCTTGAACGGCTGCATGGCCATATTAATAGAGGTGTCGAGCAGCATCAGGGCAATCACGCCGAATGTCAGCACTGCGCCCACGGTGGCCAGGCCGAGGCTGCCGGCATTGGGCAGCAGACACATCACGAGCACGGCGGTGGCAGCACCGATGAAGAGGTAGGGGATGCGGCGGCCGAAGCGTGTCCATGTCTTGTCGCTCAGCGTTCCCACGATAGGCTGCACCAGTATTCCCATCAGCGGCGGCAGAAT
>ERZ809472.375-NODE-375-length-10895-cov-5.678875_pt1 | contig 10895 bp, 7 predicted proteins | sample MGYA00521274_ERZ809472 | MGnify/ENA primary metagenome ERZ809472 (study PRJEB31581, sample SAMEA3312791) | metagenome | study: EMG produced TPA metagenomics assembly of the PRJEB8939 data set (Metagenomic analyses of Rumen microbiomes reveals... | reverse complement strand
GACGGTGGCTGGGGCGCTTGGCGGGGCCGAAGCAGCCGCCCAGACAACAGCGGGCACTCTCGCAACGCTCGAAGGTGGGCTTGGTGCCACAGGAGGCGCTGCCGCATCGGCCGCTGGCGAGGTCGCCGCGCTCGAGGGGGCTACAACGACGGCTGGAACCACGGCAGTGGACGCAGCCGCTGGGCTTGGCACGCTCGAGGGTGCCGCGTCATCTGGGACATCGATATTCGGGGCGCTTGAGGCGGCGGTTGGCACTGCGGGGGCGGTCGCGCTATCGACCTTCGGCGCTACGGCCATCGTAATGGGACCCGTGGCGGGCATCGGCATGTGGCTAAACTCCAACGAGGAACTCAAGGCAAGCGTCAAGAAGACGGCTGACGAGAACAAGGGCAATGCCAACGCCTCATTCAACGAGATGGTGAAGACCGCGAACACCACGACGCAGCAGATGCTCTCTGGCGCTGGCGGCAACATTACAACGCTTGGCACGAACGCAAAGAAGGATTTGGACGCGCTTGCGTCTGGAACCGATACCGCGATGACGAAGGCCAAGGACTCGCTCGTGAAGAAGTCGGGGGAGGCCAAGACCAGCGCGAACGACAACATCAACAACGCAGCGACTAACTGGCAGGACAAGCTAAGGATTCTCCAGAGTGACACCGAGGACAAGTCCAAGAAGATTGAGACGCGAGTGAGCGACTGCGCAAAGTCAATCAACAAGTCGTTCACCGAGACCAGCCTACATAGTGCGGGTGCAGGCATCATGGACGGCCTTTACAATGGACTGCTCGAAACGTGGAACAACACGATTCTCCCATGGCTACAGGGCGTCGGCGAGGTCATCAAGGAAAACAAGGGACCAGAGGAGTACGACAGGCAGCTGCTCGTCCCAGCGGGCGGCTGGATTATGGGCGGTCTTTACAAGGGCATGAAGTCGGAGTTTGATGGCGAGGTCAAGCCGTACGTGAACGGCCTTGGCGACCGTATGCAAGGGCTTCTCGACTCTGACGGGCTTGAGTACGACCTGATGGTGGACGGCGCTCACGAGGCCTCTGACAAGCTCCTGAACGTGTTCAGGGAAGTCGGGCAGGACATATCGATGGCGTTCCACGAGACGTTCTCCGAAGTCGCCCAGAGCGCCTACGACGCGGCGCAGCAGATGAACCAGCTCTTCTCCGAGGTGCAGGCCCCGCAGGTCAGCGCGTCCTACGGCTATCAGAGGCCATTCCAGCAGCAGGTCCAGCAGCAGGTCCCGCAGCAGACAACCATTATACTTGAGCTTGACCACATGCAGTTCGGTAGGGCCGTCTATCAGGCCAACCAAGAGCAGGTCCAGAGGGTCGGAGTCAGACTGGCAGGAGGCTACCTGTGATAACCATTGACGGCCACAAGTGGAGGGTGCCCTGCGACATAAGCAGGGTCGCCGAGGTGAAGTCCAGCGAGATATCGGGGCTGATGCTCGACAAGACCTACTTCAACGACGTGATAGGCACGTTCCTCACCTATGACGTGACGCTGGCCGTGCCGACCACGATGACGGGCGAGTACTCCAGTATCTACGAGGTGCTGACGGACCCCGTGGACGGGCACCAGTTCGTGCTCCCGTACAATCAGGGCACCATAACCATCACGGCGAGGGTCGAGAGCGTCAAGGACGTCCTCGTGTACACCGCATCCAAGAGGCAGTACTGGCGGGGGATTCAGTTCACGGTCATAGCGAACCACCCGTCCGCGTCCTATGACTTGGACGAGGTCATACGCATGGGCAGAAGTCCAATGCCCGACACTGTTCAGGTCGAGAACGGTTCGATATGGCAGTACCTCAATGGCGAGTGGGAACCATACGCCAGAGAGCTTATGGAAAAGACGGCTACTGACAACGGGGTATACGTGGCACGGGATGATGACGTGAACGGCTACAGCGTCTTCACCGTCGCCATTCCGAGCGCCGACGAGAGGTATTACTGATGTACGTCAAGATTACCTCACAGAGGGGTGCAGGCACGCGCAAGACCTACCACGACCTCAGCAAGCTGACCTACAACCCCGAGATTGACGTTACGTGCGTCACGATGCCAGTCTCCGAGATGAGTGTCACCATACTCACGAGGGACAGGATAGACGTAGGCTCAATCATCGAGCTTTTCGATGACACGGACCACAAGTGGTGCGCCATGCCAGTCATCTATGCGGAGCTTGAGGACCCAGAGCACGTGACGGTCAGGGGAATGTCGGTGCTGGCACGCCTCGACTCGTGCGAGCTTCCAGCCCGCATGTGCGATAACGAGGCTGTGGGCTTCGTCATCGAGAGCATAATGTCCGCCATGTACAGACAGACTGGCGTCAGGTGGCCAGTCCATGTGTCCGAGAGCACCTTCGTCAAGCGCATCAACGGCTACTTCCCGAAGCAGTCGGCAAGAACACGCATGCAATGGATTCTGCTCGTAACCTGCTCGACAGTGGCCGACTGGCATATGGAGCGCGACACTCGCTATGACCTGAATGTCGGAAAGACCACCAACGAGGAGCTTACGGACTACATCTACATCCACCCGATAGACGATGAGGTGGAGTACCTGATTCCGATTGAGAGCACGTACTGGCGACCGAAGATGACCTATAGGGACTACGTGACCGCAATCAAGGTGACCTCGTACGAGTACGAGCACCGCGCACCGTCACGGACCGAGGAGTACATCGAGATAAAGACCGACGAGACGAGCAGGGCCACTGGCGACATATGGACCCAGACGGCGGCTGTCGCCACCCTCGTGAACACGGCTGCACCCGCTGGCATCATGGAGAACGTGGTCGAGATAGACAACGTGACAATCATCAACGATGACAACGTGGATGACGTGATGACGCACCTCGCAAAGTACCACTTCACCCGCAATCAGGTGGACGTTGCCGTGGTCAACAACTTCGAGTGGCTACCAGCGGACAGGATAATCGGCTACCTCAGCGCCCACGAGCTGTTCACTGGCTACCTCAACTCGTGCGTGTTCACGTTCGGCAAGCAGGCCAAGGCCCAGATGGTCCTGACACCCGCAGAGGCACGTGAGGGGGCCGAAGTCAGGGTCAGGTACGTATGGGACGGCACGGTGGTCAGGGAGCGCGTCTACACGCTCCCCGTGGGCTACGAGTGGGTGATGCGGACGGAGTACGCAGAAGTCAACCGATTGGGCCACTACTATGTCCTCATGCCGACCATCGAGCAGTACAACATCCCCGTCTCCTCGGGGGGAACGACCCTCACGGTCCCCATGGAGGTCGCGCTCGACAGGCATGATGACCGCGTGTACGTCCGAAGCGTTGACCAAATCAACGTCGGCGGCGACAACGCGTCACTGACTGGAGGGAGGCGCTCGTGAACATATCGAAGAAAATCATCATCAAGGAGTGGATGACCAACAAGAGGATTACCGCCGAGACGCTCACGACGGACTCAGTCGGGGATGGTTCCCTCATCTGGGTCCCTTGGGACGCTAGGGGCCATGTCGGGGAGCTTGACGTGAGCCACAACGGCGAGTACCTCGCGGCGGACGAGGGCCTGTTCGGATGGACGAAGGTCAACGTCATGGTGGCTGGCGGCGACGATGCCGAGATTGAGACAACCAACCCAGACGGGACCACCCGCACCGAGTGGGTGCGAGCGCCATCCTCCACGAAGGAGGACAACATCGGGTACGGCAGCGGTGCCGTGGTCGGGGAGATGGACGGCGTGACGTACGAGGTCACGGTTGACGATGACGGCTACCTCGTCTGGACAACGCAGAGCGAGGATGACGATGAGGAGGAGGACGGTCTCGTGTGGGTCGAACAGGACGTGCTCGATGCCATAAGCGAAGCAATCAACGAGAAGACTGGCGGAACTGGTGACTACAAGCCGAGCCAGATGCCACGTGCCATTCGCAACATCAAGGCGTGCACGCTCAGCACGGCAGACGATGGCAAGGTCGTGCAGGGCGGTCAGCTCGTCGGGCAATCGACCATCAGGATAACCCAGAACGGCACCTATGACACCACGACCAAGAGCGAGGCGCTCGTCACCGTGTCTGGCGGCATGGAGTTCGAAATGTCCGACGTTGGCAAGGTTGTCGTGTCTGGCGACAGCGGATACGAGCTTGCAGGGCAGACCACGCTCAATGTCTCGGAGAACGGCACGTACGACACTACGTCCAAGAACGTGACCGTCGTAGATATCCAAGTGACTCCCCCAGCACTTGACACGAAGTCGATTACTGAAAACGGGACGTATGATGCATCGAGCGACAACCTCGACGGCTACTCGCAGGTAACGGTGAACGTCGCAGGAGCATCTATAGATGCCGCCGACGAGGGCAAGGTTGTCATCAACGGAAGCCTTGTGTCGCAGGTGCCAATGAGCATCTCCGCGAACGGTACCTATGACACGACGGGAAACAATTCGGTCAGCGTGGCGGTCGCTGGTGGCAACTCGAGGCCTTACTATATCCACGACGATACCATAACGATGGTTGACGAGAGCGAGCACGAGTACGATTGGTACCTCACAGATATAGTCATGTCTGGAGTCAGCTATGTCGGGAAATCGGCATTCGCCAGATGTAGGCATCTAAGTGGTGCTTGGCTGTCGAATTGCGGATACGTGGAAGACAGCGCGTTTTTCGGATGCAATGACCTTAGATATGCTCACCTAGAGCAATGCTCATATATAGGATTCAATGCATTCAGAGGTTGCGCGAGTCTCGAGCATGTCTATCTGGACTCATGCGAGATGGTGCAGGCATCGGGGTTCATGAATTGCAGCAGCCTTGAGTCAATAAGCATGCCTGCGTGCGAATACATCGGCCCTGCGGCATTCTATGGTTGTAAGAACTTACAGACGGCATCGCTACCCAACTGCTCGACTGTCGGTTGGTCGGCGTTTGCCGCGTGTAGTGCATTGACCGAGATTTCCCTTCCGAAGTGCACCGAGATAGCCCCTGCTGGATTCCTGTATTGTAGCGCCATGAGCAGGGCGATTCTCCCGAAATGCAAGAGCGTCGGCAGCACGGCCTTCTTCGGATGCGAGAACCTGACGCTTGTCTCGTTTGGCGAAGTCAATTCCATTGGTTCCTTGGCATTCGGGAACTGCCTCAGCCTCATGTCGGTGTACGTCGGCTGCCCGTCCGTGCCAACGCTTGAGAGCAGCGACGCATTTTCGACAACGCCAATCACCCAAGGCGGGTCTGGGCGGATATATGTCCCAAGCTCGCTGTACCAGTCGTTCCGCACGGCTCGGAACTGGTCGAACTATTCATATGCCATCCTTTCGTACTAGAAGGTGAGACTTTGAAACTTCAGATTCTGGTCCCGCAACACACGGAAACAGACGATATAGTCAAGGTCCTTCTTGACAGCATATCCATGCAGCAAACAATCGACTTTGGCGAGGTTGGCGTCATCATATGCAATGATGGAACCGACGTCCACCTATCAAGAGAGATGCTCGACTCGTACCCGTTCGAGGTCCAATACCATCTCGAGCGCAAGCGAGGAGTGTCTGGAACCAGAAACGCGTGCTTCGACCATTCGGAGGCTGACTATGTGATGTTCTGCGATGCCGATGATATGTTCTGCGATGCATGCGGCTTGTATGTCGTGTTCAGGGAGATTAACAATGGCGGATTCGATACTTTCGTATCGTGCTTCCGCGAGGAAACCAAGGACCCAGACGGGAACTCGATATATATAAATCGAGAGATGGACTCGACGTTTGTGCACGGCAAGGTATATAGCAGAGAGTTTCTCGTAAGAAATCGCATCAGGTGGAATGATGACCTGACGATTCATGAGGATAGCTTCTTTAACATCCTCGCCAGAGAGCTTACAGGCCAACATGGATTCAAATACTACCCAGCACCGTTCTATCTATGGAAGTGGCGCGATGATTCCGTATGCAGACATGATAAGAAGTACATATTGAAGACCTATAACAATCTGCTCGACTCCAACGATGCACTCATATCGGAGTTCTTGAGTAGGGGCCTAATGGACAAGGCATCATTCTACGTTGCGACGATGACGTTCGATGCCTACTACACGATGAATAAGCCCGACTGGGTTAATCAGGAGAACCAAACCTACAGAAATGCGACTGAGCGCAGATTCAAGCGCTATATCGAATCGCACTACGACCTCTGGAACGCAGTCCCGATGCAAGTCAAGATGCATATATCCAGACAGGTGCGGGACAGGAGCATTGATGAGGGAATGCAGATGGAAGCGGTCACAATCGGCACGTGGCTTGACCACGTGAGAAGTCTTGCATAAGGAACGCCAATGACAAGAAGCGCAATCCTATACGAGGGCAACAGGGGCAGACGCCTCCCGAATCTGGCGCAGATGAACACGGACCCACAGAGCGGCACAAGTTTGGTGCCGTGGGTCCCCGCCCTCGACTACATCGGGACCTACAAGTTCATCTCCGAGAACGGAACCTACAAGGCCGAGGACGAGCCTTACGACAGCAACGGCAACGGCATCTGGGCATACTCGAAGGTCAACGTCAACGTGGCTGGCGGTGCCGCTGGCACCGAGGACGATATCGATGACGTGGAGCAGATGGAGTCCGAGGAGTACGACGAGACGTATGACCCGAGCGAGGAGCAGGCTGGCAGCGAGGAGGTCGTGCAGGAGGTGGAGCCTGCTGGCACGGTTGACCCCGATACTGGCAAGGTCAAGAAGGGAGCCATAAGGGGCAAGGACCGTGAGACTGGCAAGACCAAGACGGTTCGCGTCCGCGAGGTGACAAACCCCGTGACTGGCAAGAAGAAGTCGGTGCTGGAGGAGATTGACGCGCCTCAGGCGATTCACATCACGAGGCTCCCTAAAAAGATGAGCTACATGAACGGCGAGGAAATCGACATAACGGGCATCGAGGTCAGGCTCTACGAGAAGTTCGAGGAGCACGAGGGACCAGACGGCAGCTACTCGGTGGACGCCATTCCCTTCAAGGACGATTGGTACCCGAACGGCGTGATACCGTTCAAGGAGCTTGGATTCTCGCCCTCAAAGGCAGACAGGAACTCCGTGGGCGCATGGGTCATAGACAACACCGAGGCTGAGGTGTATTCCGCAGAGACCGAAATTGCGTATCTACGCGGAACGACACTCAACAAGAAGGGCGAGACGGTCCACGTCACGTTCGGCGACAGAAGATGGACAAAGAGATACGACGGCAAGGCGCTTGCCTTTTTCGCAAAATCCCACAGCGGCCATCACGACTACAGTGGGCCAGTCCTCATATCACCCTCATCAAATGCCGTGCGGTGTTGGATGGAGGATAGCGGTGGCCCACGATTCGACTTGGGAGTGACCAGCGTCGTGGTTGACGGGAAGAGATGGTACGCCATGTGGCAGCACCACGTGGAAACGACAAGGTATTTCTTGGACCCATGGGACGAGTCACTGCCAGACATGGACATGGGCGGTCAAGGTATGTCAAGTCCATCTGTGTTCAAATCCATCCTCAATAACTTCCGAGTAGAGAGGTATGACGGCGATGGTATCCTTGTCTATTGGGACAGCCCATACGACGGCCAGAGACTCACCACGTGGTTCCATCCGAGCATAGAGTAGAGCGGAGACAATCATGGGCAACGTCATACTCGATGAAAGCAGCCTCAACGACATAGGGGACGCCATACGCTCCAAGCTGGGCGTCGAAACGACCTACCTGCCAAGGGAGATGGCGGCGGCGATTATGAGCATCGACACGAAGGACGTAATCGAGGGCTACCTGTACGAGGGTGCCTTCTACTCAGACTCAGGCCACACCCAGCAGCTCACTGGAGAGGCTGGGAAGCTGTACATAGACATACCGACCAGCGGCATGTACCGATGGGGCGGAAGCCAGTACGTCAAGGTCTCGGGAGCGCTCACACTGGGCGAGACCGAGGACACGGCCTATCGCGGCGACCGAGGGAAGGTGGCCTACGACCACGCACAGCTCAGGGGAAGCCAGTTCTCCAGCGCCCTGTACAAGATAGGCACCAACTCCGAGGGGCACGTGACCAGCGCCACGCCTGTCGAGAAGTCGGACATAACGGCACTCGGCATCCCCTCGCAGGACTCCACGTACACCCCGTCATCGTCAGCGCCGCAGATGAACGGCACCGCGAGTGCAGGCACGTCGGTGAAGTACTCGCGCGGCGACCACGTGCACCCCACCGACACCAGCAGGATGGCGGCGGACCTCAAGGGCGCGGCGAACGGCGTGGCGGAGCTGGACGCATCGGGCAAGGTGCCATCGTCGCAGCTCCCGTCCTACGTGGATGACGTGCTCGAGTACGCGACCATGAGCGATTTCCCCGCGACGGGCGAGACTGGCAAAATCTACGTCGCCACGTCCACCAACGAGACGTACCGATGGAGCGGCAGCGCCTACGTCTCCATCTCCAACCCGCTCAACTACGCCACGCAGGCAGAGGCGGAGGCGGGAACCGAGAACAGCCACGTCATGACCCCGCTTCGCACGAAGCAGGCCATCGCGGCGAACGTCTCAGAATACACCCTCCCTCCCATGTCCCCCACCACGCGCGGCGGTGCCAAGCTCGGCTCGGGACTCTCGATGGACGGAGACGTGCTCTCCGTGGCGCTCGAAGCCGAGTCCGACGGCACCGACGCTGGTCCGATTGTCGAGCTGACGGCGAAGGGGCATGCGGAGCAGGTAACGACCACGGGGAAGAACCTGAAGAGTCCCACAGCAAGAACAGTCACGGCATCTGGCGTTACCTACACAGCGGCGGCAGACGGAAAGATTACCCTTACTGGCACCGCGAGCGCGGCCGACAACTTCACGATTTACAACGGGCAGACGTTCGATAGCGGGACGTTCACGGTAAGTCTGCATGGCAATGACAAGGCCGTTCTGTCGAACAGCGCGTCCGTGCAGACATACGAAAACCCAGCTGTCAACACATTCGTAATCCGCATCCTCTCTGGCGAGACGTACAACGAGTCCTTCTACGTCCAAATCGAGGCAGGTTCCACCGCCACCGCCTACGAACCCTACACGGGTGGCGCACCGTCACCCTCACCCGACTACCCGCAGGAGATTCAGGTGGTCAGGGGAAGAAACCTCGTACCAGCAGTTGAATCGGGAGTCATTAACTCGACCAACGGCAACTATGCCGACAACAGCGCGTATGTTCGCACACAGAAGATACCAGTCGTGAGTGGAGCGACGTACACGTTGAGCCTAAGTAAGTCATATGACGGTTCTGCGGTAGCGGTCGTATGCTGGAACAAGGATGGCACATTCAACTCAAGGCTCTACAGTGGTGGCATGAGCACGAAGCGGCCTGTTGCAACGTTCACAGTTCCATCGGGCGTGAATCGCGTGGCATTCACGGCAGGTCTCAGTAACTACCCAGAGACTCCCTCGACCGTCAGTAACGTCCAACTCGAACTCGGCTCCATCGCTACTCCCTACGTCCCCTATGGGCATGTTGGATTGGAGGTACAGAATAAGAACCTGCTGGACCTCAGCAAGGGCACGATACACAACGCATACGGCCTAAACACATCCATAGATGGCGATGTTATCAATGTCAAGGGCACGTATAGCGGCAATAATGCCCTTGCCGAATACCGCATTTTGTACAATGCTGGCATATCAACGTCAAACAAGCTCAAGCCATTTACCGAAGACCCCCACGTGAATGGCCTGAGATGGGCTACAGCGAGCGAAGACTCCATCGTGGTGAGCCTGAAGGACCTCGTAAATAACACGTACTACGACATATCCATGCGCATCATGGCCTATGACGGAGATGAGCCCGTATCTTACACGCCCTTCTACCACGTCACCACCACCCCAATCCCCCTACCCTCTCGCGGATGGGTCGGCGCACTTCCTGACGGCACGGCGGACACGCTCACGCTCGACGGTGCGGGGAAGGTCGTGTGGGAGAGGGCGACGGAGATGGTCACCGAAGTTGATTCATCGGGATGGGCCATCAACGGCGACCAGACGATTGACGGGGTCATAGTGCACCAATTCATCAAAGAGTTCGCGGGCAAACGTGTCGGTCAAAGCATAGCAATCAACGGCTCCGTGATGTGTGACACATTGGATTCTTATGACAGCGGAGATGTTCATACTCTCAGCAGTTTCGACCAACGTACCGCAAACGGGAAAATCGAAATTTTCTTAGATATCGCTGGGTCTACGCTCGCGGACCTCGCAACATTCTTTGCGGCTCATCCCACGACGTTCCTCTACCCCCTCGCCACGCCAGTCACGGAGGACATGGGGTATGTCGATGGATGGACGAACGACTTCCCCGAGGGATGCGTGTTGAGTATTCCCGAGCTGGATGATTTGGGCGTGCGCTATGTCGTGGACGATGCGGCGGTGACTTTGGCGCGGCAGTACTATGACCGCGCACGTTCGGAGTACGAGGACAGAATCATCGCTCTTGAATCTGCCGTCGCGGAACTCATCGCTGGAGCATAAGTTTGTTGACGAAACATCGTAATAAGGAGCGACCATGATTGATTATCGTTCGTATATCGAAGCCTTCATCATGCGGGGGACGTTCGTTCTTACTGAGATGGAGGACAAGATTGATAAGCTGTGGGTTGAGGGGAAGCTGACGGATGCCGACCGTGAAGCGCTTCTCCCGATGGCGGCTGAGTACGCCGATGACCGATTCCAAGTTAATGTGATGGAACAGCTCGCCGACCTTGGCCGTCGTGTGTGGGCGCTCGAAAATCCTGTGGACCAGTACCGCATCTGGTACAAGGGACTTGAAGTCCTGCGGCACGAAATCGTGCGCTACGACGTGACGGGAGACGGAGAGCTAGACCTGTGTCAGTACTAGCAGATCGGAAGAGCGTCGTGTAGGGAAAGAGTGTAGATCTCG
>ERZ809472.374-NODE-374-length-10913-cov-14.620280_pt1 | contig 10913 bp, 14 predicted proteins | sample MGYA00521274_ERZ809472 | MGnify/ENA primary metagenome ERZ809472 (study PRJEB31581, sample SAMEA3312791) | metagenome | study: EMG produced TPA metagenomics assembly of the PRJEB8939 data set (Metagenomic analyses of Rumen microbiomes reveals... | reverse complement strand
CGGTCTCGGCATTCCTGCTGAACCGCTCTTCCGATCTGCTAGTAAAGAGTCAGAGCTCTATAAGTCACAAATTGCTCACTTTAAAAACGGTGTATATGAAAAGTTCATGGCCGAGTCACAAGCCGGTCAAGAGTTTTACCGTATTGATCCTGAGACCGGAGAGCGTAAGCTCTACGCCGTTACAAAAGGTGGAGTCGACAAGTTCGATATACGATCCATATTAAAAGCCATAGAGTCCGACGAGCTGGATCCATCCGAGGCCAACGACTTTCTTGTCTCGGCGGCTGGGATCAGGATCTCGCCCAAAGGTGTAGTGACTCCAACATCACAAGGAGGCATAGAAACAATTAGCAAGATCAAAAAACAAGCAAGAGAGACTCTCGGAAAATTACCCGATGACGAGCTCTTACAAAGATATGATGAGCTATTGGACGCAAGATCCAACTTCAGATATGATTATAAAGCCTTTACGGAAGAACACGGAGCGTCAGGCGTTCAGAATAATGCCATCATAAGTAAACTGTTTAAAGAGAACAGGCCCGAGAACGGTCTCGATTATGATACATTTTTAGAGATACATAGAGAGATCATAAATCAGACCTCAGCTTTAAAATCAAAAGCATTATATTATAAGGAGCAATTAAGATGATCGTTGACTGGTTTTCATTTTTAATCGGTGTTGCCGCCGGTATGGCAATACAGCTGACAATAAGTATTATTGTCTTATATCATATAAAGGAGGTTTAAAATATGGCTCAGTTTGAGTTAGACGGAGTGACTTATACATATTATCCATTTAAAGAAATTAAAAAGAATATAGACGCTTATATACCCGAGCTTATACCCTATGAGAAGAGCGGCTATATTGACATAGGGGCGGCTTTTGACATTGAGACAACGTCTTACTGGTCCGACAAGTACGAGGCCAACAGAGCGACTATGTATCACTGGCAATTCGCTTTAAATGATCTTGTGATCGTCGGGACCGAGTGGGACGAGTTCATAAAATTTATTGCGATCTTAAACAAAAAGTGTAAGAAGTCGAAAGCCCGCCTCTTGGTCTTAGTTCAGAATTTTTCTTTTGAGTTCTCATTTATTAAAGGTCTTTTCCAGTGGAGAAAAGATAAAAAAGGAAATTATGAGATTTTCGCAAAAGATGTCAGGAATATAATATATGCCATAACCGGAAATATAGAATTTAGAGATACGCTGGCCCTTACAAATATGGGACTCGACAAGTATCAAAAGAATTTTAATCTCTCGGTCGGAAAATTAAAAGGAGATCTTGACTATGATCTTAAAAGGGTAGGAGGCAAACATCCAACACCGCTGACAGATAAAGAGAGGGCTTATTGTATCAATGACGTTTTAGTGCTTACAGAGTTTTATCATAAATATTTAAAGCCTGAGTTTTTAGCTAACAATAAAAAGATACCTTTAACGAGCACCGGCATTGTCAGAGCTGAAGTAAAAGAGGAATTTTACAAAATGCCCAAAGATGAACAAAGGACATGGAAAAATAAGATCAAAAACGCAATGCCTGACCGTACTTTATATTTATTATGGAGAACATACCTTTTTAGGGGCGGATGGACACATGCTAACATATTAGCTTGTAACGAGCTGGTGGACTCTCCTTTTTCATCCAACGACGCAAAAAGCATGCATCCGTCACAAATGTTTAATCATAATTTCAGCTATAAATACTTAAGATGTAATCCGTCCGCATTTAGAGAGATAGTTGAAGAGGCCCGTGATGAGTCATACGGCTTTTTCGGACTTTTTACATTTTATAATATTAAAGCTAAGACTCCGCACTCGCTGGAATCAAAAAACAAACTCGTTGATTATACAAGAGACGCAATATTTGACAACGGCCGTCTCGTCAGATCGGCACGAATAACCGTTATGCTTTGTCAGATAGACTGGTTTTTATATGAGAGGCTTTACACATGGGACAACGTGGACGTTGAGTATGTTTATCAGTCATACATGAAAAAACTCCCTGATTATTTATTAAAGCCGCTTGCTCATTATTTCTATTTAAAAGAGACATCAACTGATGTTGTAGAAAGAAATAACAATAAGCGTAAGGTTAATAGCTGTTTTGGGATGTGCGCCACCGGCTTGACTGAGGCTGATCTTGAGTTTGATCCTGAGACTCTGACTTTTGTCCCATCGGATGAAACAAAAACATACAACGAGCTCATAAGAAATTTAATCCTTTTGCCCCAGTGGGCAATAGAAATAGCGGCCTATAGTCGTGCTCAATTATGTGACGGAATTTTAGCATGTGGATCCAACGGCTCAGGAGTTGACGCAATTTACTACGATACCGACTCGGTAAAAACAAATCATCCGGAAAAATATCAGGGATGGTTTGAAGATTATAATAAAAAGCTCATGGAGCGAAACAGTAAAATAAACACTTTCGGCTATGATCCTAAAGTTTTTGAAAGAGTGGGCTGTTGGGAGCTGGAATATTACGGCGACCGTTACAAGGTTTTGGGTGCCAAGAGGTACCTTGTGGAGCACGACGGAAAAATACAGTGCACCGTTGCCGGTATGGTAAAAGGTACACTCGAGGAATACTGTCAGGAGAACGAGCTCAATATTTGGGACCAGTTCTCTGATGATCTGACACTCACTCCCAAATATTCAAAAAAGAAAACAACTGTTTACTGGGATGAGCCTTTTGAAGATGAGCTGACAGATTATCTCGGAAATAAAGAGCCCATCTCTGAACAGTCTTGTTGTGCTATCATACCTATACCGTTTCACATGTCAATGGATGAGTATTTTATCGAGCTGATCGCTAATAGAAAAGAAGAGAGAAAAAGGGAGGTTTACAAAGGTGTATTATAATATTAAAGAAGTTCAAAAAGAGATAGACCGATTAAAAATACCCGCTCAATACTGGAATATACCCATAGAAGATGTATTTACACATGATTTTACTATGCTTTTAAGTATCAGAGAGGACGCCGGAAAAACGTCAAGTGCGTTGCTTTTCGGGCTTGTACTTTTTAAAATGTACGGTACAACAACAGAATATTTAAGAAATGATAAAAGACAGATCACGAGAGCCAACATTGAGACATTATACAAGACGGTCAAGGAGTTTGGATATATCTCAAAATGTTTTCATGATAAGTATAACGATGTAGAGTATTCGCCCATGATCAAGAAGTTTTATCTTATTAAAAGAGATCCTGACGGCAACATCATTGACAAAGCCGATGAGCCCTTATGCGTTATACACTCGACAGAGGAGGCTGATACTTTCAAGAGTTCTTACTCTAACCCGCACGGAGATTATATAATACTCGATGAGTTTATTGACTCAGGCCGTCCGACTTTCAGACTTTGGACCGATCTCATGACAGCGATCTCGACAATAGCACGACCGGAGTCAAGAGGGAGAGAAGATCGGGCCTTTTGTCTTATGTTAGGAAATAACACGAACGAATACTCTCAATGGTTTGATGATTTTTGTATCTCCGATCAGATCCCTAATTTAAAATACGGAGGAGTTATCAGATGGGAGACCGCTCTCGGTACGACCGGCACATGTAGACTGTTGGAGGTATCAGAGAGACAAAAAGAGAAAATCGAAAAAAAGAGAGTCCGCTTTTTTGGTTTTCCGACTAAAAAGGCCGCTCAGTTTATAGGTACGGCTGAGTGGTCCGGTAAAACTTACCCACATCCAACAGAGCGGATGGAGTACGAAAATAAGATTTATTCGAGGCTTTATATATTCCATCGTGACAGATATATACAGCTTGAGCTCTTCAATTATGAATCAGGAAAAAAAGTACTTGCTCACTTCTCAAGAGCTCCCTTGCTTGATGATAATATCATCTTGACTTTGTTTCCGGAGAAAAAACAAGAGGTCTACGGATATGGTCAACACCAGCACAACCCGAGAATAAAAAACGTAATCAATATTTATTTTAATCTTAAAAATGAGAATCGGTGGCTCTATGCGTCAAACATGGTCGGCGAGCTTGTTGAAGATTTTCAAAAAAATATTGACAAGGTTTAGTACTATGTATTATAGTACTATTAAAGGAGGGCTGATATATGTATACAGTGTATATACGAACGAGTGATCGTTACGATCCATTTATAGAAACGGTCAGAAATTACATGTTTGATGAAAAAGGAAATCTTAAGCTGTATAATAATTCATGCTTGTGGTTTTTTCCTTATCAGGTTTTACAATATGTCTGTATAAAGGAGGTAGAAGATGAAGAGATCAAGCCTGATTAAGCCGCTCGAGTATGTACCGTTTATCACAAAAAGGAAAATCGAGCGTACTTACAGCAACGCCCACCAGTGCGAGCGTACCATTAAAGATCTTGAGGCAATACGAGACAGTGGAGCTTACAAAGAGAGATTATTTATCTTGTATAAATAAAGGAGGGATAATATGTTTAATGCTTATACTTACGTAGGAGATGAGGTCAGGTCATTTTGGAAAGAAAACGGCATATGTAATTGTGTAGTGCTTTTAACTTTAAATGACTATCCTCTGGAAGTGTTAGCCTTTTGTGAGTCTGACAGTAATCCTAATGATGTAACTTTTGATTTCGACTTTTGGGAGGGAGAAAAAGACATCGTCGTTCAAAACATAGCACGTTTATGGGAAGTATTACATGATTTTAGGAAAAAATGGGAGGTAGAAAATGAAAAAGATTACCATTGAAGAAACAAACGCCGAAAAAATCGATCGTCTTATAGAGATCAGACGAGAAGTCTTTAAACTTAATAACACGATCGCTAAGATCAACTTTACAAAAAAACATTATTTAAACTGGATGGAGTGCTCAGGCACTGAGCCGAGTCAGACTTTTATCCAGTATTTGGATGAGCTAAAATCATCTTATGTCGATCAGATCAACAGTTTAAGAAAGGAGGCCGAGGATGTATAAAATTGTTGATTATACTAATTGCACGGTGGCTGACGGTTTTCCGACTGAGCAATTAGCATATAAATATCTCTGGTCGACGTATACAAGAGATTTTATAAATGATTTACAGTTAAGAATTGTTAGATACGAGGAGGATCAATAATATGGCTAACAAGAAAAAAGCGGCTAATAAGCCCGAATTTACAGAGTTTAACATTAAGATGAAAGCGTTTGATTATTCAGGTAGAATTTACAAGGACGCTGAGGGAAACGGAAAAGGCCTTTTCAGACATTATTTAAGTTTATGTATCAATGGCACTTTAACTATTAACAACTGCCATCTGATCGAGACAGAGGACAGCGTTTTTATAGCTTTTCCGAATTATAAGTCCGGCGACTCTTACAAGTCCCACATCTTTATTGATGAGAAGTTAAGAGAAGAGCTCGACGAGCTCGCAAGCAAACTGCTTGATGAGATACCTGCATAAAATATAAATATCCACAGTCAAATAAAAAGAGTCCTATTTATAGGACTCTTTTTAAGTGGGTAGCGTAGGGGATGGCCCAAGTAGTGAAAAGGAGTGCTTATATGCCCATTTCAAGTATATTATACTTTAATATGTATGATTTGTCCAACATATATTTTGTTAGCGTCTTTTATATCAGGGTTGATCTTTAAAAGAGCTTGCACTGTCGTTGAGTGACGTCTTGCAATAACACTTAAACAGTCTCCTCTTTTTACAACATAATCGAGTTTGCTTATGACGGGAGTCGGTTTATTTTCCAATATACTTAAGTAACCGTATTCGGTCCATTTTCTCGAATTTAAACCGTTTATCTTTCCTATATTAGAGACCGCCGAAATAAGAACGTTTCCGCTCCATTTTGATGTACACTCAACAGCTTTTCCATCTCCGATATATACTCCGACATGCCCTTTAATATGTAAGATGGCACCGGCTTTTATCTGAGAAAAGTCTGTTGATTTGTTTATACAGTACTGGTCCCATATGCCCTGATCGTTTACGTCCTTTAATCCGTTTGATGTATAAACCATATTTGGAAATCCCCAAATGATACCTTTTATAAGTCCGCAACAGTCAAACAGATAAAGTGTTTTTCCTTTAGTCCTTGCTCTGAGATCTGAGATCTTACTCTCGGGGTATGCTTTAGGATATTGTTTAGCCTTTTGTTTTATAAAAGACTCTGTAAATTTTTGTCCGAAAGTGCCGGACGCATAAGCCGTATTTTTTAAAGCAATAGACTTGACCTGATTTATAAAATCACTGTTTGTCATTGAACACCTCCATTTTGTCGACGAGTCTCTGTATTACCATAGTGTTGTTGTTTACGGCCTCCGTAAGTTTTAGAGTCTCTTCTTTGTGACTGTCCATCGTGCGAACGATAAACCAGCACATAAAAATGACCATACAAATAGGAAAACCGAGACTTGAAATTAAAGTTACAATAGTATTAGCGTCCATTATAAATATACACCTCCCATCAATAAAGATCTTATTTTGTTCTTTTCGTTTTCAGTTGCTCCTTTTACGTTAAGCTTGACCTGATCACACTCAAGATAACCGGAAAAACTGCCGACCGTGCCGCTTGCGTTTGACGGTCCTCCCACAAGATCGTAATAATCTGATGGTATGTCTATTTCGAGTATCTCAAGAGTAAAGCAAACAGTCTGATTTAAATACTGATTAAGCATAGCCGTTGAGCCACCTCTTGTCTGATTAAATTTATTAATATTATTCATTGCGAGACCATAGACGGTTTTTGCTCCCTGAACGGCTCCCATAGCGGCCGCTCCTCCAACAGCTGAGACAACACCGGCGGCGTTGCCCGACATGCCCGCCTGAGCTCCCGCCTGAGTCAGACTCATGCCGGTATTTGTGGCTTGACCTCCATTGCCTAAAAGAGTCTGTATCTGAGCGTTTGCATAATTAGCGAAATCGGTCATCCGGACTGGGAGCTGAGTCCCGATCTGTCCGTTGTATGCGTCGCTTAAATGCCCTCCGAGTCCGTTATCAGATGTTATAAGACAACAACAGCATGAGCCGGTTCTCGTGTCAATAAAATATCTTGCCTCAACCCATTTACCGAGGTATTTTGTAGGATCGAGCTCATAACGTCCGCAATAAGGGAGGTCTACCCATAACCTTGTATACGGAGGCATGTCCCTATAATTTTTAAAACTTCTCTCTATAAATACCGATCCGCACGAAAACTCTCCATCCGGATATAATATTTTATTAGCCGTTGAGTTTTCAAGTATGAGCTCATAACCTCCAAAAAAGATAGAGTGATCGGCTCCCTCAGTATTTGTAAATACGGTCGACAAGTCAAGCGGATAATAAGTCAAGTTAGTGACACTTTCGATGGGGTTGTCGCCGAACATTTCTATTCCGGTCCTGATCTGTTCCCAAAAGCCGCCCTCTCCTATATTATAAAGTTTGTTGCTTATCTCCTGAACAGTTGTCTCAGTACATAAATACTGTTGTGTGAAAAATGACTTTGTATAGACGTCTCCGAAATCAGTGTCGGGATCATCCTCTCCCGAGTCATTTAATATAGGATAGTTTGGAGATATGTCAGGCCAGTTGTCAGAGTCGGTTATAGGGATCTCTCCGTCTATATAGGCTTGAGCTTTTGTTGCGTTTGGAAATCTCGGGATCGTATGATTTACAAACGAGATACCATAAGTAAAAGTCCCAAGCTCTCTGTCTCTCTGTCTGTAAAACTCTGTCCAGTGTAAAGATAGATCGTTCGTATAATTTGTGCCGTCAGTCGAATACTGACAAGCCTCGACCATGCCTCTGTATAATAATTTCCATTTTATGGCTCCGTTTACGATCGCATTATAACCACCGACCGGATATAAACAGACTTTAGCTCCCTGAGCCATCTTAAATCTCATGTTTCTATATCCGTCAATGTTTGAATCGCTCGGGCCGTATGATGTCCATGTTGCTGTATTATAAGGGTTTACGATCTCATGTTCATAAGAGGGCTCCTCTATGTCGGCCGAGTCTTTATAATTTAAAGCCTTTTTATAAGCTGTCGGGCTCTCAGGGTTTGCGAGATAGTCGTCAAGGTCCTCCTGAGTCTCAAATAAGGGAATATAAGGAAAAGTCCAGTTTAATGATAACTCGGTCATGTTCTCATCGCCTGATGATACACCGCCTATTATAAAGTTGCGGTACTCGTCCTCATCCTTATACTGACCGTTAAAGCCGGTTGTGATGGCATGCCAGCCGGTGCCGTAATCTTCTTCACTGACAAGCTGGATCTGTCCGGTTGAGTCTTGCTCGTTAAGCCATGCTTTAAAACGGCCTCTTACACCAAAAGCAACGTATGTGTCAGATAAAATCTCGTGAGGCTCCACATATACATAAAAGCCTATTGCAAAATTTGTAATGGGCGTACCGGTTGAGGGAGTTATATCATTTAATTTAAAAGTACCTCCCTTGTATTTTCTTACTTGCGACGGTCCATAATGTCTTGTATATTGCATGTCATAATAAAAAGGATCCTCGGACTTTATCTCTTCAGTATAGCCCTGAGTTCTAATCTTGTGGCTCCAGTCTGTCGACGGAGTCCAGCTCTTTTCTATTTCAACGTTTGCACCTTGTATATCCATATATTATTTACCTCCTAACGTTAAAATATAGCACCATCCCGATGATGAGGGATTAAAACCGGTTGCCATTTTAAAATGTATTCTTTTAGGAATATTTTTAAAAGCCGCCTGATTATCCTCGATCTCGGGGTTTATCTTGCTTGTTGATCGTTTGGCAATACATCGGCTCGTTAATATATCGCTCTTAAAAGACATAAGAGGATCAGACTCAAGATGTAACAAAAACTGATTACCATTAACGATCTCGAGCGAATTTACAAAATAATATCTTGAATAATTGTCAATGTAGGCATAATCCGCACTTATTATATTAGGATCGGCGTCAAGCAAAACATCCGGAGTCTCTACATTTATAACATCTGTTGCCTCAATGGCTGTTGATGATTTAACAACAGTTGTTAAAGATCTGTTTAAAACGTTTCGCTCTGATCCTGACTTATAAAGCGTTATAGTCATAATAAACACCTCCCTCATTACAAAGAGATTTAAAGACATTGCTCCAAAAGCTCGCTTTAACTCTGTAAACGGTCTCAGCGTCTAAAAGATCGGTCGACTTTGTCACTCCGATATTTCCTTGTTTTAATTCAGTGTCAATATGCTGTATGCTGGAGTGTCTGTCGGTCCTTGCGTCTCTTGTATTTGTGTCAATGTGTGCTCCCTGAGTGAGAGTGTCAGTGTGCTGGATAGAGCTTACAACGTCACTATGAGTGGTCGAGCTTACAACGTCACTATGAGTAAGTGAGCTTGTAATATCACTATGCTGAGTCGTTGAGTCCGTGTCTGTATGTAATAAAGTTGTGTTTGTCTGAGCTCCGATGGAGTGGCTCGTTTTGCCGGTCTCTTTTTCGGTTGCCGAGTCATACGATACACTGTAAGCCGTGTCAGTATTTGACTGAGCTCCTTTTGTTTCGCTCGTTGCTCCGTATTCTTTTGTATTTGAAGTTGCACCGTACTGAGTCGTGTCCTGAGTTGCTCCGTACTGGGTTGTGTCCTGAGTTGCTCCGTACTGAGTCGTGTCCTGAGTTGCTCCGTATAAATTTGTATTTTGTACTGACGCATAATTAAGAGTCGTCTTGTCAATGCCGTAAGCGTTTGTATCTTCAGTCGCTCCATATGTCCTTGTTGTTAATCCATCAACATTATAAAGAGGATTATAGTCAATTGATAAAGCATAATATAAACGTGCCCAGTTGCTTAGGTTAATCAATGTAACACCGGACATGATGGCTCTAAATTCTGAGATAGCGTCAGAGACAGTGTCGGACTCAAGGTCTATCTGTCTGTTTCCGTATTTGGTGCTAAATGCTTTATCATAATAAGCATGAGCCGACGCATAATCTGTTAAAAAGTTTGACTCATTGCCTGAGATCTCAGGATAATAAGTATTTAAAAAGGTATCAAATAATAAAGAAGTCTGAGGCGTTAAGCCGTTTACAAGTTCTTTTATTTTATACGTTTTCATCAGTCTTTACCTCCTCTGTTTCTTCAATGGTCTCTGATGTATCTCCGGCAATTTCTCCGGTTTTAGCCTCTTTTAAAGACTCCTCCTGAGCCTCGATGGACTCTGTCTCCTCGGCTGACGGCTCGTCTTTGTAGATCGGGTTAGGAATACACTCAATTTTAATACCGTAAATGTCCTCCATCTTTTTACAAAAATCAAGACGTGCCTCATACATTGCAAGATAATTGCTTGATGTTACATCTGAAAACTGGTCAAGCTCTGAGCTCGTGACCTGAGCTCTTTTATCGAGAGTGTTTACGTCAACGCCTCTTAAATTAGCAAATCTTTTCTCTATTTCAGAATTGAAAGAGTTTAAATATTGCATTTTTTCAATTAAAGTCTTGTCGGTCAGATCAAGCGTCTGTAAGCCGTCACTGAACATGTCTGTTGTTATAACGACCGGTACTCCCGCTTTTATATCCTCAAAAGCCTTTTTAATAGCTTTTGCCTGAGTGTCATTTTCGGCTTGTATTGCCGGAATATTTCGGGAGTTTATAAGCTGAAAATACATTGAAATGTCAATGTCCTCATTAAAATATGAATACCAGTCATAGAGAGGATCATCGGACATATACAAAGCATTATTGCCGCACACGACAATTTCATCATTATTTTTAAGAGTGTAAGTCTCGGGCTCTGTTGCCAGCGAAATAGATACATACTCTTTAAACTCGTTGAGATCATCCACAACACCGGTAAAGGATCCTTTAAACCATTTATTGTGTTTTTTGCTCCATCCTATAGAGCCGTTGGATGTTAAAATGATCTCCATGTTTCGTGGTATGGGAATATCGTCAGACTTCCATTTAAAAGAATAAGCCGCTTTTTGATATTCTTTATTTTTATAACTAGC
>ERZ809472.373-NODE-373-length-10923-cov-6.785793_pt1 | contig 10923 bp, 15 predicted proteins | sample MGYA00521274_ERZ809472 | MGnify/ENA primary metagenome ERZ809472 (study PRJEB31581, sample SAMEA3312791) | metagenome | study: EMG produced TPA metagenomics assembly of the PRJEB8939 data set (Metagenomic analyses of Rumen microbiomes reveals... | reverse complement strand
CCTATCGACTTACGGCATTTCTCTCGTAGGTGGCGGGCCGAGTGAAGGCTCGACCATCACGGTGCTGTACACGGTCTCTGAAGGCGGCGCAAAAAATATCGAGAGTATTCAGTTTGTGGATGCAAGACCGGTTATAGGGGCGAAGTTTATAATGTTCCACAACAACAGGCTGTTCCTAGCTGGCTTTAGGGCGGACCCTAACCTAGTCCAAGTATCTGCTATTGAGGCCGAGGGGCCGAACTTTACGATGTTCCCTTATCGGTTCTACACCCCAAATAGAAGCCCGTATGATACCTCTCTAAACCCGATTACCTCCTTAGTAGAGTATGCCTCTGACCAGATTATGATTACTATGAAAAACGGGTTCTCCATCTACTCAACTTATTCTGCAACTAAAAGCACCGGACTTGAAGATTATATGCCATCTCAAGTGTCTACATTTATGGACTCGGCTGGCGTGCAAAGCCAGGGCGATATTTGCAATTATAAAGGCATTATCTATTCATACGACGAGAAAGAAGGGCTCAGAAGGTTCACTGGGGCACTCTGGAGCGATGTCCCTGCGTCTGTTCCAGTCAGTAGCCACTTTGATAGAGTAGACATGAGCAAGCCTCGTAAACTTTGGGGGTTCTCAAATAAATTGTATTACAACTACTACGACAAGATAGACGGCAAAGCAAAGTGCCTTATCTGGGACCAGCAGATGAACTACCAAGAGTACCCCATGTTCATGGACCAGGACATTCCGTTTTGCGATGTGCGGTCTGACGAGTCTGAGGACTTAATCGGCGCTCATGCGGACTACCCAGCAATCATACAACATTATGCTGAAGACACCTGGAGAAGACTCGACAGCCCAATCACTTTCGAGCGCCATTCTAAATTTTTGAGTCTTCCAGGCAATGCTGCCGACATAATAGTCCATAGAGTTCATGCTAAGGTTCTCGCAAATGCTACTAGAATGTGGTGGATGGGCATAACCGTAGATAAACAGCAATTCAGCACCACTAGAGGAAAAGATATAGTTTATAGGCAACCAGTTTGGGCAACAAGAACAGAGCAAGAGCCTCCGGAGACAGCATTCCCGACAGAAGATATCACCGAAGAGAGGTCAGTATATAGATTTTCCGTGATGGACTTGAGAATACGTTGTGAGTCTGTACAAGTCAAAATGAAGGCTAAGACTTTCCGAGACCAGGCCAGCCTTATGTCTGTCCTTGTTGAGTGTCAACCCCTCCAATATCTTTGATTCTTTTCCAATGATAATCAGCCGAAGTTTGACATACTCCATCTATGGCCGCCTTAATATTTGATGGGGTTCTTCCTACGTATCGTGCCGCTTCGTGCATATCTGAGAATGCGTGGCCAGTTTCGACGCAGAGCACTGGAACCGGGCCACGCCCTCCTCTTTTTAACACCATCTTAGAGTGCCGCACATTCTCTAGATGAGTGACCCACTCTAAATTCTTGGCACGATTGTCTTCTTTGTTCCCGTTTATATGATTAACTTCATTTCTTCCTTCTACTCTAGATACGAAAGCTTCGCAAACTAATCTATGCACAGCTACAGTCTTTTTATGGCCATATTTATGCAAATCGACTTTAAGATATTCATCTTTGGTGTAAGTCTGTTTTATACATCTAGGAACTTTACGTCGAGCATAATTTAAGCTTTTTACATTTCCAAAATTGCTGACTTGATATAAACCTTCAAACCCCGGAATATCCTTCCAAATCTCTTTTGGCATGTAAACTCCGTCCTCGGCCACGCATTATGTTAGGACGGAATAGGTGGGCGTGGCCGCACCACCTATGCCATTCTTATTATACCACAATATCTCTAGCACAAAAACCCCTCCCCGGAGAAAGCGATTTTTAGAGAGGTAAAATGCCAAAAGTCAGGGGAGGGGCCAGGTAATACATAATACACGATGCAAAAAGCAATAGTGTATACGGTATTTTTTTTGGAAGAGCTACTATACTATTATGTAGTGTAGTCTGTCCTTATTTTATACCAAACCTTTCTAGTCTGCAAGTCTTGTTGCCTAGGCGAGACTGGTCGGCGGCCCCCCTCAAATTGTCATAAAATGTTGCCATTATACGCCTCCTGCGTTAGCTAACGAACTTCCTAAATCGCTGGTCTGCCCTTCTATATCAAGCGCCATTGACCCCGGTTGCTCCTGCATATCCAGCAGTTCAGCTCCAGCCTCTTCTTCCTCAGGGCGGGCATTGCCTAGTTCTCTCACCGCCGTGTCAATCTCGTCAGGGCTGTACTGGCGCATCGCCTCACTCACTTCATAAGGCAGCGGATTTGCCTGGTACATCTGCTGGTTCTGCTGGAGCGCCATGGCGTCATTTTGGGCTTGCTGTTGTGCTAAGGCGAGCTCTTGCTCACTTGGGCCTGCTTCGTTCACGAAGGTGGCCGCCATCTTCCTCGGCGCCGTCCCATATAACGCCTGTTCCATTAGGTATGCGACGCCTTCTTTGCTGAGTTGTTGTCCCAGTGTGCCGATGAGCGCCATAGCGTTAGCGGCAATCTGTTTTTCTTGTATTTGCTTGGCTAGCTTCGGCTTCACATCGATAACCGCAGACAGAGCCATCTGTTGCACGGTCAGAGCCTTGTACTGCCCCTTGTTGACTACTGGGAACTCCATCCTTGGAGAGTATGCCACTCTGTTAGCAATGCACTGGCGGGCAATGTCTGCGAACAAATCCATCAAGGCGTTCTGGTGGACGGCTAGACCCTGGGCTACGGCGAAGGTCGCCATGCCAGACTCGGCCGCAGAGGCACGGTCGCCCATAGCCTGGAGCGCATCGAACTGGTCGTATGCGTGGAGCACCTGCTGGATTTGGTTCTCTAGGTGGGCAATTTCAGAATCAATCGGCTCGTAGTTGTAGTCGAAGTTGAGCGAAGTGACATCGCCCTGTAGGTCATCGAAGATGCCGCCCATAATATTGAGCATCCCAACAAGGCTCTCTGCATCTGCGCCATTAGTATCAATGCGGAGGATAGAGAGAATCTTGCTGACGTGTTCACGCCGTGCCCTCCATCCGCAGAGTTCATCGTGGCTGTCTAGCAATGGGAAAGTGGGAGCCCATGGATGCGGAGCAGTGTCCATATCGTTCATCTTCTGGAATTGGAACTTGAGCGGACAATCTAGGCAGAAATCGTCTAGCCGTGCCTGCTCTAAGCCAGTGCGTGGGTCAGTCCATTTGAACTCAATCTTTCTCTTGAATGCTCTGCTATTTGCTGAGATTACGTAGCGACGGTTGATAATCTTGTACTCAATCTTGCGGTCTAGGTCATACATCACCGTAAGTTCTACATCGTCACCGTTATACCCACTGTTGGTCCTCTTTTCGGGGTCGGTGGCAAAGCTATGATACCAGCCGAGGTTGTAACAATTCCTCAGGTCATGGTCGTACTCGATATAGTCAGTCAAGCCTGGGGCTAAATTCGGAGACGCAGCTAGCTTATTCAAGCTATCCACATAGATGTCTAACCCATTGAGAGACCGAATCTTGCGATTGCCATACTTGGCGGTTTTATCGAACAAGACCTTCTGGTCTTTGCCTTCTCCCTCAACCCGAATAGGTGTCCCGTCAGGGGCTTTGATATCGAGATTTATCTCGTCCCCACCCTCCTTAATCATCTTCTTCAGCTTAGCCCAGCTAATCATTGTCGAGTAGCCACGGAAGCGTTCTTGCCCTGTAGAGGAGTATTTAGTGTCGAACCACACGTTCTTCGGGTGGATGCGGAGCACTTTATTTTTGTCCGAGACTGGGCAATATTTTATTACACAGGCAGCCATACCGTACCACATAATGTCGTCAGAAAAAACTGGCGCTAGGAGCTGCAAGTTATTCTCGATGTAATCCTGCTGGCACTTCGCCGCCAAGAGGTCCTCAGTATCGTCATCTATGACCATATAGGGGTCGTTAATCTGGTAGTTATACGAGTCCACTCCGCCAGACATCTGGGCAGCGATATTGTCTACCGCCCGCTTAAGAGCGAAAGAGCGACCTGCCGGCACATTCTTACAGCGGTCCTTGTACTTCTCTCTAGTAGTGATGTCGGCCTTCTTGAGGTTAGACTCTAGCTCTTCTTGATAAGTATTCCGACAGGGCTTCCCTTGCTTGGCTAAGGCTGCTCGCCAAATCCAACGCTGGTATGCCCAGCGGGCCGTGGTGCTTTCATATATCCACTGCATAGGATAGCTAAAGTCGTGGTTAAAATCTACATATGCGCTATTTTCCATACCTTTATTATACACAAAATGTATTCCTGGCAGACTTTTTGGGGTTTAGCTTGCAAGTTCTAGGCGCTTTGCGGGTTCTTCCGTGCAATTTTCTATGTTATAATGGGGCTAATGGACTAATGGAGGTATCAATGGACACAATTAAAGCGGCAAACAAAATTATCAAGGACGGCATTGCATTGCTCCCCGATGACGCTAAAGGGGACTTCAAAGCACAGGCTGGCGATATCTTTATCAACGAAGCTATCGCTAACGCCCTAGGGGTCTGTGCTACGGCCGAGGAAGAGGCGAAGAACAAAGACGACAGCGACAGCTACAGACTGAGAAAAGAAAAACAGGCGCTGCTTAGGGCGTATGCGGTGCAGGAAGCCAACCGTGTAGTGACTACTCTGTGGCGGCTAGAATTGCTCCCAGAAGACATGGAGAAGGCTTACCGAGAACTCCCGGCTATGGTAGAAATGGCAAGCGCCTACAACGAGTTCACAGACGCTCGTAAGGCCGAAATGGATGCCATAATGGCAAACCACAAAGTGATTGCTGACGAAGAAAAAGAGCTTGACATCTTCAAGGGTATCATCAACGGCATCTCTGCTAAGGAAGCAGAGCGTAAGTACGAAGATTTCAAGAAGTCTCAACAGCAGGCCATGGGAGCTAGATAATGACTGAGAAGCGTGATGCTCGTGGCACGCTCAGGAATTATGAGAGAGAGTACAGGCGTTTCCAGAGCAGCAAAAAGGCTAAGAAAGACCGAGCGGCCAGGAATAAGGCACGTAGACAAGCCCTCAAAGAAGGAAAAGTACACCGAGGGGACAACCTTGAGGTGCACCATGCCGACTCCAACCCCAGGCATGGGGGAAAGTCTAACCTCCGTATAGTATCTAGGACTTTCAATAGAAGCAGGAAGGAAAACAGCCGCCGTCGTGGCAGCCGCCGGAACCGTAGCTCATGGGGACTGTAAGAAGAGTGTACCTGTACGCATATGACGACCCTTATAAGATTTTGGCGCACCATATAGTCGGCACGTACCGCCCAGCGGATGTGCTAAGATGTCTTACAGACAATTCTTACCTAAAAAACTTGATAATTAAAGAAGTACGGCAACAAGATTTGGGAGGCCCTTTTGTCGATTGTATTATCGAAAGCGTACTAGAGGAGAAGGACCGTATGGAATATATGCACGAGCTAGACAAGCTGGCCCTCTGGTACTATTCAAGGCTTGATAAAGGAAGGCTAAGGGACGAGCTCCTGACCGTTCTTAATGGGGCTGGAGTGGTTATTTAATCAACAGGGGGCAAGCTCTCGTCTGCCTTTGCATAATCGAGCCCGATTCTTAGTGTTTTGGTTTGGTGCACTCCAAGACTAGAAGCATCCCCACCATCAGAATCGAAATTAACAAAAGTGTTTTTATCAACATAAACTGGGATGATTTCTCCTCCTCCCCCAAAACATTCTGGGAGTTGGATATGCTCCACTCCTTGTTTATCTACATAAACGAACTTGTCGCTCACATAAGTGCACCTACCTTCTGGGTACACATACTCGCTTTCTCCGAAGGTAATCGCCACTGGATGGCTATGAAGGCCACTGCATTCTCCGATATAATCAAGCTGGTCAAAAACAATAGGGGCAAGCCCGCCCTGTTTCCACGTCGAAATATAGTCTTTGAACTGGTCTATGCTCGAGTGTCTATGCACCTGTTCTTTTTCTTCTGCGTATAAAATTGGAAATGTCATTATATTTTTTTAACTCCTTCTGTCAACCGTTTTGGAACAAGTTGGTCTATCAGCACATCTATAGAGTTTTCTCGCAAGTCTTCAAAAGCCTCATCATCGTTACTGCTTTTAGCAGTATCATAAAGCCATCTTACCATGGTGGCCGCAGTAGAATCATACAAGTCCTGAGCACGAGTGCTGTTGTTCCCTAAGGCATGGACATTAAGGCCCCATTCATTGTACCCCCTTTTTAGTGCCGCCAACAAAGACTTTCTGTCGGTAGAAGAAGAAACATCGTTCACTACTCTTTCTACACTATTCAGGTAGCTATCTATATTAAAAGGCCGTCCATCTAGCCTCCACACCTTCATCTTATTTAAGCTCCCACTAGGGCGCAAAGCCTCGAACTTAAATGAGTCGCTATTATCTTGTACCTCTAATGGCCTGACATAGTTAGTGTTATTTTGTACGACCCCTCTGTCCATCAAAGCATTATAGCTTCTTTCGCTAACTCCAAAATTACGTTCTGCGTCGTCTAAGTTCTTAATGGATGCGGCTCTAGTATCATGGTACGGAACCTGTCTCGCGAAGTTGAAACGCTGTGCATTTATCGGGTTATATACCATTCCAGGCGTACTTCGATAATTCTCTATAAAATTGTTTCTCATTAGTCTGCTCCTATTACCATTGTCATATCGCCACCATATTGCTTAGCCCACGCTGAATATTTGGAAGTCATGTATTTGTCCCCTTTGAGCTCGTCGAAATAGTGCTTGGCTATTTGTTCTATGGCAACCACATTCTCTGGGTCGTGCTCCATTAGCATCATTAGTTCTAATCTAGTGACTGCTTGCTCGTGCTTGAGGTCAGCGTCTCTAGTTTCTTGCTGGAAGTCGCTTATCTGGGAAGATACGGCGTTAGCGAACTGCGACTGGAGCCAGCTGAGTGTCCCAGTTAAGGCCCCCACTATGACTAGGATTGCTGCGATAGTCCCGGCCCATCTCTGGAGCCTCTTATCGGCTTTGTCATAGAGGGTCTGTTTAGGCATTTTATCGACCTCCCCTGGTCCGGCGGAGATAGTTTACGAAATCGTTTTGGGCAGGATATATAGACTGCCTATTAAAGGCCCTCAAATTCCTGCCCTGCATTCCCACTATATTGTTTTGCAGCCTTCGGAGCGCACCAGAGTTAGAGACTTTCACCCCAGGCAACGGGTTATGGGATGTCTCTGTTGAGAGAGCCGAGGCTCCTCTCAATGGAGCAGCTGAGTCTTCGGGCGAGACCAAATCAGTCTCGATTCGGAAGCTGTCTCTGTACTTATCGAATAGCTTCTGGACGCCTTTTGGGGTCAGCGAGATTCCGTCCATTGTCTCGGCTCCATAGGTTTGCAATTCTTCTGCATCAGTGCTCCCAGTAGAAGATATTTCCCACGCTGCTGATTCTGGCATATAAATAATCCCGTAAGACCTCTTGTTATTAGTCCCGTCAGAGTAGGAGAAGGGGACGGCCACTCTGTTCCGCCATTCTCTACTATTGTTGGGCTCATATAGACTTGGGAGATTAGGGTCTTCGTTCCTCCTAGGGATGTCGTTGACGGGCGCCCCGCCTACAAAGTTCCTGAAGTTTTCAAGGAAATTTGCCATGTTAAAACTCTCCGTTAATGTTAATCACATTGTCAGTCAATACCTTGAACAGCTTCTGTCCAGAGGCGGAGTCTGTCACTGGCATCCCGCCGTCTCCAGTGTAATACACTGAGCCGGGGATATACGAATGCCCATTTGGGAAAGTCAAGAACCCGGTAGCCTGCACTAACATCTTCCCCTCGCCGTATTTGCCGAGCATCAAGAACTCAGCGGGGTGAGTGGCGTCAGCCAACCGCATCACATTGCCTCCAGGTTGCTGGTCATAATAACCGGCAAGCACTTGGCTTTCCGGGACCTCCAAAGCTGGGTTATTTGTAGGAAGTGCCACCACATTCGCCATGTTCGCCGTGGGAGCAATCTTGTCAGTTGGGGCCAAAACTGGTGTCATAATGCTGGTCCCCGTTGATGGGTCAGCCACCTTCCTCACCGCAAACAGGTAATCCGGCAACGTGGCTAGGTCGTCTATGTCGACGTCGTGGATACTCTGCACGGTATATGGTTTGTTGTTGCATTTATCGCAAGTCATTCATTCTCCTTTCTTTATAAATCCTCTTTCTTATAGTATGCTGGGTCGAATATCCGTGGGCCGACTTCTTGGTATCGCCTTAAGAAATTCATCGCATCTGAGCCTCTTCTCCTGCCCGAAGCTCCTGTCCCCGTAGAGAACGAAGTAGTGCCAGCATCTTTTGGGGCCCTTTCGTTCATAAGCGAGTTGTAATACCGGTGCGCTTCAAGGGGGTTGCTGTTTCTGTCGGCGTATTCGCTAGAAACGTCGTAATAGACGCTCCCCCCGTTCTGCAGGATATTCTCAAAGAATCTCTTCGTTCCGTTTGGGGTGAGAGACGTGCCGTCGAAGTTTTCCATGCCAAATACTTTGTATCCGAACCGCCCTGGGTCAGAGATTAAATATGCACTCCCTTGGTTGCCTTCTTTGTCTGTCCACGATATAGGAGTGTAGATGAATTCCTCTAGGCTAGGTCTGAGGCCCCTTCCATTCGTAGCTTCATCCACCTCGTCATCCGTGGCGTATTGGAAATTTGAAACTCGCCTAGATGCGTCTTTCGTCCATCTGCTGTTTGCCGCTTTAGCGTTCCCCCTGTCAGCATTCATTATAGCCCGTAGGTTATCTACGAAGGTGCGGTTGTTATATCTATCTCCCGCCATTATATTTCTTTCCTTTCTGGCCAATTTGGGTTGGCCTCTTTCATCTTTGCTATATTACGCTTCTTATTCGCTTCAGTTCGGAGGGATTGCCTCTGGTATTTGGCCTTCCTCGCTGCTGAGTCTGATTTGCGGTGTGTTCCCAAAACGCCTCCTTCCTACCCCATAAGCTCATCATAGGCTAAGTCTGTCGCTAGAGCGTGTCCGTAAATACCGTGGTTCTTGTTCAACGATGTAGCCGTGCCGGAGCTGTTGACCACAGCGTTATAATCAGAGTACAGGTTAATATTGCCGTGCAATATCCTAGCGTCGTCTGGCGTTCCTGCTGGCGGTGTGATTTTCTCCTCGATAACGGAAACCCGGTTCTGGAGGTTAGACACGGCCGCTTGTAGATTCTGGATAGCAGTGTTGATATTAGTGATAGTAGTCTTGAGGTCATACGGCTCAAATAGATTTGTCTCGCCGTTGAACATATACACAATGCCGTCACTAGGGGAGGCCTCCTGGGACACGTCTTTGAGGTATTGCATCGAGATGATGCGGCTTAGGTCATCCCCGTGAATACAAATATTGTCTCCTCTTTCTGGCTCATATACTAAGCAATTTGGGTCTGCCTCTGGGGATAAATAAAGAGTGGTCAGGGTCTCTTTCGCCTTAATCACTGGCTCGATATCGATACATTGCTTGCCCCAGGATGTCTCTACGCAGAGGGTGCTGTCGTCTAAGGTGAAATTGCTAAAGGCATCTATGCATAAGGGGTCTATTTTAACGCAATCATCTATTCGGTTAAAATCTGCTACTGTGCTCATTATGCGTTTCCTTTCACAATTACAATCTCGTAGGTATTGGGGTCGACGTACAGTCTCCATACTTTCCCGTCAGAGTCCGTTGGCGGAGTCGACACCACTGTCGGTTTTACCCATCCTGCTTTATCCTGTGCTCGCCACGCCAGGTACGAAAAGGTAGCGGTATCTGTTGGGGGCATTAAGCTTGTCATTTTGCCATCAGCATCCGACCCCAGGATATAATCTAGGGAAGTCCCCCCAATCTCAATCGGGGAACTTGATACCCAGCCATCCCCAGCCTCAGATTCGCATCCTTCACCACAGTCGGCGCTTCGGCGGTAATTCAATATTCCATTGTCTTTGATGCTGCTCTCGTCCACATCCCCTAAATCACCTAGGTGGAGCACCGAACCAAGCTCCTTGGCAGAGATAGATTGGTCGCTACACTCACCGTGGTAATTAAGGGTGCGATTAACAGCGTCTATACTAAGCGTCGTGCAAGTCTCGCCCGCTTTAACAGCTGGCTCAAAGTCTGCCCAAACTGATTTGCCATTCACGTTGAATCGGTAAGTAGTTGGGTCGCTCTCCATAGGCTCTACGGAGAAGACTGGCTCAGCGCAACCACAGCTGACTTTTTTGCACGGATTACATTTATCATCACAACTCATACCTCTATAATACAAGGGTTTGGAGAGAAATTAGAAAAATGATATGACTCTGCCAATTAACTCCCAGTCCACATCATCCGCCATAGCTCGACCTTTGTCTACCTTCTCCTTCAAGTTGTTAGCGATGCCTACCGCCTCACGCACACGGCCTTCATCCAGTAAGGCATTGATGCGCATCACGCCAGACCGCACAGAATCGTCGCTACGACCTGTCTGCTGACCAAGTTGGTCCCCATAGGCCTGCCTAATATAGCTGGCTGTGTAGCCTTTCCCGGCGCCCTCTAGGAGCACATATTTGTCCAGCTCCTCCAGCGCCTTCTGGCTGTTCAGCACTTCATCTGGGCTTGTAGTATTCACTACAATCTCCACGGCGGGGAGAAAGTTCTCCTGCATATATTGTTGACGGGCTAACTCCGCCCTGCCTCTCTCCCCCCTTGTCCTTAGAGAGGTACTCTCATCTTTTGCTCTCTTGTAAGCCTTCGCCAGGCCCTCGGCCCCCACGCCATCGATGACCGCCGTAGTTGCCATATTAACCGCCTGGCTTGACCCTTTCGGGTAAGACTTCTGACTTACATCGTAGATACGGTCTTGGTTGCGCTGGTAGATATCTACTGGTTCAGGGGTGGGCTCCTCTGGCTTGGCGTTGTCTTGGGACTAGCAGATCGGAAGAGCGTCGTGTAGGGAAAGAGTGTAGA
>ERZ809472.371-NODE-371-length-10961-cov-11.978452_pt1 | contig 10961 bp, 7 predicted proteins | sample MGYA00521274_ERZ809472 | MGnify/ENA primary metagenome ERZ809472 (study PRJEB31581, sample SAMEA3312791) | metagenome | study: EMG produced TPA metagenomics assembly of the PRJEB8939 data set (Metagenomic analyses of Rumen microbiomes reveals... | reverse complement strand
ATATCGGTCTCGGCATTCCTGCTGAACCGCTCTTCCGATCTGCTAGTGTACCACACAAAAAAGGGGGTCGTACCATGCCAGATTCAAGACTGTGGTGAACTGATAAATGGGGATAAGCATTGTTCGTTGTAAGACCAAAACAACAAAAATGGAAGATTATAATTGTTTTCTATCAAAAAGTTTGTGTCGTTGTAAATAATTTAATAACTTTGCAAGCGTTCAATCTGAAACTATAACAATGGCAGAGAATAGAAAAGCCCTCGTAAGATACAAGATACTCGACAAATGCTTTGCTGATAAATACCACAAGTACTTCATTGAAGACTTGATGGAAAAAGTAAATGAGCAACTGGAGGATGCAGGATTGAAACCTGTGTCCAAGAAGCAGGTGTATGATGACATCAAGTTTATGAAAAGTCCAGATGGCTGGAATGCTCCAATTGTATCTTTTCAGGATGGCAAGCGCAAATATCTGCGGTATGCCCATAATTTTTCCATTATGGAAACGCCCATTACGGAAATGGAGTTGGAGCAGTTAGAGACACTTATTACATCTCTCTCACGTCTGCAGGGCATACCGATGTACGGTTGGATAGAGGAGCTGTTGATGAATCTCCGTTTCCGTTTCGGGTTAAGGCCAGATGATACCAACTTAATCGGCTTTGAGCAGAACCGCGATATGCAAGGTTTGCGTCATCTGTCAAAGTTGATTGACTGTGTAATCAAGAGACAGCCCATTGCCATTGACTATCATCCTTTTGGCAGAGACCTTCAGCAATGGACTATCCATCCGTATTATCTGAAGCAGTATAATAATAGGTGGTTCCTGTTGGGGTATAATCCTCTGTTTGACGATTTGTCCATCATTCCTTTGGACAGAATTGAGGGGATTGAATATGCAGATGTGCCTTTTATCAGGAACTTGAACTTTAATTTCGACACCTATTTCTATGATGTGATAGGCGTATCGATTGAAAAGGGGAAATCGGTTGAGAATATCCGCTTAAAGTTCTCCTCAAGCCGTCTGCCCTACGTCATATCTAAGCCGATACATCACTCACAAACTGTAGAAGACGAAACAGAGGGTATCATCACCTTAGATGTTATCCCAAATAAAGAACTGATTTCAGAACTGATATGGTTCCGCGATGATGTCGAAGTGCTCTCCCCTGCCTCTCTGCGAGAAGAAATAAAGGCAAATATCACAAAAATGTATCTAAAATATTTTGATGTGAAGGATGGCTGCACAACAAGCCTATAATTTTGCAGCCGTAAACCAAAAACAAAGAGAATATGCGTACAGCAAACAACAACTTCACAGTAGAGAGCCTCGTTGCCAAGTATCGTAACTATGTAAAGGAGCATTGCCCCAAAATATGTGAGGAATGTGGATTAGTGCCAGTTCTTCCTGATGGTAATGCAGACGAGCAGTTACTCGTTACGCTTTATAATTCCGTTGCAGGTAAGAAAGCAGATCATCAGATAATATCTGCATTAGCAAAATATGCTGAGAAGTATAAGCAAGCAGCATTGGAGGAAGAAGAATATGCTTACCTCTGTGAGAATTTCAAAGAGTTTGTTTCTTATGAGTTTGCTCATAGGTCAGAGTGGGCTGGTGGTTTCATCGTTGGAGGAAGTGTTCCTTCGCAATTCTTGGAAATAATACGTGAAATGGCAACACCCGAGAATGGCCAAACTGTTTTTGTCGCAGATGCTGGTTGGGGTGATGTTGCAATGTTGTTTCCTGACTGTGTGGTAAAGGGCTTTACTGGATATTGTGGTAGCACTATTATGTATGATGAAGTGTGGGCATTAGGTCAGATTCGTCTTTATGCCGCTGGAATAAAATCCGAGATTGTTCCAGGCATCTTTGACGAAAGCAAAGAAAAGTATATGTATACATTGCCAGATGAAGACAGTGCTGATGTTGTCATCTATGGAACAACGTGGGATTCTGAATGTGAGGATATTCACCAATTGTACCGTTTGTTGAGGCCAAATGGGACTATGTTCTTGTTCTCAGATAAGAAAAGAATGGCTGGGGATGGTGAAGAAAAAAGTTTGCGCGAACAATTAGTATGCGAAAAAGCCATACATCTTCTTGGTTCATTTGAAGGAGATTTTATTGGAATGGCAACAGATATTATTCTTGCCCACATAAGGAAAACTGTCAATGAGACCGTAGAGATAGTAAATGGCAAAAGAGGAACTACTAAAGTAGTTAAGGCAGAAGAACTGGATAGTAACATCCTTTGGCCAAGCTATTATTTGGCATCTCGCCCGTCAGATGGCAAGCCATTGTCTTCGATTGTTGAAATTTCTTCTAATGAGCGGTTGGCAAAGTTTGTAAAAGGTGAAGGCTATGTGCTTTCTGAAGAAGCCAAGGATATGCTACTAGTGCTCCCAAATGCTCTTGGCGAAAGCTATAAAGATGCTAATCTGTGGCACAAATCTTTCAGCAATGTCAGTGACCCTGCCTTTAAAAAAGAGGATTGGGTTCGGTTTCGAGTGACAAAGGAGCCTTGCGTTCTATTGAACGGAAGTATTGAAAAACTCTTAGTTGGTTATACAACTAACGTACCCTCAAAGGGGTTCGCATATATGGCAGGTTGCTGCCTTTTACCTAAAGAGGGAGTTGATGTCCGCTATGTTGCCGCATTACTATTTGAGCCATCAGTCAAAGAGCAGATACTGACTATCTGTGATGGTAATGTCAAAGAGCAAACTCTGTCGTTAGTCCTTGATAAAATCATTGTGCCAAATCATGATGACAAGGAACGGCTAAATCTTTTGGTCGAAGCAAATGAGCAAGCATTGATGGCTTTAAGAGATGAAAAGGAAAAAACTTTTGACGAGAAGCTACTTGCCATGAAAGCAGATTACATTAATGAAGTTCGCATGCGCAAGCATGATATTCGGCCTTATCTGCGTCAGCTGGCATCTACGGAAAGACTTATGCTCTACTATTTGGAAAATGCCAATAGCCTTGATGAACTCAAAAGGCTGTTGAAAGATCAACTGAATTATGCCCATGGAGCTATGTCCAGTATTTCGTCTCTCGTTGATCATTTGAGCGATGAAGAAAAATTCGGGAAAGCTGAAGTGATGAACTTAGACAAATTCCTAACGGATTTAGAGGTTAATCACAATGATGATGAAGGATTCTTGATAGAATACGATAGTGACAAGGATTCGCTTAAAAAGGCAGGGTTCCTTATTGAGACACTCCTTGATGAGTGGGAATTATCCAAGCAGGAGGACTTCACCAAGTTCATCAAAGAGCATAGTCATAACACACTCCCGCTCTTTGTTAAAATAGCTCCAATAGATTTGCAAAGATTGGTAGACAATATTGTTGAAAATGCACGTAAACATGGGTTTACGGATAATGCGCGTTCAGATTATTATATCGGAGTTGACTTATCTGTGAATACGGAGCGAAATATGTTCCAAATCGACTTTAGCAACAATGGCAATCCATTACCAGAAGGTATGACAAAGGAACGGTTTGGCATTAACGGAGAGAAAGCTGGAAAGACCGCTGGTACAGGAAGTGGTGGCTATATAATAAAGTCAATTGTAAATCATTATGATGGAGACTTTGACGTGTTCACCAATAATGGCATAACAACGATACGAATCTTCTTACCTATAAACGAAAGAGTATGAATACAGAGTATAATGTTATTTGGATAGATGACGAGTGGGAAAAAATGTCTCAATTCAAACAAGAATGTGAGGTAATTCATCAAATCAAGCTTTATCCGTTTAAAACCCAAAAGTCGGGAATGGAGGCTCTTGACACAAATCTCAAGAAGTGGGATGCTGTTTTGTTGGACGCAAAGATGTTTGACGAGTCAGAAGAAAACGAGGTTGCAAAACTTGATGGATTGAGGAAAGCGATTGAGCATATCAATCAATTGTCGTTACGTCGGAAAATTCCATATTTTATATCAACGGGCCAACCCGATTTGATGAACAATGAAACTTTTGAACAGAGTTTCGGCAAGTATTATATCAAGAAAAATGATGATCTGCAATTAATTGCGGACATGAAGGAAATTATCGGGAAGACAGAAAGGTTTCAGATGAAATTATTCTATTCTGAAGCTATTAAAGTTTTGAGTGACTTAAATCAAAATGCAAGTGATATTATCCTTGACATCTTTGAGGCAATGCATTTCCCTGATAAGCATCCTGATTTCAACCCTATTCTGTATTATAACCAATTGCGTCAGATATTGGAATATAACTTCAGATTAGCCAACAAGGTATGTATTGTGCCTAATGAGTGTTTTGATAAAAAAGGAAATCCCAATTTAAGTCAGTGTAGTCACTATTTAAGTGGTAACAATGCTACTGAAGCAGGAGTACGTTATGGTGATTATAGAGGTAAAAATGACTACGATAAAGTCGTACCTCCACATATTGAGTTAATGATGCGAATGATATTGGATGTTGGAAACATCAATTCTCATTCAACAAAGTTAAACGATGCGGAACTGCAAGAACTTGAACAATATTTTAATAAGAATGTATTCAACTCCCGCTATTTAATATTTAGCATGGCTTTGAATGCTTGCGAGATTACATTATGGATGAAAGATTACACCAACAACCATCAAGATATTGATGAAAACATAAAGATGTGCAGACCAATACCAGATAATCAAACCACATCAAAAGAAATAGATAAAACGGATATAAAAGAAGATGAGTTGATAGGAGTGGTAATATGTGATGAAGGCATATATCATATTGGTAGTAGATTCTTTGTCAATAAGAGTTATATAGACAGAAACAATTTGCTAAATAAAAAAGTAAGAATACTGGAACATGACATTAATAGTAATTCTGGGACGAAAGAAAAGTATCCATATTTCGCCTGTAAGGTAAAACTCATTAAATAGTTGTAACCACATTAGTACAATGTGCAGTTTACAATAAGTAAAGAGTAAACACGTTTTAATAAGATGAGCATCGACGAGATAAAAGCAATAATATCAAAGGACGAGAGCCGAGTGCTGGAATTGAAACAGACAACGGGCGAACTCGTCAAGGGTATGCAGTCGCTATGTGCTTTTCTGAACACAGATGGCGGCTGGCTGTTCTTTGGTATTACACCCAAGTTGGAGATATTGGGTCAGAATGTAACGGATAGCACTCAACGGGAAGTTGCCCATGAAATAACCAAAATAGAACCTGCCATCAGCTTGCCGATGGAGATAGTGGAAGTTACTGGTCGTAAGGATTTCTATGTGATAGGTATTCACGCTGAGCCAGCCAAGTTCGGTGATGCACCATACACATACGACGGCAGGGCTTTCTATAAAGTGGAGAGTACAACGAAACTAATGCCTCGCTCAATGTTTGAGGAACGTCTGCGTCGTAGTGACCCTAAGCGTTTTGCATGGGAAAGCCAGACCCCAGACACGCTTCACTTTGAGGATTTGGACGAAAAGAAAATCAGAGGCTGTGTGATGTATGGTATTAGCCAGGGGCGTATGCCTGAGTCAGCCAGCACCGAGGACACCATGACATTGCTGGAGAAATTTGCCATGGTGGAAAACGGTATGATAAAGAATGCCGCAGCAGCATTGTTCACGAAGCGGCCACAGAGTTACCCGCAGTTTACGTTGCGAATGGCTCGTTTCAGAGGCAAGGACAAAATGGTGTTTATCGATAATATGCGTGCCGAAGGCAACTACTTCGACTTGCTCGACGCAGGCATGGCCTTCCTCTTCAAGCATCTGAATCTGAGTGGTGTCGTTAAGGGCTTCCGCAGGGAAGAACGATTGGAAATCCCTGCCGAGGCATTACGCGAAGCCTTGACCAATGCCCTTTGTCATAGGCTGCTGGACTCGCCCAGTGGCAGCGTGGGCATTGCCGTTTATGACGACCGTGTGGAGATAGAGAATACTGGCCATCTGCCTAACGAACTGACCGTCGAGACCATTAAGCAGTCACACCGTTCCTATCCACAAAACCCCATCATTGCCACCACACTATACAAGACTGGCTTCTTGGAGAGTTGGGGAACAGGGGTCAGCAGAATGGTTGATGCCTGCAAAGCCGTAGGTCTGCCAGAACCACAGTATGGCACAGATGGCCTGTTCGTGTGGATTACGTTTAAGAGGCCAAGTTCTGTTGGTAACACCAACGATGGTAAGGGCGACAATAGCGTTGATTCCCCGGTTGATTCACCAATTGATTCCCCAGTTGATTCACCAATTGATTCACCAATTGATTCACCTAATAACATTAGGATTAGCTCTGAAGTAGTTGATAAGATTTATTCCCTTATTAAAGAAAAACAAACCATTTCGGCAGATGAACTGGCAAAAGTGACAGGAAAGAGTGTAAGGACTATCAGAAAAGGTATTCGAATTCTAAAAGAAAAGGGTAGAATAAAGCGTGTTGATTCGCCAACAGTCGGCGGAAAGTGGGAGATAATAGAGAAACAAGAATAGCAGAATTGTAGATTCTTTCATTTTTCTTGAGATTTCTTTTGATGTGAAGAACAACTTCACAACAAGCAGATAATTTTGCACCCAGAAATCACAAGAGCGAATGAAATGAAAGAGACATTTGAACTTGACCCACAGAACAGGCAACAGCAACTGGTCTACGAACTGATTGCCAATACGAACAGCAGTTTCTTCCTCACAGGACGTGCAGGAACGGGTAAGACCACCTTCCTCCGCAAGGTGCAGCAGATGGTGGACAAGCAGTTTGTCACATTAGCACCAACGGGTTTAGCCGCTATCATGGCAGGTGGAGAAACTATACATTCGTTCTTTGGACTGCCGATGGATGTCTGCACGCCTGGCACGATGGGGAAGATGAACGAGGCCCGCATCCAGACACTGCTCCATACGGACACCATCATTATAGATGAGGTGTCGATGGTGCGCTGCGACATCATTGATGCCATCGACTACACCATGCGGAAGACGCTTCGCTCGATGCAGCCCTTCGGTGGCAAGCAGGTCATCTTTGTGGGTGACATGTTCCAGTTGCCCCCTGTGGTGAAGCAGGGCGCAGAGCGGGAACTGATGCACGACCTCTACCATACGGATGACTTCTTCTTTTACAAGGCAGACGTCATCAAACGGATGCGGTTAGTGAAAATCGAGTTCCAGAAGGTGTATCGGCAGGAGGACGAGGACTTCCTGCGCATCTTGGAGAACGTGCGGCTGAACAAGACCACACCAGAGAACCTGATGCACCTGAACGGGCGCGTCTGCCAGCCGACGAAGGAGGACGGCATGGTGATTACGTTAGCCTCGCTCAACAGGACAGCTGATAGCCTCAACCAGCAGCGGCTTGCCGAAATTGAGGCAGAGGAATACACCTACGAAGGAACGGTGACGGGGAAGTTTGAGGAGAAGCGCTTTCCTGTAGACATGACCCTGAAGTTGAAGGTGGGTGCCCAGGTGATGTTTACCCGTAATGACCCGCAGAAGCGGTGGGTAAATGGCACCATCGGAACGGTGACTAAACTGGCGAAAGACGAGATACAGGTGACTACCGACGATGGAAACACCTATGTCGTGCCTAACTGCTCGTGGGAGTCGTACACCTATGAGTATGACCGCGAGGCTCGGAAGATGAAGAAGGAGCAGACGGGCATCTTCACGCAGTACCCTTTGCGCTTGGCATGGGCCATCACGGTGCATAAGAGTCAGGGTATGACCTTCGATAAGATGTACCTTGACCTGAGTCGTGGGATGTTTGCGGCTGGCCAACTCTATGTGGCACTGAGTCGTGTGCGCTCGCTCAACGGACTGTTCCTCTCCCGTTGCATCATTCCGCAATATGCCCATACCAACCGTGAGGTGCTTTCGTATGCCAACGGCTATAACGATGAGCAGGTCATCAATAGCGAGATTGAGAGCGGCAAGGCGGTCTATCAGCTATTGGCTCACTATGACTACGATGAAGCTGCCAAGCGGTATCTGCAATTAGTGCAGAAGAAGGCTGCCGAAGGGGACATCAAGGAAGCCATGCAGCAGACCAAACGGTTTCTCGATACCATCATCTGTGACGATGCTCTCTTTGGATGTATCAACGAGATTCCAGCAGAACTGAAAGCGGCAAATCACTGGGCACCCAAGTTCCTCGTGGCCCTGCTGAGTCTCTATGCAGGGGAGTATGAGCAGGCGTTGGAGTATGTGGATAGTGTGCTGGCTCTGCATCAATGCCAAGAGGCACTCTATGTGAAGTCACGCTGTTTAGCCAAACTTGAACGATACGCAGAGGCTGACGCTGTGAACGTGCTGATGGGCGACGTGTTCGACATGTCAACGCCTGATGCGAAGGTGCTCTATTCCATCGCCATGCTCAATGAGCTGCACATCGGTGACCCTGGACTGAACCTGATGCAGCAATTGATAGCCGTCAGACCGAAGTATGACAAGGCCATCCTCTCGCTCCGATTTCTGATGAAGCGGAAGGGGCTGATGCTCGTGAAAACATCGGACACCTCCCGCGAGTTAGTGGACGACTTCAACTCCGAGATACCAGAGGAAGAGTTCGCTCAGAAGTTGAAAAGTGCCAGGGAGAAGGCTCCAAAGGCTGTAGAATACCTACTCCGTCTTATCAAGAAACAGGCATTTGAAGGATAAGAGCAGCATCTTTACATGTGTCCTGCCACCCTATTTCTTCAGCCAGCGGTCAAGCCAGTTGAAGTAGGTGCGCTGCCAGAGGATACCGTTCTGAGGCTTGAGCACCCAGTGGTTCTCGTCGGGGAACACCAGGAACTGGGCTTCGATGCCCTTCATGCGGGCGGCGTTGAAGGCCGACATGCCCTGGGTGTAGTTGATGCGGTAGTCCTTTTCGCCATGGATGCAGAGGATGGGAGTGTCCCACTTCTCGACCATCTTGTGGGGCGAGTCGTGATAGGTTTTCTTCGCATTGGGCATCTGTGGACGGTGCCAGTAGGCCTCGTCATACTCCCAGTTGGAGAACCAGTTTTCTTCAGTCTCGGTATACATGGCAGCAAGGTTGAAGGCTCCGTCGTGCGCAATAAAACACTTGAAGCGTTTCTCATGGATGCCGGCAAGATAGTAGACGGAGAAACCGCCGAAGGAGGCACCGACGGCACCGAGGCGGTCTTTGTCCACCCAAGGCAGATTGTTGGCAGCCTCGTCGATAGCCGAGAGGTAATCGTTCATGCACTGGCCTGTCCAGTCGCCACTGATTTCCTCTTTCCACTCCTGTCCGAAGCCAGGCAGTCCGTGGCGGTTGGGGGCAACGATGACATAGCCCTGCGAGGCCATGATAAAGAAGTTCCAGCGGTAGCTCCAGAACTGCGATACGGGACTCTGGGGACCGCCTTCACAGAAGAGCAGCGTGGGATATTTCTTGCTCTCGTCGAAGCCCGGGGGCAGTATGTACCATACGAGCATCTGCTTACCGTCGGTGGTCTCCACCCAGCGCTGCTTCACGGAAGGTTTCTGCAGCTGGTCAAGGATATGCTTGTTTTCGGCTGTCAGCTGAGCAACAACGGTCTTTTCGGGTTTCTTCGTATCGGGGGTTACGACGTAGAGGTCGGCAGGTTCGAGGTAGCAGTGACGCTCTACCAGTAGCTGACGTCCATTGTTCATCATCTGCAACGAGCCGAAGTCGTGCCAAGTATCGGTGAGCTGGACGACCTCAAGGGATTGAGGATTGAGGCTTGATACTTGAGATTTAGACTTTGAAGTATTCACCACGGCATAGAGGTTCTCCGTGGCGTTCCAGACGCTGATGAAGTAAATCAGCGCGTCCTTCGTACCACTCCAGCAGAAAGCATCAACGTCCGACTTCCAGTCCACGTATGTCTTTTCGCCCGTTGCCAAGGTGCAGATGCAGAGACGGTTGAGGTCGGCCTCATAGCCATCGCGCTCCATCGAGAGCCAGGCAATGTACTTGCCGTCGGGCGAGAACATCGGGTTCTGGTCGTAGCCCACATTGTTCTTCAGGTTCTCCTGGCTGTTGACGGCCTGGACCTTCAGCGTAACGGTGGGATCAACCTTCGGGGCCACGTAGTCGGCAGGCTTGCAGAGGTTACGTGTAGTCTTGCTGTCCACGTCGTAGAGGAAGATGTCGGAGTCGGTAGAGATGCTGTACTCCAGACCGGTCTTCTTGCGGCAGGTGTAGGCTATCTGCTTTGAATCGGTGCTCCAGTCGAGCTGCTCGATGCCTCCGAAAGGCTCCATAGGGCACTCGAAAGGCTCGCCGTCGAGGATGTCGATGCCAGTGGCTGCGACGGCAAAGCCATCACCTACGGAGAATACGAAGGGGTGTTGGATGGACTCTACGTAGTGATCCCAGTGGCGGTACATGAGGTCGGTGACCAGTCGACCGGTGGCCTTGGGCAGGTCGTCGGGGTTCTTCATGATGACCTCGTAGAAAGGAATCGACTTGATGATGATAACCTTCGTGCCGTCGGGCGAGAACTTGAAGCCCTCTACGGTGCCGTCGGTCTTTGACAGTTGCTGGCGATTGGTGCCGTCGGCGTTCATGGCCCAGATTTCGCCGCCGGAGATAAAGGCGATCCGCCCGTCGGGAAGCCAGGCGGGGTCGGTCTCGTTCTTCTGGGTGTTGGACGTCAACTGCTTGGTGTCGGTGCCGTCGGCGTTCATGACAAAGAGCTCGTGGTGGCTCATATCAGCGTGGCAACACTCAGTTCTATATCTCTTCTGGTCTTGGTCTCTGGGGTGGCAAATTCCGCATCGGCACCCAATCCGAATACGTCGTCGCCACCATACATTAAAACTCTATAACCAGACTCTGGCGGGGCTTCAATTCCAAGTCTTTTGTCAGGTCGTAGAAGCGGCCGGTGAGGATATCCTTGGCCTTGGCGGTATTGCCGATGACCTCTGCATAGCGCTCCACTTCCATCGTGGCGGGTTTCGATGTGCCATTGAGGATGGTGAGCGCCGTCTTTCCCTTGTACTGACGGGCGATGACGTAGA
>ERZ809472.370-NODE-370-length-10973-cov-6.846400_pt1 | contig 10973 bp, 24 predicted proteins | sample MGYA00521274_ERZ809472 | MGnify/ENA primary metagenome ERZ809472 (study PRJEB31581, sample SAMEA3312791) | metagenome | study: EMG produced TPA metagenomics assembly of the PRJEB8939 data set (Metagenomic analyses of Rumen microbiomes reveals... | reverse complement strand
TGCAAAAACATTTGATACAGAAACTGAATTTGATCTTTCAAAAGTATTTTATGCAAATATATCTGAAGATATTGCTGCCGGGTCAGTTATGACTAACGATAATGTGTGGAGAATGGCTTGCATCAATATTGATATGCGTTATAATTTTACGGGTGTTACTACAAGCGCCTCAACGTCGACGTTAGTTGCTAATAAACCGGTTTATCTAACAGTCGAGAATTTGGATTCCACATCTAGATATTTTAAGTTAGTCTCGCCGTTTATCACACAAGAACCACAAGACGATTCATGTTTATATGTATTATTGGGTTTTATGAGGAATTCATATTACATGGATTTTCATGTTCATAATCCAATATATAATTGTAGAGAAGTAACGGTCGATAACACGACAGCTTATATTTTAGACCCATGGGTAGAGGGATATCAAAATGTTGCTACTGGATATTGTGCACATGCTGAAGGTGCTAGAAGCATAGCTTCTGGTAATATTTCGCATGCTGAAGGTAGGACATGTACCGCCTCTAAACTAGCGTCACATGCTGAGGGTTATCATACAACTGCTGATAATCTTGGGGCACATTCAGAAGGTGAATATACAATAGCTTCTAGTAGAGCACAGCATGTTTCTGGAAAATATAACATTGAAGATACAAATGGTACATATGCAGAAATCATAGGTAATGGTACATCAAACAATGCTCGTTTCAATGCCCGTACACTTGACTGGGATGGAAATGAATCAATTCTTGGTAATCTCAAATTTATGGAATGTGATGCTACAACTCCTGTTACAAATTACCCTGTAAACATGATTGAACCAGGTATAATGTGGAAAGAAAGAGGTTACGGAGATAAGTTTGAAATCAAACCGAAATTTTATGGTAATAACGATGAAAACAAACTTATGGTAAATGCTTCTTATGGAGCTGCTGGTACAGATCCAGATGTAGCAACAGTTATGCACATTGATCCATTAGGAGATTTTGGTTTTGGTAGAGACGTTTATGAGACATGGTGGAATTTTAACTGCACATCATCAACAAATAATGTCAAAATCAAAATAACATTTCCAAGTGTTAACTGGGCTAAGTACCATGTTGAAGTAATAGCTACTGCCAATTTTGCATATATTCATAGTAGAGTATTTGTCGGTACGAATGATCAAAATTCTATAAACCAATGTGGTTATATTAATGAGACTCCGACATGGACTACCGTTAGTGGATGTTCAGGTGTTTCAAACAACACAGCATTGACATGGACTGCTGATAAAACTAATAGAATTATAACTTCATCCGCATTTGCTAGATATGGTATAGCTATGATAAGAATAACTAGTAGCGCTAATCCAGTCTATAACAAGATTAAGGTTGAAAAGATTGATGGATAAGAGGTGCTTTACATGTCTACATCAGAAATTATATTTGCCATAGTTGTCGCTTTCTTGGGCTCAAGTGGAGTATGGACTCTCATCTCCACGATATATTTAAAGCGACATGAGAAGAAGTCTCTCACAAACAAAATGTTATTGGGGTTAGCACACGATCGGCTAATGTATCTCTGCATGAAGTATATCGAGCAGAATTATATTACAAACGAAGAGTATGAAAATCTCTATAACTATTTATATTTACCATACGTCGAAATGGGTGGAAACGGCGTTGTACAGCGTCTCATGGATGAAGTTAAGAAACTTCCGATTAAGAAGGCTGTAGTCGTCGATGATAAACAGATCCGTATGGATATTTAATGAAAGGATGCTGTGAATGATATATTTAGGTAATGGAATGTACTCTGACGCTGGTGGTTATTTGCAGCATCATGGAGTTAAAGGAATGCGTTGGGGTGTTAGGAAAGATAAAGATTTACCGCATAAGCATAGACGATTGAAAGCTTATAATTTAGACAAATGGGGAAAATCTGAAAACACTAACACATTGTATGTTACTGGTGTATCTGGAAGCGGTAAAAGCACACTTGCTATGGATATGGCGAAGAAGCATAACGCTGAAACAATACATTTAGATCTGTATTACGAAGCAAATCCTAGTGGGTTTTTGAATAAAAACTTTAATAGATATTTATCAAAGCATTTCAAAGAGTATAATAAGGTTCCTAAAGCTGGTACAAAAGACTTTGGAAAATGGTGCGATAAATTCGAAAAGTGTGTAAACGACTATTCAAAATCATTGTATAAGAAACGCAAAAAGTTAATTGTTGAAGGCATTCAGATATTTGATGACGGCTTTATGCAAGATAAATCATTTTACAAAGGTAAGCCAATGATATTGATGAATACAAACACTGTTAAATCATATCTCAGTGCTACAAGCAGAGATTCTGATAATATGAAATCTTTCATGAAGAGTACATTTGATACTGAACGATTCAATTGGTATAGACAATCAAACAAGTCGATTAAAGATTTACAGTACACTATAACGCATAAAGAGTATTAAGGAGGTAACATATGACTGAATTTATCGCAGTACCGGCAATTGTTATAATTTGCTGGTTTATAGGTTTTAGCATTAAGCAGATATTCAAGAACGATAATCTCGATAGATTTATTCCTGTTATCTGCGGTGTTATCGGAGCTATTCTTGGAATTGTAGTATATTTGACAATTCCTGGCTTTATAGCAGCTGATAATTGGCTGGTAGCGCTTGTTACCGGTTTATTTTCTGGTCTCTCTGCTACAGGTGCAGATCAGATCTACAAACAACTTTTTAAGAAATAATTTCGTGGTGCTTGCTCTATAGCTCATATCTTCCTTGAACTTATAGTATAACCAAAATATCAATATGACGCAAAAGCACTTGGATTTTTCTCAGCTGGCAAGTCAAATGACGGCGGCTTAACCGCACAGCCACGAATTATATTTAGACACTGTCTCGCGGGACATTAGTCAACTCCTTTTTGGTAGTTAAAGGCACGTCTGTAAAATATACCTCCTGGGCATGACATTATATAATCCCGCGTATATAATGTTGTGTCTGAGGTTTTATGGAGGAAATTATGGCAGCGATTACTAAAACTGTTTATATTTGTCCGATATGCGGAGGAGAATTTGATCATGCCATTCAAGTTCCAGATCCACAGCATGAAGGAGAATATATTAATAAATCCGCGTCTGAACAGGAAGCCGATTGTGAAAGCAGCCACCCAGGAACTATGCAGTTTACAAGAGCTACTCAATCATATAAGGCTTTCGAAGTGATGCCAGACGCAATCACGATTACACACAGTGGAAAAACTTATAAATACTTCTTGAAATAAACGCCTCAAATACATAGTGTATATTGGAGGTGATAATATGTCGTTGTATTATTATTTAATAGTTACAGATATTGGACTCGCGAACGGTGGTCAGTATAGAGATCGAGTAGCATCTCGTATTGCTGCACTACAGGAAAACGGTTTCAATATATTAGAGGTAATTAGGATAAATAAGATAACGCATGAGAGGGAATCTCTCGCACTTAAGGAGTTTATGGGCTAAGCATGCCCTAAACTTTTTGTCATAAAGAAACGCCTGAAATACACATCCATATATGGAGGTGATCTTATGACAAAGACGAAGAATAAATGGAATGATAAGTTACTGTAGAGCGATTCAGCGCAATACATGTGACGAAGAGGAGTCGGAGTTGATGGATGAAATGATCCATGACTACGAAAATCGCATCCGGGAACTTATAGGGGTTTAACGGCCCCTATTAAAAAGAAAGGAGATACTCAATATGGAGTACAGAACAGATAATTGGTATGTCGACAATGGTTATTGTCGAGTATCACAATTGACATTCGACTGTCCTATGACGGGCAGTCATCAACGTGGTAACTGCGGAACGTGCATGTATAGTTCGTCCGCGGCAAGGCGATTGAATAGTGAAAATATCGAACATGAGTATTGTCGCTATTCAAAGGGGTCCTAACAGGGCCTCTTCTTTTTGTCATAAATAATCCGCGTAAAATACATATTCTATAGTGCAACAGATAGGACAAAGCAACGTATGACAATATAGGAGGTATGACTATGAGACAGTCAGCTTGGAAAACAAGCAGGGTTGAGTCGCAGGCATACTGGCTAGACAGGGCATACGAAGCAGAGGTCGAATTTAACCAGGCCAGCTCCGAAGAGGAGCGCCAGGTTGCGTTTGACAACTGGCTTCGTTACCAGCGTCTGGCTGGTATGGAGGTGTGACTCACCTCCTTGCTTTTTTGTTCGCGTAAAATACATATTCTATAGTGCAACAGATAGGACAAAGCAAACAGAGTCCCAGCAACGATGATTTAATCGTATCGGGTTGTGTCACTCGACATAGGGAGTGGACATGTAAAGAACGGAGAAGCAAAATTGTAAGATTTTGTGAGCGGTCTATGTTGAAGCCTAGGTGAGGCTATAATTATGATGTATTAAACATCTGGTGAGAAAAGCAATTTTCAAGAGTCTGGGTGTTGGAGATAAGAGTTCACCGCCTTATCTTTTTGTCATAGAGAAACGCGTGGAATACATGTTTATATATGAACAAGAGTTATTATAAAAGGAGGTGTCAATTATGTTTGACATGAACACTATAAAAGTTTATGCCGGATGGGCATTAACAGTGATAAAGTTCATTGCATTCTTGGCAATACTCCCTGCATTAATAATAATCAGGGAAGCTATCGGAGAGTAACATCTCCTGATAGTTTTTACCCTGTCGCGTTAAATACACGTCGTATAGTGGCTTAGTAAAGTCAAATATGACAATAGGAGGTAATTCTATTATGGGTATTGGCTTAATTGTAATGGCCGTTGGGTTGGCTATTATAGGGACAAAGTTAATGAAAGAAGGTAAATAAGGAGGTAACTAATTATGATCTGGCTATTTATAGCGGTCTTAGTTATCGGAATAGTTACCGATTTCACAGCACTAACAGTGATTGGTGCGGTTGGAACGGTACTAGGTCTGATAACATTTGGACTGTTGGAGTATTTGGCAATCGTATATAGTAAATAAATGACCTTGTGGGGACACACGTCCCCCTTCTTTTGTCCGCTTGAAATACATGTTGTATAGTGCGTAAAGGTTATGATCATAATTTATATTTAACAGGAGGTGAAATTATGAAAGAAAACAAATACGCTAAGTGCAGTCCGGAAACACTTAAAAGAATAAAGGAGATTCGAGAGGAGAAGAAAGCGAACTCATTCATGGGTAAGCTTAAAGCCTCCCGAGAAGAACATAAGGACGAGATGAACTCGTGCCGTGAGGCAGAGGTCGTGATGACTGAAGAGATTCTTGAATCCACAAAGGCATTGAGGACGGTTAGTCCGTCTTCACCAGCGTATAGCGCTGCAGCCGATAATATCGAAAAGCTTGGTAAGACAGTTGAAAAACTGAACACTAAGCGAACAGCAGATAAGAAACTGCTGATACCGATAGTCGGAAGCATCGCAGCAACTGGGATGGTCTACGGGTTCGAGAAGCTCGGAAAGACAGCATTGACCGGCGGCTTCAAAGATATTGGCAGGAAGTTGATCAGTGTTCCGATGTCCTTTATCGGGCGCAATAAGTAAATCTATGAGGGAGATGGAGCAATTCATCTCCTTCTCGTTTTTGTCATAATAAGATAGGAGGTATGATTATGTATTTATATGATATAACAAAAATAACAAACAATGAATGGCACTTCATAACAAAAGGTGAGACGCCGATCATTGGATCAAAAGTGCTGGTGGTTATTGATAGGATCAAAGGCTATGATATCGTCACATGCATTGCTCGTGAATACGGTATGGAGCCATTCAGTGTAACAGACCAGATGTATGATGTGTATTCTACATCGCATTTCGATGCATGGGCATATTTCCCGGAAATTGAGACGGAAGAGATATCTTCAGAGAATGTTTTGAAATCGTGTTAAATACACATCCATATATGGAGGTGATTTTATGATGTATAATATATTACCTATATTACCTGGAATACCTACAATGGGTATAGCGAAAGCGGTCGTTGAACATGAGAAAAATAGACGTGATGTCTTAGCAAGACATATTGGGTATAACGAGACACAAAGAGTGTTAAGTAATTATATGTATGTCTTAAGGACAAGAACGAAAAGGACACTAGACGGCAAAATGCTATACGATATTTGTTTCAGGGAATTTTGTAAATGGGTTAAAGGAGAGTAACATCTCCTTTAGCTTTTTGTCATAATAAAACAGGAGGTACAAAACTATGACAGGCACGACAAAAGCAATTTGGGGAGCAGCAGGATTGGTATGTTTGACAACAGCGATTACTGGCGTCGTCTTATATGATAAAATTGAGAGAGCTAGGATAGACTGCATTCGAGTGTCTAGAGGAGATATGACAAAGGCTGAATATAAGGCTTATAAGGCTAGAAAGGAGAAATAAAGTTATGTTGTCAACAATACTTAGTCTTTTATTTGGCATACCATTTATAGTGTGCTTAGTATTAGACATATTTTTCATATTTTTATGGTTTAAATTTTCTAAGATGATATTCAGAGTTATTCATTGGGCACTGGATATTGTCTGTTGGATACTATTTTTAATATTAGCGTTCGTCACGCTTATATTAGCATAAGGAGGTATTAAATAAAATGAGTAACGGAAACAAGGACTTTGAGTTCTTTATGAATGATGTACATACGTTTGAGATCGCGTTGCCAAAGGCAGATGAAATGTTGGACAAGATCCTGAGTATGGAAGATGTATCTTTAACAAGAGCAAATCATCTCAAGTTTGATGATAACTCTAGAAAGGAGTGTACAGACGAGCAGGTAGTTCTCTATGACAAAGCATATATTGAGGGCTACAATGCAGGATATAAGCAGTGCATGATGTCCAGATGGGCATATAACAATAACAAAAAACCAGGAAACGATTTCAAATTCGGTGACTTTTAATACAGGAGGTATAACTATGTGTAAGTATTGTTCAAATCTTGGTACAGGTGATTGCAACGATTTCATATTTGATGTTAACTATCCAATATCTATTGGCGGTATTGAGTTCGGTCGTCTCTGGATTGATACCCTAATCATTGAGAACGACCATAATAATATGGATAGCTTCGATCTCAAAAAGGATGGTATTGTATGGCAGACCACTGTAGGTACTGAGGATGGTAAGCATGTTATCAGATCGACAAAGAGAATAAAGTTCTGTCCATTTTGCGGAGCTAATCTTGAAGATGTGTTCTACAGCACTAATGAATAAGGAGGTATTTAATCATGGCTAAGAAATTGATATACGAAGGATTTTTCATAATTGGTGCACTTGGTACGAAGCATGACGCTTGTATCACTTATAAGCATATCACAAGTGCTTTTAAACCCGCGGAGGCGCATAAGCATTTGTATGGTACAGAGGTTGTTATACGTATAACTGGGCGAGGATGTAATGAGAGAGTCGAGGCTTTGTCCGTTAAACTGGAGTCGTGTGATAATAAGGAGCTTGCTGATATTTTTGCAAACATTCCTAAGCCACACATAACAATAGCAACTTTTGGAAATGGAAAGCCTGTTGAAGCAAACGAACTTTCTTTTAGTCCTCTAAAAGAAGAAAGACTTGTTACTGCAGTATTCGGAGGCTTTTATTCAGAAGATTGGGGTGGGACATTTGTCGATGTTAGGAATGGCATCATTTCCAACAATGCAAAATATGAAGTTAGTATAGATAGTGCGAGTGGATCAACTAAACCATATGTTGATAAACTTAGATCAAACGGTTTTAAGGTAACAATGGTTGATTTGTGGTGTGACTCAGAACCGATTTATGCGGTGGAGATAAACAGTCTCGATGATCTCTACAAACTCATCAATATTGTTGGTCACGATGTAGTTATTAATAAGAGTTCTGATGGTTGTCACGAGCCGCATTCAATAACAATATATGATTACTATCTTGAATAAGGAGGTTTTCTATGACAGTATATCTTGTTGTAGCTAAGTATAGAGGTTTTAATGCTGATCTCGTAGATGAATCATATGTTATATATTCGTCAATGGATGGGGCTAAGAAGGCCGCTAAGCGCTTTAAGGAAGCTGGTTATAATGATGTTCAGATATATGAGAACGAGGTTTTAAGACCTTGGATATATGGAGGTAAATAATGGCTAGAATATGTATTTCAAAGAAGCGTAAATATCCATATATAAAATTCAATTGGTCTATGGATATCGAACGATCTTCTCTTGGTTTCAATAAAGAACTTACGGCGCGCATATGTGGATTTGAGATCAAGGAGTTTAATAATAAATATCCGGAGTACGCCATACAATATGATAAGGATGAACGTGGCGATGCTTTAATAAAGGTTCATATTCCGGCCAATGGTGATACCGTGGTCGGAGGCACTATAACAACCATAAAGGACAATGCTACGAAATCCGAAAATTATACGACATATACAACCGAAACATTAAGCGGAGAGGAATGCGACAATCTTGATACTATATTTACAGCTAGACTAGGCGGTCGTGAGCTTTCTATATGGCGTACAGACGACGGTAAGTTATATATTCATAAACTTCAGTTCATGTATCACAGCGATAGTATTACTAGGCATATATCCCGCAATAGAAAGCCATTCGGATTCGCATACAAAACAGAGATAGGAAGTGATAAAAAGATGAATAACGATCCGTTTATAGGATATAACTATGGAGGAAGAGCTGGGTCGGAGGAGATAATACTTCACAATCTACCTATATTTAGAACCAATCTTGAAGGTAGAGCCGAGATGTATAATGCAGAAGGCAACAGATGGGTGATGCTGAAAATACCTGGGGATGTGCTTGCAAAAACGGGCAGAAGGGCCTTAGATGTAATTAACGCGGTTGCAAAGCCTATACCAAATTCTGATGATAAATTTATCAGAATTAAGTTGCCTGCTCAGATAAAGGATGGCTGTGTAAGAAAACCATTCATTCAGGTCGCTGCTGTTGGAAAATATGATTCCGGAATACACAAGAAAAAGCTTACATACGATGTGAGTTGGATTCTTAATAGGGGAAACGGAGACATTGTCGATTCTCTTTTAAGATCCGCAGTAGCCACATCGATAGGTGCCAGATTAGTAAAAATACATTCTAGACCCGGTTGCGGCGGAGTCATACCTGTTCTGTATTTAACATCTATAGATCTTGCAAATGTGTCTGATTTTAGGGTAGCGGACAACTATCCTTTCGATGGAACGGAGTTTATTAAACATAGGATGCTTGAGAATATTGATCAAGAGAGTGATCGACCGGTTGCTGTTATACTTGATTCAGAAAACTATTGTGTTGGTGTACCACATGTATCCAAGAAGCAGAGAGAGAAAATGACATTAAATGTACAGGAGGTAAAAAATATGTCTAGAAACTTCGAGAAGGTAGTAGTAAACGGCCCTGCGACAATTGCATGGATCAATGGTAAGAAGATCATGGTCAAGAAGTCTGAGGAAGATCCTTATGACTATGAAAAGGCTATGCTTGCGCTCATGGTTAAGTCGTTCTTCGGTGACGAGGCCAGATTCCATCGTTGGTGCAGAGACAACATGAAGCTCATCAACAAGGCTGTTGAGAAGGAGGCTAAGATTTCTGCAGAAAAGGCAGCTAAGTTCATTTATGATGATCCAGCACCTAATCCTAAGAAATCTCACAAGCCTGAGCGTCATGACAGATGGACAAGAGAGGAACTGGATTTTCTCTTGAACAACTACAAGACAATGACTGCCAAGGATATCGCGGATGGTCTCGGTAGGTCTGTCTTTAGTGTGCGCACACAGGCTAAAAACCTGCATCTTAAGAAGAGGTGATCTTATGGGCGAGACTAAGTATGGTATTGGCCAGCGAGTAAGGTCTATCTACTCTCCATCCTACTACAGGGTGGAGAGCATTCTCGTCACTGACAGGATCAATCCAGATGAAAATGTATATTCACTCATTTCTGATACGGGCGAACACACGACAGCGGAAGAGGGAGAACTCATATCCCTTGCAGAATTCTACGGCATGAATTAAGGAGGTTTTCTATGACAAAAGTGAAGCAGACCATAGAGATTGATACAGATAAGATAATAAAGCGTAGTCTTGATGCAGTTATATTCTTTGCAGGAATCAGCGCCATAAGTATTTATGCTCTCATATATTCTGGAGTTATCAGTAATGCATATTTAGTCTGGGTATTCATGCCCGGATATATTTTGCTGATGATAGTAATGATATTTTTGAGGCTTGTGGCAGGGATTAAAGATCCAGAGGAGGTTAAAAATGATAACGGCGATTGAGCGGTGGTTTAAGCAGACGTTTTGCAGACATGACCTGGTATTCAAGGAGTCGAGTCTTCTTGAGAAGAGGTATGATATTTATGGATACATGGTCTGCAGAAAGTGCGGAAAAGTAAAAAAGAGGCTCCATCTTGGAGAAGTCGGTCAGTATAGGAGGAGATAAGCATGACAGACAAAGAACTTAATGATCTTGCATATTTGGCAGCATCGATCTGTGGCTGCTATGGGTGTATACCAAAGAGACAGGCAGAACATATGACTCTACTGTCGTTTAAGAGGTATCCAAAAAGATACTTCATCGAGACTATGAAGATCGGTATGGAGATCCACGGTTTTGGTAATAAGGTAGGAGAGTTTGAGGAGAAGATGAATGACCCTAAGTTTGATGTGCTCTTCAACGAGGATGCGAAATGGGACATTCCGCCTGAGGAAGAGATTGTTTCTGAGGGGGAAATGCCTACAGACGCTATCATAGAGAAGGAGGAGTAAAGGTGATGAATCTTAAAGGTACAGTAGTAGCGGTCCCTACCGCACACCCTAAACTCTGTCACAGATGCAAATACGGATTCTTCTCAAATAAAGACAACTGCTGGTATTGTGGAGCAGGCGATTCTGAGATGGATCAGCATATTTGCGAGAAGGCATTCACGGATATTCAAAGAAGGGAGTTGATTGGAT
>ERZ809472.369-NODE-369-length-10998-cov-5.243809_pt1 | contig 10998 bp, 10 predicted proteins | sample MGYA00521274_ERZ809472 | MGnify/ENA primary metagenome ERZ809472 (study PRJEB31581, sample SAMEA3312791) | metagenome | study: EMG produced TPA metagenomics assembly of the PRJEB8939 data set (Metagenomic analyses of Rumen microbiomes reveals... | reverse complement strand
GGCAGGCTCTTCTTGGGTGTAGACTTTCCTTCCCAGAAGTCCCACACGTCACCCTCGTAGGGTACACCATAGGCGATGGCCTTTGCCGAGTCGATGACACTGCCGCCACCGACGGCGAGGATAAAGTCTACCTCTTCACGGCAGCAGAGACCGATTCCCTCTTTCACTTTCGAGAGCAGAGGGTTGGGCACTACCCCACCCAGCCCCACAAAGGGGATGCCTGCCTCGTGCAGCATTTGTTCCACTTTGTCGAGAAGCCCATAGCGACGCGCTGAGCCGCCACCATAGTGAATCAATACCTTGGTGCCCCCATACTGTCGTATGAGTTGCGGCAGTTGCTCCTCACTGTTGCTTCCGAACACCACACGGGTGGGCGCATAGAAATTGAAGTCCTTCATAAGCCTGTTCTTGTTTGTTTTAAGTCAATACTGCTGGCAAAGATACGAAATATTTCACAATCTACAATGCACAATTCACAATTATTTCGTAAATTTGCAGCGAAATGAAGAAAAAGGTCTGTTTCGGAGTGCTTGCTGTGGCCGTCGTCATTGTTTTGACGGCTAGTAAGACATCTATTGCCTGCGATACGGCAGCAGTCATCACCGACCTGTGCCACTCGACCTCTGGTCGCTTGCAAGGCAAGAACTCCATCATCGCCCTGACATCACCCATCGTCGACTCCCTGCGCCTCGCTGCTGAGCAAAGCCTGAAAGAGGAACTCGACTACTATCTCGACCGCCACAACGTCAGCGACGAGGGCTACGAGATGGTGGCAGCCTTTGCCAGTGGCCAGCGCTATCGTCTGGAGATCGACACCATACCCGTGTGGAATGTCGGCCGGTGGAAAGGCAAGAAGCGACAGGGAACAGCCATCAGCCGCGACTCACTGGGCCGCATCATCGTCGGCAACTGGGAGAACGACACGCTGACGAGCGGCATAAGAATCGACTCCATGGGCTACTACGAGGGCGCCTTCGCACAAGGCAAAGCCAACGGCCACGGCGCATATATCTCTGTCGACGACCATTACTTCGAGGGGCATTGGGAGAACGACCAGCGGCAAGGCTTCGGACTGAGCCTGCTGCAGAACAGTCTCGTCACCATGCTCAAAGTGGGCGAATGGCAGAACGATAAGTATCGCGGCGAGCGCATGAACTACACCTCAGAGCGCATCTACGGCATCGATATCTCGCGCTACCAGCACGGCAAGGGGCGCAAGAAATACCCTATCCTCTGGAATCAGTTGCGCATCAGTCACCTCGGCTCAAAGTCGAAGAAACAGATATCTGGCACCGTCGACTACCCCGTGCAGTTCTGCTTTATCAAATCCACCGAGGGCACCAGTATCCGCAACAAGTACTACGCCCAGGATTATATCGCTGCCCGCAAACACGGCATCCACACGGGCGCCTACCATTTCTTCTCTGTCAAGACCAGCGGCTCGGCACAGGCCAGCTATTTCATCAACAGCACCCTCTTCCGTAAGGGCGACCTGCCCCCTGTGCTCGACGTGGAGCCAAGCGACAAGGACATTGCCAGAATGGGCGGCTCGCAAGCACTTTGGCGTAACATAAGGGCGTGGCTGCAGGCTGTCGAGAAGCGCTGCGGCGTGAAACCCATCCTCTACGTCAACCAGAGGTTTATCAACAACTACCTGCCTGACGCCCCCGACGTGAAGCGCGACTACAAGGTGTGGATAGCCCGATACGGCGAGTACAAGCCCGACGTCAAGCTGGTCGTATGGCAGCTCTCGCCCGATGGCCGAGTGCGCGGCATCACTGGCGAAGTCGACATCAACGTCTTCAACGGCTACCAACAGCAGTTCTACGAATTCATTGAGAACGAAACCATCAAATAACCCGCGATAAATGAAAACCGTACTGATATTGGTCGGCAAGACCACCGACAAGCACTTCCAGGCAGGAATCGACGACTATGTCGCCCGTATCGGCCACTACATACCCTTTGACATCGTGACCATCCCTGAGCTGCGCAATACCAAGAGCCTCCCAGAAGAGCAGCAGAAAGTCACCGAGGGCGAACTGATACTCAAGCAGATCAAGCCCTCAGACATCGTGGTGCTTCTCGACGAGCACGGTCGCGAGTTTCGGAGCAGAGAGTATGCCCGCTGGCTCACACAGAAGCAGCAGACAGCTCGCAGACTGGTGTTCGTCATTGGCGGTCCCTATGGCTTCTCCGAGGCCATCTATGCCCGTGCCAACGAAGAGATATCGCTCTCGAAGATGACATTCTCGCACCAGATGGTACGACTTATCTTCACTGAACAGCTCTATCGCGCGTGCACGATAATAAAAGGTGAACCCTATCATCACGAATAAAACGAAAGCCCTCTCGATGTTCTGAGAGGGCTTCGTCATATTTTCTTTTGCAGATCTGCTTTAGAGGTCGTTGTAATTCTGGATGCTGAAGGTCGAGGTGTTCATGTCACGGAAATAGTGCCGCCAGCTCAGCCAGCGCTTACGCTGGTCAGAGGTGCCGTGGGTGAACGACTCGGGCGTAGCCCTGCCCTGTGCCTTCTTTTGCAGCCAGTCGTCGCCGATAGCCTTGGCCAGTTCGAGACCCTTCTCCAGGTCGCCATACTCCATCGAGTGGTTCATAGCGTCCTCATAGTGAGCCCACACACCGGCATAGTAGTCGGCCAGCAACTCCAGGCGCACGCTAATCTGATTGGCCGTCACCTTGTCCGTCTGACTCATCTGCTGGTGCGCCTTGCCCAGAATGCCCAGCGAATACTCCACATGGTGACCGATCTCATGGGCTATCACGTAGGCATAGGCGAATGTGTTGCCCTCGACACCCAACTGCCGTTTCATCTGCGTGAAGAACGACAGGTCGATGTACAGTTTCTGGTCGCCGGAGCAATAGAAGGGACCAACGGCAGCCGTTGCAGAGCCACAGGCCGAGCTGACCTGATTGGTAAAAAGCACCAGCGTAGGTGATTCATAGGTGCGGCCCATCTTCTGGAACACTGCCGACCACACGTCCTCTGTCGAGGCCAGTATCTGCTTGCACTCCGTTGCCAGTTGTTGCTCCTCCTCAGTGAATTCCTCGGGGTTGACGCTCTCGGTACGGGCCGACATCTGCTGCTGAGCGGCCTGAAGGCCTGCCGACAGCGGGTCGCCACCACTCATCCAGGCAAACAAGGCAGCCACGATGATGGCTCCGATACCACCGATACCAGCTTTGGCACCGCCACTCATTCCGCGACGATCCTCCACATTACTACTCTCTCTTCTTCCTGTAAGTTTCATAATTATTATGTTTGGGGTTATTTGGGATGTTAGAGATTTAGGCTCTTTTTGATAGCCTCAATTTTCTCTTCAGCACCCTTTGTGCAACGTTCATAGCAGCCTGCACACTTAAATGAAGAGTCCTTGACCTCCGTATAGAACTTGATTTTCGGCTCTGTTCCTGAAGGACGTACACTAACCTTCGTGCCATCTTCGCAGAACCATTGCAGCACGTTGCTGGTGTCTGGCATGTTTAACTTCTCCACGCTACCGTCTGCTTTCTTAGCTTCCAACGTCTTGTAATCCTTCCATAGAACCACCTTTGAGCCGCCTAATTCTTTCGGCGGGTTAGCACGGAAGTCTGTCATCATCTGTTTAATCTCATCGGCACCAGTCTTCCCAGGACGTACCACATTGATGGTGGCTTCCTTTGAAAAACCATATTCTGCATAGATGTCCATCAACAAGTCATAAAGCGTACGACCATTATCCTTGGCCCATGCAGCAATTTCGCAGATGAGACAGATGGATGCGGGGGAATCCTTATCGCGAACCTTATCAAATGGCAGGAATCCGAACGATTCTTCACCGCCGCCAATATACTTCTGTTTACCCTCTGAAATGCGGATCTCATAGGCAATCCATTTGAAGCCAGTATAGCAATCACGCAGTTCCACGCCATTTTTCTTGGCAATCTCAGCTATGGCCTCGGTAGTTACAATAGTCTTCACGAGGAACTCATTTCCCTTCAGCTGGCCAAGTTTTTTCTTGTTAGCGATAATATACCAGCAGAACATCATACAAGTCTGGTTACCATTCAATATTTCCCACTCGCCCTTGTTGTTGCGGCAGACAATGGCAAGACGGTCGGCGTCAGGATCAGATGCAATGACGAGGTCGGCATTCAGGCGTGTTCCAAGTTTCATACCTAACGTCATGGCTTCTGCATTCTCTGGATTCGGGCTGACTACAGTAGGGAAGTTACCATCAATAACCATCTGTTCAGGTACTACATGTATGTTCTGGAATCCCCATGAGCGCAAAGCCATCGGAATAATCACACGGCCTGTACCATGCATAGCAGAATAGACGATATTCAAATCCTTCTGGCGCAGGATGACATCTTGATCCACCATTGCTTCCTTCACAGCCTGGATATAGTCCCAGTCCATCTCACCGCCAATGATGTCAATCAATTCCTTGTTACCTTCAAACTTAACTTGATCTATCGCCACCTTATTAACTTCCTCAATGATACCTACATCATGCGGAGCCAGTACCTGTGCACCATCATCCCAATATGCCTTATAACCATTGTACTCCTTAGGATTGTGGGAGGCTGTAACATTTACACCAGCCTGACAGCCAAGTTGACGAATAGCAAATGATATCTCTGGAGTCGGACGAAGGCTTTCAAAGAGATAGACCTTGATACCGTTGGCAGAGAAAATGTCAGCAACAGTTTCTGCGAACATACGTCCATTGTTACGACAATCGTGACCTACAACAACAGAACACTGCTTGTCAGGGAATGCCTTCAGAATATAGTTGGCGAATCCCTGCGTAGCCATGCCCACAATATACTTGTTCATACGATTCGTACCAGCTCCCATGATACCTCGCAGACCACCTGTTCCAAACTCCAAATTCTGGTAAAAGGCATCGATCAGCGCCGTCTTGTCGGGGTTGTCGAGCATTGCCTGTACATCTTTACGCGTCTCCTCATCGAAGGCCGGAGAGAGCCATTCCTTTGCACGTGCCTCGCACTGAGCAATCAATTGAGCATTGTCTGCCATAATTACTACGTTTTATTTGTTCTAGATTGTATAATATCAATTTTGAATTACAAAATTACTAAGAATTCTGTAAAGTCGTATAAAAAAAGCAATCTTTTTTATTTCTTTAAGATTTTATCTATCTCATCAAATTGTTTCCCCATATTCAGATTGAAATAGACACGATAAAGGGCAGGACCCCATTTCTGTGATTCGTCTGGAGCGAGTCTACGATACTGTTCAAGGGGGTGTAGCGCGTTCTGATACATCTTCTTGATTTGTTTCCTGTGTCGACGAGGATCCATGCGCAAAGCGATGTTCAGATAGGCTGTACCCGCATTATAATAGGCATCAGCCATATCGGGATAATAAGCTATCAAGCGATTGGTATACTCAATACTCTTTGCATACTGCTCAGTGTTAAGTAGTACATTCGACTTGGCATAAAGGAAAATCTGACTAGTAGAATCTACGGTCAGAGCCTCATCAACAACCTGCAATGCACGATCAAAATGTCTACGATCGGTATAGAAATCCATCAGACGCGGAAAAAAATAAGTCGATTTAGGAAATCTACTAAACCCTTCCTGCAAGGTACTTACAAACATCGAGTCATCCTTCAGCCAACGCCAGGCCTCAGCGACGTATTGTAAAGTAAAATCAGACTTAGCAGAATCACGCAAAGCCTGTTTGTGATAGCGTAGGGTAAGCACAGCATTCTCCAATCTGTAACCGCAGTAGGTAGCCCAATAGCCAGCCTCGGGCATACGTATATCAGTAGAGTCGTAACGAAAACTACTGAACAGTGGTTGGCGCATACAGTCTATATAGGTCTCGAAATAATCATAGGCAGTCGAGAAAGAGCCTTTCCTAACATAATAGGCTCCCCCATTAAACAGGTTAGCGCGGTAACTATTCATATCTTTGGCTACCGATGAACGGAGGTCGGGCGATACTCTGCCCTTTTTGTCTGGTTTTGAATCAAGAGAGTCGAGCCTTTCAGCAATTGTAAACATCCGCCGAACAAGATTGAAAAATTGTGCTGTATCCTGTTGTCGTTTTAGGTAGAAACGTTCGTTAGCTTGGTCATACTGCCTCTGAACACTCTGGAGCCATATTTCGTAGATGCGTTTGTTTTCACGGTTGGCACTGTCTTTTAGCAAATTGGTCATCAGCCGCTCGGCATTTTCAAAATTCTTTCCGCTTTTCAGGATAGTACGTGCCTCTCCTATCTGCTTCCGCTGGGCGATGGCAGAGATTGAAAGACATATGAGTCCGATGGCTATTATAGTCCTGATTCGTATCATCAACTTCTTACCTTAGTAAAAAAGAGAAAGCCCTCAAGTGACTTTCTCTCTTTCTTGTGATTCCGGCGGGATTCAAACCCACAACCTTCTGATCCGTAGTCAGATGCTCTATTCAGTTGAGCTACGGAACCAATCCGTTTCTGTTTTGCGGGTGCAAAGGTACATACTTTTTCCGAACTGACCAAATGTTTTGCAGACTTTTTTACAAAAAAAGTGTAAAAACGTCCATTTTGCTAGACAATGATGCGTGTTTTATGGTAACTCTCCCTAAATTTCGATGGACTGCATCCCTTCTTCTTACGGAAAATACGATTGAAATTGCTCAGGTTGTTAAAGCCGGAGCCGTAACAAATCTCAGCCACACTATTGGTGCTGTCGACGAGCATTCTGCTGGCATGCCCCAACCGCATATCGATGATATAGTCAGTAAGATTACGCCCTGTATGTAACTTGAAGAAACGACTGAAAGCACTAGGGCTCATGCCTGCGATTTCTGCTAATTCCGAAAGCCGGATGTCGCGGGTGTAGTTGTCGCTGATATAGCTCTTCACTTTCAACACCCGACGACTATCGCTGGCCACATCGACCTTGGCAAAGCTGTTGGTGGCTAGTGTCCGTGCTCCTGGACAGAGCGACAGTTCGTAGAGGATGGCCAAGAACTGCTGGAAAGCGTAGAAGCCATCCTGTATGGTGCTAAGTGTGTCGAGCATGGTATATACCTTCATGATGGACTCCATAGGAAAACAAAGTCCCTTGCGTGCTTCGTCCATCATCTTCTTCATCGAGCTGAAGGGGTTATGACTGAAGATGCTACGGTCGCTGAAGTCGAGTACAAAGTGTACGGTCACTTCACGGATATCATCACTGACGCACTCGTTCTGCTCCCAGACATGCTCCAGGTCGGGACTGGTAATCAGCACCAAGTCGTACTCGCCAATCACTTCGTTGGAGTCGCCAACGATACGGCGCACCCCGGGGGCATGCTCCACAAAATTCAGTTCGAACACTTCATGGTTGTGGATGGGATAGGTAAACTCCTTCTTATGTCGCTCGGCGATGTAAAGCACATCCTTATCCATCAACTGCGATATTTCACGAAAAACCGATCCTTCCATCCTTCTGACTTGATTACTATGTTTACCGGATATCTGTTCTTATATCTTCAGCTGCTTGAGAATATCAGACATGCGCTGCATGTTGTTGATGCGCATGGGCACCAGAGGCAGTCGTAGCACATTCTTGATGAATCCCATTTCCGAAAGCATGGCTTTCACACCAGCAGGATTGCCGTCGACGAAAAGAAGCGAAAAAAGATCGGTAAAGCGGTGATGTATCTTGCGGGCAGGATCGTATTCGCCACGCATCTGCAGGCGGATCATCTTAGAGAACTCCTTGGGCAGTGCATTGCCAATCACACTGATAACACCTACAGCACCACATGATACCATCGGGAACGTCAGCGCGTCGTCGCCGCTAAGCACGTCGAAATCACTCGGCTTATTCTTGATAATCTCGTCTACCTGCTCCAGCTTACCGCTGGCTTCCTTGATGGCCACGATATTCTGACAGTCGCGAGCCAGACGAACAGTAGTCTCTGCTGTCATATTAATACCCGTACGTCCTGGTACATTGTAAAGGACCACCGGCAGACTGGTAGCTGCTGCAATAGCCTTGAAGTGCTGATAGAGACCTTCCTGGGAAGGTTTATTGTAATAGGGACATACACTAAGGATGCCATCCACCCCACGGAAATCGCTCGACTGCAATTCTGCGACGACAGCAGCCGTATTGAAGCCGCCACAACCCATCAGGATGGGCACACGTCCCTGCACGTAGTCAACGATGGTGTCCTTGATCTTGAGTTTTTCAGCCGGAGTGAGCGTCGGCGTTTCTCCCGTTGTGGCAAGAATACAAAAAAAGTCGGCACCGTTGTTGAGCTGATAGTCGAGCAGACGTATCAACGCCTCGTAATCAACGGAGCCGTCTTCCTTGAAAGGGGTTATCAGGGCTATTCCTAGTCCTTTGAAAATATTGTGTACCATACAGTCTAATTTCAATTCGGCTGCAAAGTTACACAAATAAAATGAAAATCGCAGCAAAAAGCCGTGATTTTTTATCATTCAGCCTTAAACAAGTCTTTGATACCACCAATTGAGCCCAGCAGGTTTGTAGCCTCGTATGGCAGATAGACGGTCTTAGTCTTGTCGCCCTCAGCCAGTTCCTGCATCATATTGATGTACTTCTGAGCAAGCAGATAATTGGCAGGATTAGTTGACTTGCCTACAGCTTCTGTAATCAGTTCGATAGCCTTGGCCTCAGCCTCAGCAACACGGATACGAGCCTGTGCCTCACCCTCTGCCTGCAAAATAGCTTCCTGCTTGGCAGCCTCAGCCTTATTGACAATAGCGGTCTTCTCACCTTCAGAGGCCAGGATCTCAGCAGCTTTCTGTCCCTCGGAGGTCAGGATCTGTGCACGCTTGTTACGCTCGGCCTGCATCTGCTTCTCCATGGCGGTCAGTACGGAATCAGGAGGCGTGATGTCTTGCAGTTCTACGCGGTTCACCTTGACACCCCACTTGTCAGTAGCATCATCGAGCACTGCCGAGAGTTTCTTGTTGATAGTGTCGCGTGAGGTCAATGTCTCATCGAGTTCCAATTCACCAATGATATTACGAAGCGTGGTCTGTGTCAGCTTCTCGATAGCATTAGGCAGGTTATTGATCTCGTAAGTCGCCTTAAACGGATCTACAATCTGGAAATAGAGCAGCGCATTGATTTCGGTCTGCACATTATCCTTGGTAATCACGTTCTGCTTCGGGAAGTCGTACACCTGTTCGCGCAGGTCGATAGTGGTAGAGTACTGATAGCGACCATGATTCAGCACCACAATCGACTTGGCACGGTCGATGAAAGGGATGATGATGTTGATACCAGGCTGCAGTGTGGCATATTAGCGTCCCAGGCGCTCCACGATCTTGGTTTCCGACTGCGGGATGATCACGAGTGCCATCTTGGCGAAGATAACCACCAGAATGACAATGGCAACTAATACATAAGTCATAATGTCCATAATTGTTTATTTAATGATTAATGTTAATGTTCATTCTTCAGCGATTCCACGGTGATGATGGTACTCTCACGCCCAACCACACGCACATTGGTGCCTTCGGGGATATCGGCAGACTCATTAGTTACAGCCTTCCAGATGTCACCGTCGATCTGCACACGTCCGAAGCCATCGGCCTTGACGGTCTCTACCACCCTACCCTGGCGATCCATCAGCGCATCGGCATTACTCACGCGACTATCCTCTCCTTTACGAAGATAGCGTTTGGCGAAGGGACGCACCCAAAACAGGCTGATAAGGGTAAATACGGCAAAGATGACCAGTTGGAGATAGAAACCACCCCCAAGTGCAGCTACTACTGCAGCGAACAAGGCACCAATAGAGAAGCAGATGATAAAGAAATCGCCTGCCGTTAGTTCCAGAATCAGACAAATGACTGCCACTACGGCCCACATCTGCCATAAGTGTTGTGCTAAGTATTCAATCATAACCTATTAATAATATAAAATGAGTAATTGTTAATTCACAGCGCAAAGGTAAAAAGAAAATCCGAATCCGCCAAATTTTTCGGTTCGTAAAAGTTCGTAAAAGGCAATAATCGGACGAATAAAACGTTATTATTGCTGATGAGACATCATATGATGAGACATATTCTGCTGCTGGCCATGCTTCTGATGAGCACTGCCGGTTTTGCCGATGGCTTTACTTTGAAGGGAAAAGTGATCGACGAAGAGGGCCAGCCCTTGGAGTTGGTGACGGTATCCTGTCTGGCTCAGGGCAAGGTGGCGATGACCAATCTGAAGGGACAGTTCAGCATCAATCTGCAGAGCGCCGACTCGGTAGAGGTACGCTTCTCGATGGTGGGCTATGGCGTCAGGAAGCGTGTGTTCCGTCGCCCGAAGGGGAATATGACCGTTCAGATTGTGATGCATCCGATGGAGGCACTCCAGGAGATTACCGTCACACAACGCCGTCGCCAGACCTCACAGACAGAACAGCTCGACACAAAAGACCTGCGCGCCAATCCCTCGTCGTCGGGTAATGCCGTCGAGGAACTCATCCAACAGCAGGCTGGCGTGTCGACGCATAATGAGTTGTCGTCACAATATAATGTACGCGGCGGTTCGTTCGACGAGAACTCGGTATATATCAACGGTGTGGAGGTATATCGCCCACTACTCGTGAGCAGCGGACAACAGGAGGGTCTCTCAATCATCAACGCCGATATGGTAGAGAGCGTCGGTTTCTCGACGGGCGGTTTTGCTGCGAAATATGGCGACAAGATGTCATCAGCGCTCGACATCACCTATCGCAAACCGAAACGACTCGAAGGCGCTATTACCGCCTCGCTCATCGGTGCCACAGGCTATCTCGGCTACGGCAACAAGACGTTCGCCATGAGTCACGGCATCCGGTACAAGACAAACAAGTATCTGTTAGGCTCTCTCGAGACGTCAGGAGAATATAGGCCAAACTTCCTTGATTATCAGACGTATATCAGCTATAAACCCAACAGCAGATGGGAGGCCGAGGTGATTGGTTACATCTCCGAAAACCACTACAACTTCACCCCCGAAACACGAGAGACAACGACTAGC
>ERZ809472.368-NODE-368-length-11007-cov-11.678963_pt1 | contig 11007 bp, 5 predicted proteins | sample MGYA00521274_ERZ809472 | MGnify/ENA primary metagenome ERZ809472 (study PRJEB31581, sample SAMEA3312791) | metagenome | study: EMG produced TPA metagenomics assembly of the PRJEB8939 data set (Metagenomic analyses of Rumen microbiomes reveals... | reverse complement strand
AAACACATGATGACAAAAAGGTTTCTCAATCTAAAACTAAAAGACAAAAAACAACTAAATCACAAACTACAGAAACAGATGTTAAACCTTTAGATAAAGTTTCTAAAAAAACCAAAAGTGAACAGCTAGAAGATTCATATAAATCAATATTAGAAATTATTTCGGAAAATGTAAAATCAATATTAGATAATATCAAAATAAAAGGGACTAAAGCAGGGGAATTTCCATCTATAATTCCTCCGGAAGTAAGTAAAACTATTGAAGATACAATGGAAAAATCAAATCTTCCTGCTTTATATAGATATTTTAAAGACGGAAAATGGATAACAGCCGGTGTAGAAGATAAAACACCTAGTGTTGAAGGTAAAGTCTTCAAAGATATTACGGATCATGATAAATTAAGACAGCGAGCTGCTATTTCAGAAGTAAATAAAGAATATGAATCTTTATTAAAAGGTACTCATCCTTCTCAACAAAGAAGTAGTGCATTAGGATTGTCACAAAATTTAGCAAAAGCATACAATGACAACAAAGTATTAAATGCTATTAAAAACGCATTCAGAAGTGTAACAACAAAAGGAACTGCACTAGATATAATGGGAATGAACCAAGCTGAACTAGAAAAATTACGTGCAGAACGTATTGCCACATTTGGTTTACCTAGAACAGATAGAGTAGGTGCTACTGGAGGTAAAGCTCAAACACAATATATAAAAGCATTATATGGTTGGGGTAAAAGAGGCAGTACTAATCCATTTGAAAATTTAAAATTAACTTCAGGAATTGGTATAGATAGTAAAGGTATAACAGAAGCATTACAAACTTCAATACAAAAGAATATGTTTGGTGCACAAACTGGTGGGATAATGAGAAATATAATTGGTTCAATGACTGGTTATATAGGAATGCCTTCTCTTGAAAAATCAAGAGCAGAAGTAGAAGGCTTAAATCAAATAATGGCTAATATAAGACAAGTTGCATTAGATTTGTTACAATCTATTCAATCACGTGAGACTGACCTTCGTGGATTAGAAGCAACAGGAAAAGCTAAGTTTGACGATCAAGGTATGCTAATGGAAGGTTCAGATGAAGCTGCACAAAAATTATTTGCTGATATGGAGGAACAGAAATTAGCATTACAAGGTGTATTAGCAGAAGCTAATATGGTTGATCAAGTAGTAGCTTCTACAGGTAGAAATGTAGGCAAAACTCTACAACAGCTTGGTTTTGTATCACCAGAATTAAGGAAAAATAATACAATTATTCAAAATATAAATGCCGGTTTAGATAAAAATGGCAAAGCATTAAAATTTCAAACAAGAACTGCTGAAGTTTTAAATTATTCATTCCAATTAATGAGTAGACATATTGGGAAAATGTGGAAGAATTGGATGGTGCAACTTAATCCAATAACTCAAATTAAGAAAATATTTGGTGATTTCATGAGTTATGACATTAAATGGAAAAGAACGATGAATGTTATTAAATATAATTTAAGAAGCATTGTTAAACCATTTATGGAATGGATTGCACAAAGTTTAGTAAATGCAATTGGATTTTTAGATATAATATCTATGAAAATACAAGAAGCATTTGGGAACACACCTGTAAGTCTATTTGACCAAGTAGCAGCAGATGCAGAAAAAACCGCAGAAGAGATTCAAAATGTTACAGCAGGATTTGATGAGTTACACGATATTGGAGCAGATAATAGTGGAGAAAATGACCTGTTTGGTGAAATTTATAAACCACAATTATCTAAAGAATGGGAAGATCTTGCAAAGAAAATAGGAGATTTATTCGCAGGACTTATTAAAGGTGATTTAGGTTTTGGCGATGTAATGAAAGCTATTTTAGGTATATTGTGGGATACTTTAAAAATTATAGCAAAAGGTATTTGGGATTGGTTTAAGCAAACCGGAATAGGTAAATATATAACTGAACATTGGAAAGATATACTAGGAAAAGTACTTGCTGCATTTTTAGCATGGAAACTATTAAAAGTAGCTGGTAAATTGTTATGGAATGCGTTATTTGGTAATTTTGGTGGATCAGCTATTGGAGCAGTATTTTCAAAACTTGGCGGTTGGATATTAAAAGCTCTTGGTGCAACTGCTTTCGGTAAAGGAATAATTGAAGGTGTTAAAACTCTTTTCCTTGGCGGTGGTGGATTACTTTCTACTTTAAAAAGTATTTTTGTAGGACACGAAGCTATTACTGCATTTGGTGCTTGGGGTGAAACCTTAGGCGCATTATTTGCACAAACGTTGCTTGCTGCTGTTGGTATAGCTATTGGTGTTGGTGGTATCGCAAAAGGCTTCGATATGGTTGCTGATGTTAAGTCTTACAATATGGGATTATTAGGAGCTGGAGGAAAAGATAAAGATAAAAAATCAGACTTTGGTGGAAAAGCTATTGGAACTATATTTGGTGGAATAGGCGGAGGAATTGCTGGTACAGCTATCGCCGGACTTGCCACAGGAGGTCCAATAGGATTAGCAATTGGTGCGATTGCAGGATTACTTATTACATCTTTAGCACCTGCATTTGAAGAAGTAGAGGTTGCGTCTAAAAAGGCTAATAATGAAATGCAAAAAATAGAATATTACGAAGGACAAGTGAAAGGTGTACAAACTCAAGTCAACGTATTTGATGAACAATTAAAGCTTCTAAATCAATCTTTAGAAACACAAACGCAAAAAGTTTATGAGCAAGGAGAAAAACTAGGTATCAGTAAAACTCGTATGGATGAATTGGTGAAAGCAACTCAAGATGGAACTTTTTCTACAGATTTACTAACTGACTCAGAAACAGGACTAGCGACTAGTTTAACTGATTTAGCTCAAAAACAAGAACACGTGACAGAAGTGAGTAAAAAATTAGAAGAAGCTCAGAAAAAATTATTAAAAGCTCAAACAGAGTTATCTATTGCGCAAGATGTTGAAGCTAAAAATTTTGAATTAGCCGCGGCTAGAATAGAATTAGCAGAAGCTCAAGGTGTATATTCAACTGAGGACGCTACTAAAAAACGTATTCAATTATATAAACAAGCGGGAAAAGAAGAAAGAACAAATTTACTTCAAAATTTAACAGACGATCAACGTGCTAGAATGGCAGAGTATAAAGCTGTAACTAATAAAGAGTTAGGAGAATTATCAAAGATATGGCATGAATCTAGTGATGATATGAAAAAAGCTTTCTTAGAAGGTGTAGGAAGTGACACTCAGCAACAATTCCAACAAGGATTGGATTCTATGACAGCTATGGTTGAACAACATAAAGGTTTTTGGCAACGTGCAGGAGATACGATCAAAGAAATATTTAGTTTTGGTAATGCTACTACATGGACATACAATGCTCAAGCTAAATATGATCAAGAACGAATTAGATACAGAGTACAAGCATACGATATAGGTACGAATTATGTACCAAATGATGGATTAGCCTATTTGCATCAAGGTGAAGCGGTTATTCCTGCGAAATATAATACACCATATCAGCAAGGTAATTTGTCAAATGAAGAAAGAGCTTATATGCAACAAATAATGACTACAATGAGATCGTTAGATGGTACTATGAAACGTGGTATCGCAGTAAACGGACAATTTGTACAAAGAGGAAGTGACTTAGTAGCAGTAGTAAATAAGACAAATTCACAAACAGGTGCTGATTTACTAAGTAATGTTTCATATGCAAGATAAAGGAGGTATTTGAATATGGCAGATTATATACCAGATAATGGTTGGGGTGGATTATCAAAATATCAATTAGAAGACCATAGGCATATGCCTCTCTTCTTAATAAATAAACATATTCCACCTGATAATGTTAAATTTGGTTATACAGAAGATACAGAACAATTAGTTAGATCACAAAGAAATTCCAAAGGAGTTGTTGTAGCAAGAAAAGTTGGAGAAGCTTACGATAATTCTATGGGGAAACGTCTTATGAAATTTAATAACCTTGAGTGGCCACTTATGGCAAATAGTGATTATAGGTGGCTTCAAGAACAAATAGAAAAATTTTATTGTTATATCACTTATTATGACTCAAGAGCTGGATACCAACCTGTGCAAGGAAATAACTATTCAACAGGAATTCAAACTACAGGAGGATTTGTTACTAAAAAGTTTTATTGGGGAGACTTTTCTGCGGAGCCATGGCAATTCACAAGAGATACTAATTATGGAATATTAGTACCTTCTTGGTACATAAATGTAAAAGTTAATTTAATAGATTGTGGTGAACCATACCTAAGTTCAAGTGACCCTAATTATGTGGATATTCCAGCATATCAACCACCATATCACGGAAATAGCCAGTGGCCAAACGGCTATTAGAAAGGAGAAGTTATGTCTAGTATAAATTTAACACAAACTGATTTGAATGAGTCATTACGTGGGCTCACAGACGTTGATATTATGATGTTTTTACCTGATAAAAATATTTATTTTGCTAGCAATGCAGTAACTGTAAACAAACAACCTCTATCTTACACTAGTAATATACAATCATTGATTGAAATATCACGTTTACCACAAGCAAATATAGCGACGTTTGAAAATAATTCTTGGATATTAGATGGTAGCTTTATTTCTCCCTCTGAATCTTATGGAGGAGGGGGAGATAGTTATACCGGTTATATTTCGAATGATTATACAGACGATAATGGGAATTATTCTACTAATCCTATAATCAGTGTATCATTAGCACTTACTGCACCTATAATAGAGTATCTTTCTATAAAATTTGCAGGAGGAATAGATACAAGCTATCCAAAAATATTCAAAATTAGAACTTATAATGAAAATAGCGTTTTGATAAGAGAGCATAATTATGATATGACTCAGCAAACAGGTTTACCATTATTAGTTGTTGAGATACAAGATAGTAATGTCAGAAAATTAGAATTTGAATTTGTTGGGACGCAATGTCCACATAGACGTTCTAGGCTAAATAAGATAATGTTTGGTAAAGCTGAACAAGTTGATTCTCATTATTTACAATCTTGGAAGATTGATGATAAAGCTTCTCTTGTTGCAGATAGTATTCCAACAAAAACATTAACGTATAGTATTATAAACTATGATGGAGATTATAATATAGATAATCCAGGAAACAAAATACCAATTAATTACAAAGACGCATTAGTATTTTTCACTTTTTCTATGGAAAAAGACGGACTATGGAAATATGCTCCTATGAAGACTTTTAATTTAATGGATATATCTACTACACCAGATGGAATAGTAACATTCTCGTGTGGGTCAATTTTAGATATGTTGACAGAAACTTTTGACCATGATATATATGGTGGAATAAGAACTATACCAGAAATTATGAGTATGTTATTATCATTTTCAGGAGTAAGCACAGATCAATTTGAATTAGACGCTGAATATATGAATTATCAGATAAATATACCATTACCCGAACAACCTGTAAGAGAAATAATTCAAAGATTAGCATTTTCTTGTGGGGCAACTTTAACAGTAAATGATGATAATAAAATAATATTTTCAAAAAGGAGTATAACACCAACATCTAATACTCCAAAATTTATGTTTAATCAACCAGAACCATTTAACTCAGCTGGAGTACTACTAGAAGAACCAAATGCAGAAGCTTTAAATCATACTACTAATATAGCAATGTGTACATATGATACTAGAGTATCAACAGAAACTTCTGAAATTGGAACTGCTAATATTTCTACTATAAATCCAACAAGAATAACTTTCTCACCAACAGCAGGAGGAATACAATTTGACGATATATCTTTACAAGAACAACACGCGACTTTGTCAGTGAGTGAAATATATTCGCAACACGCGATTATCACAGTCAATTGGCAAGAAGGTACTGCTACTCCTCCTATTGAAGTAAAAATTTATGGTATAAAAGCTGAAACAACTAAGACTATGCCTAGAAGTGCTGATATGGATACACTTATACTAGATTCAGGACTAGCATTGACTATACCAAGCAACTTAGACCAACGTTTTGTTTCTATACCAGACCCTAATACATTTTATTACACAGATTGGTATGGAGCAAAATTCAAATATGTATGCAAAACAAGAAATGAATATTTAGTAAAAGCGGGAGATATAGTATTATTTGAAACTCCATTTTCAAATGGAGAACCAAATCGTGTAGGATATGTATTGAGAAACTCATATTCTGATAACGAAGAGAGTGGTGAAATGGAGGTGATCACTGTTGGCAACAACTAGTTATATTACTCCAATAACAAACAGAACATATGCAGACGTTGAGTATGCTAAATCACATCAAAATGATTTAATTAATAAAAATATAGGAGCATGGAATTATACAGACGCAAATCGTGTATGTAATAACTTAAAATATGCTGCTGAATATATGTATGATCAAGGATTTTTACCTGAGCCTTATTCTATGCAGATTAAAACCAATTGGACTGAATCTGATATAATAACTTATGAACAACTAAATAGTATGATTGTGCAAAATATGAATAACTTAAAAACATATTCTCGATCAGATTTAGAATGGCATTATATAGCGTCAATAGCTAATATGGATTATGCTGTAGCAAATTGGATAGAGCAAAATATACATCAGCTTGCTACACAAGAGCCTATTCCACCTGATAAATATAAATTAATAGTAGAGGGTGGTACCGGCTCAGGAGAATATGAACCTATGACAGTAGTTACTATACAAGCTAATGCTCCTGAAGAAGGACAAGTATTTTCATATTGGAGTGGAAATCATTTAGAAAACATTGGTGACGCAAACGCAGCAATTACTACTTACACTATGCCAATACAAGACGTTACTTTACGTGCAAATTATACAAGTTTAATACCACACACACTTACATTAAAAACTTATACAGGTGGAACACAAACTTATAATTTATCTATGGGACAAATCAAATATATTGAAGCTGACCCTGCTCCACAAGGTAAAGTATTCCATCATTGGGAAATCACACCTAGTCAATATAGTCAAAATTTATATGAACCTGCAGCGACAACACATTTCACTATGCCAAATGAAGCTGTAACATTAGAAGCTGTGTATATAACAAAAGGTGAAAAACGTTTAATTGTTACAAATGGTACACCAGCGGATGGATATTATGAATATGATACATATGTATCCATAAGATCAAATAAACCTTCAAATGGTACATTTACACGTTGGACGGGAGACACACAATATTTAACAGGTGACCCTACTAGTGAATATAATTCAGTTAAAATTCCAGATGTAAGTGTCATTAGATTATATGCCAATTGGACTACACCGGCTCCTCCACCAGCAACAAATATTGAATTAACAGTAGTGAACGGAGTTATCTCTTCTACAGGAGAAACAACAGGTACGTTTACGCAAGGAGATAGGGTATCTATTACTGCAAATCCTGTGCCAGAAGGAAAAGTATTTAGTGGTTGGAGTAAAAGTGGTGGTGGAAGTATTTCTAATAGTGGTTCAATGAGTGCTACGATAACAATTGGGACTAGTGCAACTACCGCAACAGCTAATTATAGAACATTAGAATATCATACTTTGACCGTTATAACAAATAGTGGTACTACTACAACTACAAAAGAGAGATATGAATATTTTTCAGTAAATGCAAATCCTATTCCAGACGGGTATACATTTGATAGATGGACAGGAGATACAAATTCGTATAACGGCTCTACTTTCAGTCCTACATCTGTATCAACCGGAACTTACATGGGCACATCTGATAGAACTATTACAGCTAATTATAGAATAATTAATTCTCATACTTTAGTAGTACATCAACTAAGTGGAGATAGAAGTTACACACAAGCTGAATTTGAAAGAATAACAATAACTGCAGAAGACGCACCAACAGGACAAGTATTTACAAGTTGGAGTTTATCAGGAAAAGGAAGTTTATCATCTAGTTTATCTACAACACCTACTTATACATTTGGTGATGGAGATGGAGAATTAACACCTAATTATGTGAATGTGTGGAATGTTTCTGTTACAGAAGGTACAATAAATGGAAGCACTAGTGCCACACTACGTCAAGGTAGTTCATATAGTTTAAGATGTAGAAGTCTCGCTGTATATGAACGATTTGATGGTTGGACTAAAAGTGGTCCGGGTACAATTTCTAATACCGCTTCTACTTCAACATATTTTACAGTTGGAGAAGGAAATGCTACACTTACAGCGAATATAACTCAATATCCTGATAAAACATTGACGATTTATTCGAGAGACCCTGATACAGGGATAGATACATTAGTATCACAACAAACTTATAGATATGGCACTAGGATAACATTAGAAGCACCTGTTGCGCCAAACCAAACAACTTTCTTGACTTGGTTAGGTGATGTTAACATATTATCGCCATCAGCACTAGCTTCTTCTGTTACAATAAATAGTTTAACAGCGGACACAACTATTATTGCTACATATTATTACCCTGAAGCACCTGAATATTACACGCTTAGTGTATATGATGGTTACCCTGAAAGTGGTACATACGCAACAGGTTCACAAGTAGCAATAAGCGCTAAAACCGCACCTCAAGATTGGGAATTTTATAAATGGTATGGAGATGTTTCATATTTAGTTGACCCAGACGTAACATTACCTCAGAATTCAGTTATCATGCCATCTAAGTCAATTACATTATATGCTAAATTCAAAGTAATTGGCGAACTACCATTATTTAGAGTAAGTGTTATAAATGGTATTGCAAGCGCTAGTTATGAAACAGGTGAAGGTACAGAAGAGTCGCCAACAGTTGTTCACAATGAATCAGGAGTGTATATAGACATTCCACCTGGTACAGAAGTAACTTTAACCGCAGACCCTGATGTAGCAGGATACACATTTGATTATTGGACTGGAAATTTTGAAAGTGCGGGAGTAGACGACATAGTAGTAACAAATAACCCAACTAAATTTACTATGGTTGAAGATAATTTGAATATTACCATGATACGTAGACAATTGGGTACTTACACTGTATATCCAACTAATGCAACTGGACCGGGTACCACATATGAAGGTACTTATACTATTGTTGGGAATAAACAAGATACGGATAACGAACATTACACATTTACTCATTGGACTTGTGAAGATGTTGACCATAATAATTGTATAAGTGCAATTGGTAATCCATTAAGTTTAGAAACTACTATTACATTGACTGATAGAGATTTATGGGTGACGGCGCATTATACTACTCATTATAAATTAATAGTTGTAAGTGGGCAAGATACAGGAGATGGTTATTATTATGAAGGAGAAGTTGTAAACACAGTATACGCAGATACACCTACACCAGAAAGCAGACTTCAGTTCGATCATTGGGACGACCCTGTGGGTATCATAAGTGGAAGTATATATGATCCAACACCAACAATAACAATGAAAAATTCTATAGCAACTATTACAGCAGTATTTGTTTCCATAGATGCAACAGGAAATAGTATAGCTGTTACAGGTAATGATTTACATACAGGAGTAATAAGAAGAAGCAGAACAAGTCTAATAAATGGTATTTTTGCAGTAGGTACGTTAGTATTTGATGGTGATGGTTGTATAGGAGTTATCACAGAAGTCGACCCAGACCATAGTGATGATACTGACGATTATAGTGTAGAAAAATTATTTTACGGAGGTAATATGTGATGGTAAATAATATAGCAAAAACAACAAAAGTATTGAATACAAATTTAGGACAAACAACTTCATTTACACCAAGTGACAATTTAACAATTATAACAGGAGAAGTTGGAACCGGATTACTTATATTTGACTCAGCAGGTACAGTTGGAGTAGTTTCTACTTTTACAGACCTACAAAGTAATTTTATGGTAACTACTTATGCGCTTTCTATCGACATACCTACAATTTTAAGTTTAAGTTATTAAAATTAGGTATTTAACACAAAAATCGACCTCACAAAATTGCCATAAAGCCATTTAATAATCAAACTAATATAACTTGTCATTTAAGACATAAAATAGCTGTATGAGCGTTTTCGAGGCTTATACAGCTATTTGTTGTTTTTGGGCTACTTCACTAGGTCATTTTTATAAATTATGCAAAGTTGTTAGCTAACTATGCCATAAAATTGTTCAAAAGTGAACAGAAATATATTATAAATTCTCATAAATTATCAAAGGAGGGTATTATGAGTAGCAATAAAAAAGCTAAGGAAGAACTCATAAGATATTATGGAGCGGAATGTTTTATTGAAAAACTTCATTTGAGAAAAGATGACACACTTAGACGATATACGTCTAAGGGACAAATGAAAAGAATGAAACAACTTACGTATCATCATATTAGAATGAGAAAAGATGGTGGAAAAGCTAATAGAAAAAATGGAGCACTACTTTCTGAAGAAAATCATATTTGGTTTCATAAGCAAAGTCAAAGTGCACAGAATTATATGAATGCTATGTTTCAAGAATATAAAAGACAAGTTGACGCGTGTCGAGTAGTGCTTGTTGAAGATTTAGATATACCTTTCACCATAAATACTATGGAGTTTTCAATAGATGAAAAAGGTAAATATAATCGAGCTGAGAAAAAACGAGAAGATAAAAAATTAATCGAAAAATATTATAATAAAAAAGATGATCCAGAAAAGTGAACAGAAATTAAAACTAAAAAATAAGTCACTGATTATCAGTCAGTGACTTTTTAATTATGCTAATTCAACATCTACATTTCTAAATTCTTTTCCAGTTGATTTTGACACAGTAGTCTTAATAGTTAATTGTACTCTTGTTCCAACCAACTTTTCTGCGTTTTCCAAAAAGTCTCCTAATTCTACACCTTCTACACCAAGTTTCTTTAATTGTGTAACTGCTCTAGCTACTGCTGTTTGTGTAGATTTTAGGTCGTCTCCTGCTAACATTAGGTACTTGAATTCTTTTTTTCCGTCTTCTACTGCAATTGTAAGTACACCCATAGGTTTACCAGATGATTTTGAATTTTTTGTTT
>ERZ809472.367-NODE-367-length-11030-cov-5.282551_pt1 | contig 11030 bp, 10 predicted proteins | sample MGYA00521274_ERZ809472 | MGnify/ENA primary metagenome ERZ809472 (study PRJEB31581, sample SAMEA3312791) | metagenome | study: EMG produced TPA metagenomics assembly of the PRJEB8939 data set (Metagenomic analyses of Rumen microbiomes reveals... | reverse complement strand
ATGGGGAAATTTCCTAGAAAAGGTGTATAATATGGATAGAGCCTAATTTTGTAGGCTAAATTAAATAGAGGAGCGTTGCTCACTAATATCTGGTATAATCTCTGTCGAGACGATTAGGACCGAAGAGGTACGTCGGGAGACTGATGACTTAAGTCAGGATATCTCTAGTGATGACAACCCCACAACCTCAAAACTACTAGAAAACTACTAAGGGAGAACATTATGGCAGAAGTGAGAGATACAAGCACATGTCCATATAGGGACGTAGAAAAAGGTACATGCACTCATCCTAGTTGTATAAGAATGCCAGGCTTGGAGTGTAGATATAAAAGGAGAGAGAAAATACGAGGAATTAAAAGAGGCTATTAGACAGGCGATTTAAGACACGTACGATAAATATGTCAAGGAAAGAATAAACGTGTCTCAGAATGGCTAAAAAGGGCCATTAAGGAGAAAGAAATGATTGACTTATTAGTTTATATCGCACTACATGTGTCCGTGTTGACGATGAGCATCGTAGTGAGTGGTATATTATTGAATTTATTTAAAGAGGAGAATAACTATGACAGATGAAAAATTAATTAACGAAACGGGTAATGAGGTAGAAGATAACACACAAGACTACTTAGCCGCCATTAAGGAGCTTAAACAAAACAGTGTGGACCGCTTAGAATATGACAAGTTGAAAGCGGAGAATAAGAAACTCATTCAAGCAGTTGTCAACGGACAAGAGTTTGAAGGTGAAGCTAAGGAAGAGTATAGGGATGTTAATGTTATTAGAGATGAATTATTTAATCATGAACATAATAACCTTGAATACATTAAACTTGCTCTAGAACTTAGAAATACTCTTATTGCAAAAGGTGAGACTGACCCATTCTTACCAGTAGGTAGTCAAATATCTCCAACAGCAGATGATGCAGAGAAGGCAGAGAAAGTTGCCCAAGTCTATCAAGAGTGTATAGACTATGCCGATGGTGATAGTGCCTTATTTACTCAAGAATTGATGAGAAGAACCAATACTAGTGCTTTTGATAAGTTACAAAGCATGAAGTCAAATACTAAGAAAAAATAAAGGAGATTTTAAAGTATGCCATTACAAAGTGCATTCACATTAAATCCTAATGAAATCTTTGCGTCTATCGCTAACATGATTATTAGCCAAGAAGTGTTCGCAGACAATTTAGGTAAACATCAAACCTTAGTTGACCAAGCCAGAGTTGATGGTGGTCTCTATGGTGACAAGAAACTTTACTACGCTACAGACGTTCTTAAATCCCACGCTTGGGGTAATGATGCTGAAGCTAGCAATTTATTAAGTTTAGACAGACCAGCAGACCCATCTGTTCAAGATATTACTCTTGATGTCTTCAGACAAATCAGATTAACTGTTGACAACTATCTCTCTAAGAGAGCATGGGCTGATGAGGGTGCTTTCAGTTCCTTCAATGCTGTTATGTTAGGTTGGATGAGAGAAACCAAGAGAGTTTATGATGGTACATTATATAACTGCTTCATCGGTGCTACTCAAACATCCACAGGTAAACAAGTTGTTTCTGTTGACTTAGGTACAGGTTCTGGCCATCCATTATACAACCTTTCTGGTGTTGAAAAAGAACAAATGGAAGCCATGTTAATCGCTCAAGCCTTAGCTGACTTATTCGTTGCTATGGGCGACTACAGCCGTGATTTCAATGACTATCAATACCTCAGAAGTTATGCTGAAGATGCTATTAAAGTCGTTTGGAACGCTAAATATGTCAACAAGATTCGTAAAGTCGACTTACCAACAATCTTCCACAAAGATGGCTTAGTCGATAAATTTGAAGAGGATGTATTACCAGCCAGATACTATGGCGAATGCATTACCGCAACAAACATCGGAAGCTTCAGTGCTTCTTCCCCAACAGTTGGTAAACCAATTGACAGTGACGACGACACATATGTTCCAGGTGCTAGCACCGCTAATGGTTGCATCCGTTCTATGGTTGAAAAAGATGTTACTGTTTCCGCAGTTGCTTACCACGTCTTCCCAGGCGATGAAATCCCAGCCGGTGCTACAATTAAAGCCGGTGGTGACTTCGAACTTGGTGAAGTCTACATCGAGCAAGGTGACATTATTTGCAAAGTCTTGGTTAAATTACCTCCATTCATGAGTGCCTTCGAAGTTGGTACATCCTTCTTCAACCCACGCTCATTAACAGAGAACCATTACTTAACATTCGGTCACAACACACTCGAATACTTAAAGAACTATCCATTCATTACAGTGAAAGCTGCTTAATGGGCGGTTAGTATATAGTTCTTTCTCTCGGTCCCGGGCATGACTCAAAACTGCCCTTCTTAATTACGTAACGATTATCGGAGGATTCAAATGAATATTTTACTACTTAAAGGTTATAATAACTATTTTAATAGAATTCTTAAGAAAGAAGGCTCAATAGCTCAATATAAATCTGCAGTTGCTAGAGGCAATTACCTTAATTATGTAGAATTAACAAGTATTAATTTTAATCCTAACGATGGTATAGATACAACACTTGTGGTAGGCAAGGGTGATTTAGTTTGGGACCATCCTGAATCAGAGGATAGAGAAGGTCCTTACGCCCCTGACTACTGTGTTGTTTATGATACAACAAATGGAATACAATCCAGATGGTTTGTTTTAGAGTGTGAGAGAACTAGAGATGGTCAATACAGAATAGCCCTTAAGAGAGACGTTTTAGCTGATTATGAGTCGGATATCATGTCTGCTCCTTGCTTCATTGAGAAGGGTACTATTACTGATTCTTCTGACCCTCTTTTATTTAACTCTGAAGGCATGATATTCAATCAAATCAAAAAGAGTGAATTCGCCCTTAAAGATGAGACAAATTGTGCTTGGTTAGTCGGTTATTTAAAGAAAGATATTGATACACCAGCACATATTACATACACACCTGCCGGTGCCATGGAGGATACAGTAGATATTGACTCTTTTGACTGGTACGATTGTATCACTTATAGAGACATTAATGGCTCTGTCACACAGGCTTCAAAGACATTCTTTAAGTTAAACCCAGACACATCTACATTCTATTGGAAAATGCAAGTTCCAGGTAACTGGTGGCCAACATATGTTGATACTGCTGTTAGATTAAGATGGGATTTAAGGGGCCAAAATAGAGGCTATTCTTACGACACATCTAATGGTGACTACCAAGGTATGAGCCAAGAAGCTATGATTATTCAGGCTCCAGGCTGGTGGTCTATGGGTATTGACTCACCAAACTGTAAGAACTGGACAGATGCTATTATCGATGAGATGTTAGGTGAGCACTGGGATTTATTTGCCGCATTAAAGAATGATGCTTTATCTCAATTATCAAACTATGTTGTATCCGAAAATGTTAATAGCATTCTCAATTACAATGGTAAATATTTTACTAAAAATAATAAACTTTATAGATTAACTATCGGTCCAGGTAATGTTATAGAACCATCTGTTCAATATAATGGACAATCATCTGCAGCTAATGCTTTATGGAACTGCGTATTACCAAACAGTAGAACTTATGGCAGTGAAACATTTACATTAGCGGTTGCTACCGATAATCCAACCAAACCACGTGCTAAGTTCACATTTAATGGTCTTGAATACTCTATCGTGGCACAAGAAGTTGTACTCCCAGGTACTATTGATTTTACAATGGCTGCAGAATCCTCTAGAAATAACGTAGAAGATGCTGTCTATAATATGTTTGCATTACCAGTTATGCCTTCAGCATTAGGTATTACATCAGAAGTAGGTGGTGGCAGCAATCCTAGAATGAGAATTGCTAATGGTAGTATAGCCATTTACATTGATGACGTGTCAGCGAATAACCTTGCTGTTGCTACAGAATTATGCACCGTATTAGGTGGTAATAGCTTAGTTAGCAAAATGTATGACTTACAATTATTACCATATTGCCCAATGACACTACCTATCAATAGTGATACTGTCATAGATATTAGCGGCTTAACTGAGAATAAAGATTTCCAATACATCAAAAACTCAGGGAATGATATTAAAGGTATAATCTTCTATCCTGATAAAGCTAATTTCTCTAAGAACATAGACTTAACTGTGAAAAATACACATGTTGAATATAATACAACTAAAACTTTTAGCAATCCTACATTCCATACTATGGTCACTAACTGGCCACATCAAGGGGATATTGCTAAAGATGAAGATGATAACCCTATATTATGGTGGACTGCTCCTCTTAAATCAGCTAACGCATTTGATGACCCAGCATTAGGTGATGCATTAATATCTGTCCCTGATGACCTTATAGAGACAGAGGCTGAACCAAGTATGGGTTCTGTAGTTCCAACCTTAATTGTTGCTAATAATGATGGTACAGTTACGGTATACTACTCATATGATAAGAATTTACCAACACCAACATCAGTTACATTTACAGGTGATTTAACTATTCAATTAAACTGGATTATTGATGACAATAGTATCGATAATTTAGATGCTGCTACAGATATTAAAATCAAGAATGAATGTGATTTTGAAAGAATAGTATCACCTAACTATAACGGTATGTTTGAGTTCAAGAAGTGTAGATTAACAGATGGTATTCACTACATTAATGTTGACTGCACATATAAGCCATACACACCATACATTAAGTTAAACCCAGACTTCAGTGGTTTATACGGCCAAGACTGGAATGATAGCACAGGTCTTATCTGCGGTGGTGACTTCAGTATTCCAATGATGAATGATGCATTCATTAACTACGAATTACAAAATAAGAACTACCAAAACATATTCAATAGACAAATTGAGAACTTAGATGTTAATCAACAAATTGCTAAGGAACAACAACAATTCCAAGGCATTGTAGGTGCTATAACAGGCGGTGTAGCCGGTGGTGTTGGTGGAGCACTAGCTGGGGCAAAAGCAGGCCCTTACGGTGCTATTGCAGGTGCTGCAGTAGGCTTAGCAGGAGGTACAGCAGCTGGTGTCATAGGATACAATAAAGATAAGGACTGGTTAGAGAGACAACAAGGTGAAGCTAGACAATACTCAATTGACCAATTCAATTACCAATTAGGTAATATCAAAGCTATTCCACAATCAATGACTAAATCTTCTCCTCTATCATATAACAACAAGATATGGCCAATATTGGAGTTCTTCAGTAGTACAGATATAGAAAAAGAAGTATTAAAAAATAAGATTAAATACGATGGAATGACTATTATGGCAATAGGTACCATTGCTGACTACTTAGTAGCTGGTGGCTATGTCAAAGGTAAACTAATTAGATTACCTGAATTATTAGATGATTTCCACGTTGCTGATGCAATATATAAAGAAGTAGATAAAGGATTTTATGGAGGAGAATAATATATGGGCGTAGCACAACAATCATTACAGGGTCTTGCAACTACCGCATTAGCAGCAGGTGCTATGATAGGTAAAGTAGGTGCCGATATTGACAAAGCAAACGTTGCTAAGGCAGAAGAAGCTGATAAGATTCAAGAAAGCTTCCTACAAAATAAAGAGGCCATGCAAGGAATCGAGGGGGAGCATGAAAAGTTAAATACCATCATTAACACTGCTAAATACGGTGAAGGTGAAGCTAAAGCCGATGCTCATGATGCATTAATGGATAAAGGCTTAACAGATGCACAAGCTGCACAGAGAGCCCTTGATAACCTAAAAGATAAGCACGAAGCTTTACAGGCTATGAATGAAAGATATTCAGAGAGATTTAAGAAATTAACTCACAAAAATATTATTGGAGGTGAGAACTAATGGCAGGACCAAATTTACCACAATTAGATGTCTTGTACCAAGCTGGCATTAATCCTAAAACAGGATTACCATTAAAGTTTGGTGGTTCTAAGTGTGCCTTAAAAGAAGACATTAAGAAGTTCTTAAGATTGATTGACGAGCAGGATGCAGTCAATAGATATGTCTGGTACAACTTACCTGCAAATATCACCTCTCAAGAATTAGAAAGGATGCTTTATTATAAAGGTCAATTATGTTTATTCTATGATAAAGACTTAGAGGAATTCTACTTTATGCCTTATGCCTTAGATGGAACTATTGATTTCTATGGTAGATATAATACCATTCACCCAGTACCAATGACTTCAGGTACTGATGATAAGGGTAGTAAAGCTCAAGCTCAGTACTTAGCTGAGAAGAAGTTAAAATGTGTCTATGGTATTAAGATGCCTGACCAACTTAAACCAGAAGACCTCACAAACTGTTGTGTATTATTACATGACTATACTAAACAGTTAGCACAAACAATCATTCCACGTGTCACAGTTAATGACCCAATCTTAGATACCATGAGTGAATGTATTCCATTCATGCGTACAGCCCTTATTTCAGGCTCAGGTATCAAAGGTGTTAGAGTTAACGATGCTGACCAAGCTGACAGCGTTAATGATGCCTCTAGAGGGTTGTTAGATGCTGCTCTTACTGGTAAGCCTTGGGTTGCTATGTTAGGTAACGTAGAGTTCCAAGAACTTACAGACGGTGCTGTATTAAAAGCTGAAGAGTATATGCAATCCATGCAAAGCTTAGATAACTTAAGACTTAGCGGATATGGTATCGATAATGGTGGTCTCTTCTCTAAGAAAGCCCACGAGTTACAAACAGAAGCTGATATGAATGGTGGCCCAGTTGGACTCGTTATGCAAGATGGTTTATCCATCAGACAAAACTTCTGTAACATTGTTAACTCCATCTGGAACATCGGTATCTGGTGTGAACCAGCTGAGAACATCATGGGTGCTGACACTAACGGTGATGGTGTTATCTATGACCGTAATGAAGAGGGAGAAAACTCTGGTGTAGAAAACGATGGAGGTAACGACAATGAGTAATATGATTCCACAATATTCAACACAATTATTCTCAGACATCTATGAAGATGCAGAGACATTCAAAGAGGAGTTCTTAGATTCTCCATTTGCAGGAAGTATCTCAAGTACCTCCCCAGATAATGTTACTCTTCTATTCTACTTACTCTATGCTAGATATGGTAATAACCCAATTGCGAACAATGACGTTACACAATTCAAATTTAAGTTATTTAGTACCATATTCCAATATGGACCTGCATGGGAAAAGAGATTAGACATTCAAGCTAAACTTAGAGCCTTAACAGATGATGATATATTAAAAGGTGGTAAGGCTATCTATAACACAGCTCTTAACCCTTCTACAGCTCCATCTACAGCTTCATTAGATGAGTTAAATTACATCAACTCACAAAATACAACCAACTATAAGAAATCCAAGATGGATGCTTATGCTCAATTATGGGATTTAATTAGTACTGATGTCACAGAAGATTTCTTAATCAAATTCAAAAGATGCTTCAAGATGTTTGTCAGTGCTGAAAGACCATTAATATACGTTACTGAAGAAGAAGAGGAGGATTAATCCATGTTAGATGCAATTACACAATACGTTCTAGCCCTTGTCCCAGCATTTACTGCTGTAGTTGGTATGATTACCACATTAGGTATCGCCATTGCTAAAATTAAAAATGCTTGCAAAGATGCTACAAAAGAGATTAGAGAAGCTCATGAAGAGAATAAAGCAATGCGTAGAGAGAATAGAGAATTAATGAAAGAAAACAGGGAACTCAAACAAAATCTCAATAAGATTACTGCTAGAATGGCACACATGTATTGGATAGATAAAAAGGAGGAATAACTATGGCAAAGAGTGAAAGATATAAAAGCTTAAAAAAGAAAACAATCCTCTTTGGTATTATATCTTATGCTGCAGTATTCATCACAATGGCTGTCTGCTTAATTGCTGGAGGTATTAACTTCAACGCAGTTAAAGATGGTGTTCAAATCTTTACAGACGAAGCCAAGACATTATTCCTCAGTATGTCAATAACCGCTATTATAGGCACGGTGTTGACGTTCTTCTTAAAAGAAGGTATGAGAACATTCATCTGGGTAGTATGTGTCGTATTAAGCTCAATAGTGTTTGGGCCAGTAGGTATGTATATTGTCCTAGGTGTCTGGTTAGTAGATGACTACGTCATACATAAGTTATTCAAATATTACAGAAATAAATTAAGCATTAGGAGAGAGATAGACTATGATAGAGAAGACAACGTTGGAGAAGAAGATACTGCCAATTCTTAATTACGTTGGTATTATAGGTGCTGCTATTATGACCATAGCGTATATAATCGCAGTATTCGTATTAATAAAAGGTTTTAAGGCTGAGACCTTATTACAAACTACAATATTCGGCTGTGTTAATGCAGCTACAGGATTTGTAATTATGCAATTCCTAAAGATACAGGGAGTGTCATTTGCGAAGATGCTCCCTGAGAATCAAGAGGTTATCAAGGATTACTACAGGACCAAAACAAAGGATAAAAAGATTCGTTCAATCACGTATTTCTGGACAACTAGTGTTATAAAAGATGTACTAACAAAATGTGCTACATTAGCTGCAACAACTATAGGACTTATCTATATTGTTATCCAGGGTAGTAACGACTATAACCTCTTATTCTTAGCAATAGTAAACTTATTAATGTTCATGTGTTTCGGATTCATTAGCTTAGTCAATGCATACGACTTCTATAATCAGAGACATGTACCATATATGGTAGAACAATTATCAAAAGCCAAATTACAAGAAGTTCAAGAAGAACAGAAGGAGAATCCAGGATGTTAAAATTTGGAAACAAAGAGTTCCGTAATTTACAGGAACAAGTATTGGAGAACATGAACCAGATTCAGGAGCTTAAACAAGGTGTCGTTGTATTAGACGAATTTGGTATCAGGGTTTTAGGTCAATTAGATAGTGCGGATGACCTACCAGAATTTGCCGATGAATTCGGTGATGCATATGCTGTAGGCGAAGAGCCACCATATGAAATTTATATTTGGACAAGAATTACAGACACAGATGACCCCGAAGAAGGCGACTGGTTTAACATTGGTCTATTCCCAGTTCCAGGTCCACAAGGTCCTGCTGGTCAAGATGGTCAAGATGGTGCTCAAGGTGAACGTGGTCCAAGAGGTCCACAAGGTGTTCCAGGCCCACAAGGTATTCAAGGTATTCAAGGTATTCAAGGTCCTCAAGGCGAACAAGGTATTCAAGGTGAACAAGGTCCTCAAGGTGAACAAGGTGGTCTTATTGAAATTGTAGGTATTTTATCGTCATCTGATTTATTACCAGCTCCAGCCACATTAGAAAAATTAGATGCCGCTTATTTAGTAGGCACTGACTCATATGATTTATATATTCAAATTGGTGCATCACCAAGTACAGCTGTTTGGGCTAACATGGGCCCATTCAATGCAAGTACTGTTGTTTTAGTTAATGGTACTCCAGTAGCTACTTTTAATGCTAATACTAAAGTATCTGTTAGTGATGGTTATTCCAGTGATAGAATATATGGCCAAGCTGCTGGTTACAACAATGGTCAAATAATGTTCAAAGTAGATACAGACTTATTACCAGTAAACCCATCAGCATTAGTTAAAAGAGATGCTAATGGTCAAGTAAATGTACCTCAAACACCAACAGCAGATGGCCAAGCTGCTTCCAAGAAGTACGTTGATGGCCGTGTATCAGGTGTTAATGATGGTACAAACTGGACATCCTTAACTATTGGTTCTAATACCTTTGGTTTCGAAGCAGGAATCTCATCTATTGACTGGGATAACGTTCAAAACAAACCAAACTTTGCTACAGTTGCAACTTCAGGCAGCTATAATGATTTATTAAATAAACCAACATTATTCTCCGGTAGTTATAATGACTTAACAGACAAGCCAACATTATTCAGTGGTAGCTATACTGATTTAACAGATAAACCAACAATTCCATCTGCAACTAGCCAATTAACTAATGACAGTGGATTTATTACAAGCACAGCTTTACAACCATATGCTTTAAGTACAGATATTCCAACTAAGGTCTCCGACTTAAACAATGACAGTGGATTCCAAACTGCATCTGATGTTAATAACATCTTAAGCAATGGTGGCTATGCTACAGAAAGCTATGTTAATAACGCTATTGCAGGTTTAGGTAATGTATTCAATATTAAAGGCTCTGTCGCTACAGTTAGTGATTTACCAGCATCAGGCAATACAATTGGTGATGTCTACTACGTTGCTAGTGAACAAGCCGGATATGTATGGATTGAAATTAATAGTGTTGAACAATGGGAAGAATTAGGTCCTTCTATTGACTTAAGTGGTTATGCTTTATTAACTGACTTAACATGGGACAATATTTCTAATAAACCAAGCTTCGCTACAGTGGCTACAAGTGGTAGTTATGCTGACTTAAGCAATAAGCCAAGCATTCCATCTGCTACAAGTGACTTAAATAATGATAGTGGATTCATCACATCCTCTGCTTTAAGTCCATATGCTTTAAGTGCTAACTTAGCTACAGTTGCAACTTCTGGTGCATATTCTGATTTAAGTGGCACTCCTACCATTCCTGCTGCTCAAGTTAACTCAGACTGGGATGCTGTGAGTGGAGTTGCTCAAATCTTAAACAAACCGACACTTGCTGCTGTTGCTACATCAGGTAGTTATAGTGATTTGAGCGGTACAACAAATGTAGTTACAACTGATACTGCACAAACAATTACTGGTGCTAAAGTATTTAATGACCATGGTATTAAGATGAGACCAAGTTCAACTGCAACAACAGGTACTTATAGACCAACCATTGAATTTAATACTTATATGGGTAGTGAAGTAGGTTCATTACAATACCACTTAACAAATCATCAATTAGTATTTGCTACTGATGAAAGAGGCGATGCTTCTATTCAAGTAGCTTTAAGAGCTTATAACAACTCTAATGCTTACAGTGCATTATTACCAAAGACAGCAGATAAAGCAAGTTCAATTGGTTCAGGTAATGTCACTCTTCCATTAGGTTTTCAAATTGGTTCATCTAACTCAGTTATCAAAGCTAATACCGGTGGTTTAGTTACACTTCCAACTGAAACATGGAC
>ERZ809472.366-NODE-366-length-11055-cov-4.258909_pt1 | contig 11055 bp, 2 predicted proteins | sample MGYA00521274_ERZ809472 | MGnify/ENA primary metagenome ERZ809472 (study PRJEB31581, sample SAMEA3312791) | metagenome | study: EMG produced TPA metagenomics assembly of the PRJEB8939 data set (Metagenomic analyses of Rumen microbiomes reveals... | reverse complement strand
ATAATGCATACGTCAATAATATTAACTCTTGATGGAAATTTATTCCTTACAATGGAACTTTGGTTTGGCCCAGCCCTCCATTTTCTGTGTCAACGGATGTAGAAAAACATTACTATAAGATTCGTAATAAAAAAGATGCTACATACTATATCTCTACGGATCAAACTACGAACAAGGCAATATACTCTAACACTGTGAACAATGATATAGCGTGGTATTTTAAAGAGGCATCAACCGAAGGCTTGCTGAAATATTATTATATCATTAATCCGGAAGCCAATGATAAGTATATGTACTATACCGGCAACACAAATACCAGTGATAAACCCAGTGCTCTAAGCATAAAAGACATAAACGATCCAGAAGCAGAAGCCAACCGATTCCAGTTTGTCATCGTACAAGCAGCCGAAACGAATGGAGATAATCCTATAAATGGGTATTACATGATTGTTCCCAGATTGCTTGTTAATAATCTATGGAACAGTAACAGTATAGGCCAAAAAGCGGAAACAGACAATGATTTGGATATCATTCTCGGTAGGGAAAATAATAGCACCTCACACTGGAAATTTGAAACCATAGTTTATCCCATGTCTTGCTCGACCCCTACAATCACTTATTCAAGCGAAACAGGTAAAATAACGATCGCTACTACTACACCTGAAGCTGTTATCCACTATACTACAGACGGAGTGACTGTGCCTTCTTCCAGTGTGGGAACAGAATATACTGGGCCGTTTGATGTGTCATCTACCGTTACCATCAAGGCCATTGCCACCAAAACAGGTTATGACGATTCACCGGTGGAGACAGTGTCTTTCAATCAAGTTGCCGAACCGGGTTTTGAACTGACAGACGATACAAAAGTGAGGTTGACTTGTGCCACCGATGGTGCGAGTATCTATTACGCGATGGGAAACACCCAACCGACCAGCGTAACAATAGACCCAAGCAACCTTTATTCTGGACCCATTGAAAATGCCGATGGCAAGTATATTGCGGCCGTTGCAGTGAAAGACGGATTATGGATTAATTCCACCCTTTTGCAAACCGGGCAGATTACGTTTCCCTGTGCCAAGCCCGTCATCACAAAGACTTCGGCCACCACATTCACCATCACATGTAGCTATCCGACCAGCGGGGTTACCATCTATTATAACACAGGTGACGGCAACCAGGCAGACCCGACGAGTGCATCAACTGAATACAGTGGAGAGGTGACTTTCAATGAGAGCGATCTCCCGTTCACCGTGAAAGCCATCGCCATGGCCTCTGGGTATGAAAATTCTGAAGTGGCCACCAAAACCATCCGTGAAGAACTTACACCTGATGGGGATGGAAATTATCACATTACTAATCAAACCGACTTTGAAACATTTGTGGATATGGCCAGTTCGGCAGACGGAGCTTCATATCATTATGTTCTCGATGCCAACGTAACCGCAGTTGCGGAAATTGCCGAGCCATTTACGGGCATCTTCGACGGCAATTATCACACCATCACAGGCCTCACCAACCCCTTCTTCAACACTGTGGATGGAGGCACCGTGAAGAATGTGATACTCGACAATGTCACTATTAGCGGTGGAACCAATGTTGGTGCCATTTGTGGAGTGGCTACAGGAGCAAGCCGCATCTACAACTGCGGCGTGTTGGCTACTGGCAGTACAGTAAACACTGACGAAAACGGTTACACTTTTCTCACCGATTGCAGCAGCACCATCAGCGGCAGCGGCTATGTGGGCGGCATCGTGGGACTGCTCGACGGCAGTTCGCGCGTCATTAATTGCTTCAGCTATGCCGATGTTTCCGGAGGTAGTGAAGTTGGAGGTATTGTAGGTCATAACAACGTTGCCACCACTTCTGCTGCTGACAACCTCAAGACCATGGTGATGAACTGCATGTTCTATGGTGAGGTCAGCGGCACTTCGATAGCCCCCATATATAATGGAACAAACATTGTAAACAAGGAAGCTAATGGTGTCGGCAACTATAACTATTTCCGTTTGGAATCATCTTACGTACAGCCCACAGGTGTTACTTATAACTGTGCTTTAGGTGCTGAAACTCGTTTCCTACAGCGCTTCGAGTTTTACCGTCATCTACTCAACAGCCACCTCGAGTTGGCGGGATGGTGGGCAACGGGCACCTACAGCAAGAATGATATGGCCAAGTGGGTGCTTGAGCCAAGCCAGATAGGCACAACTACACCTTACCCTATCCTGAAGCCAGCCGACTATTACCCCTCGGTGGTAAACATCGACGCAGAAAATGCTACTACACAAACCGAGCGTAACAAAGGTGGTAAACTAGGTACGCTGACGGTGAATATCCAGATGGGCGACGGTGCTGTGTATAACCACCCTGGTACTGGGGACACCGAGGCTAAAATCACCACCTCGCAACTCACCCTCAACATCACTGACAAGGACCCTGATCACTTTAACTTTAACTACTATAAGGTGCAATTGCCTTACTACAACGATGTTGGCACTAAGAATTATACCGGCAACCGTGTAGTGACCGGCTGGAAGATAGTCAGTATCACAGGTGGCACGGCCGGCACATATAGCACGGGTGAAAACGTGACTTATACAAACGGCGAGTTGACGGCAACCCCATACAATTTTGCCGACCGCAACTGCACCAACAAAGACCTCTACTCCGTCAGCAAACGCGTGTTCAACCAGGGAGCCTACTGGGATGTGCCCTACGGTGTCACCGCGATTACTATCGAGCCCTACTGGGCCAAATGCACCTATCTGGCCGATGAATACGCCGATGTAGTTTACAATACCGATATGAATTCAGCCACCAATGTACCCAATGTCGGCGGTGGCCGGATATACATCAACGGCAACAGCTATACCATTGCTGGAGAGAGCCAAAAGGTTTTCACCACCAAGGGCAATGCAACCTCATCTTCGAACTCGGGACTTTTTCAGGGGGTGACTGGCACACCAAGTAGTCAAACTGTTTATGATTATGCCGTGGTGCTTGTGGGTAATTATCATAATTATAATGACATGGAAGCATCAATGGACAAGCCCTATACGGTTACCTCTGTTGACCTTGATGGCGACAATGAGCCCGACTATTCCTATATCCTGCGTTTTGACAGTCGTAAAAAACTACATCCCGCGAGGGTTGACTTTATCAATATCCCAGGCCTCGGCATGGCGCAGAAGTCCACTGGAGGTACTGGTACCTACAATTTCGGCATCATGCTGCCTAAAGGCTGGTTCGAGAGCACCAACACCTCGCTCTTCCGCGTCACGCAGTTCGAGTATGACAATGGTGAAAGAATCGCAGCCCCTTATATTCTACAGGGCGGTGTGATGGAGCAGTGGGTGAATGGGCAGAACCAAGGTCACGCCAATAAGACCACCTATTTCCATGTAGGTGGCAATGTTTGGTTCAAGGAGTTCCACCGCGGAACACACCAAGACCAGCAATACGACGCAAACCATTCTCCAGTGTCAGTTACGGGCGGTGACTTCGACCAGTTCCACCTCACGGGTCTCTACCGCGCCGATGCAGCTATCTGTGACGACAATGCCGAGTGCTACATCACCGGCGGACGTTTCGGTGTGGTAGCAGGCACCGGCATGGACGGCCTCGGAACCACCAACGGCGGCAACATCACCTGGATTATCGACAATGCCGACATCAAGGAGTTTTATGCTGGCAGTTTCAACGCCGACAAACCTGCTATCGGCAACTTCCACACCATCATCAACGGCGGACATATCGACTTATTCTGTGGTGGCCCCAAGTTCGGCGATATGAACTCCGGACGCACTGTCACCACCACGGCCACGGGCTGTACCTTCGGCACCTTCTTCGGTGCAGGCTACGGCGGCAACTCCTACAGTCGCCAGGCACCATACAACCATAACAATATAATAAACTTCCCCCATAACACTAGTCAGGCAGGCAACGATGCTTCTTGGAACGCTTGGTTGAATCGATTCTACCGTCAGTCCTACAACGCCACTTACGGCGGTGTCTCCACCCAGTTCAACTACCAGTTCATACCTATGTCTGGTAATACTGACAACTGTGCCCGTATTTTTGTGGAATATGTGAAGTTCTCGTTGGCAACCACGCACAGCGTCACCTCCAACTTGACGGATTGCACCATCCTCAACAACTTCTACGGCGGTGGTAACCTTGGTAAGGTAGATGGTCAGGTCAGTTCCGTTTTAGAATCCTGCACAGTGAAGGGTAATGTGTATGGTGCCGGCTATTCGGCATCGCTACCCACGGTCGAGGTTGATAGTATCGGCGGCTTCCGGGTGGGACCTTACTATTATAAAGACCTTGGTACCTATCGTATTGGCGTGAAAGGAAAAACCACCACCTATACTTGGGAGCCCCGCGATGAGGTCAACAGCACACAAACAGCCATCTATACTAACACTAACACTAACACCTATATCCTCTATACCCAAGAAGACCTTGGAACGCTTGGCACCGTCGATGGCAACGTCACCCTTACTCTCAAAGGCAATACTATCGTGGGCGATGGCACTGAGGGCACCGGCAATGTCTTTGGCGGCGGCGCAGAGAGTGTCGTCAATGGCAACACCACCGTCAAACTTCAAGGCAAGGCTCACGTCCTCGGCAACGTCTACGGCGGCGGCAACGAGGGTGAAGTCGGCGGCGACGCTAAAGTAATCATTGAAGATGAACCTCAAGTTACACCAGAACCCTAATCGGGCAACTAAAACGATAAGACAACAAACACCATATATATAATTAATATGAACAAGGTATCAAAACGACATATCAAACTTATAATGACATTGGCAATGTTGGTGATTGCATGTGCGGCGATGGCGCAACGCACAGATACCCCTTCCAGCGTTACCGTGGGCGGTAACGTCTTCGGTGGCGGCAATGAGGCCATGGTGGGTGGCAACTGCACCGTTATCATCAATCAGGACCATGCCACGATAACGCATGATGTCTATGGTGGGGGAGCGTTGGCCAAGGTGAATACCATTGACGGCACCACCCTCACTACAGGCAAGTCCACCAATGTCACCCTCATGCGAGGCATCGTAGAAGGCGACTTATACGGAGGTGGTCTGGGAGACAACACTTCAGGTAGTGAAGTGGCAGCCGATGTTCTCGGTCCTGTGACCGTGACCATTGAAGGCGGAACCGTCGCAGGAAGCGTCTTTGGTTGCAACAACCTATATGGCGCTCCCCAAAGCACCGTAACGGTGAATGTCGTAAATGATTTGAGTGGTGTTACGATGACACTCCACAACGTCTATGGTGGCGGCAATCTTGCAGCTTATTCGAATAACGGTAACAACTATCCTGAAGTCAATATTAAGCATGGCACGGTGGATGGTAGCGTCTTCGGCGGCGGTCTTGGCGCAACAGCAGTGGTCACAGGCAACCCGCAGGTGACCATTGGCGACGATGTCGCCGAGCATACGGCTATTGTCAATAATAATGTTTATGGCGGTGGTGACTTAGCAGTTGTCACAGGCAGCACCACAGTGACTGTCCAGAACGCACATTCACAAGTCGGCATAGATGTTTACGGCGGTGGTAACCAAGCTGACGTGTTGCATTCCACCACCGTGCATATCAATAACGGCACCATTGGTCAAGACGTTTATGGTGGAGGTGCTTTCGCTGATGTGGGTACTAGCAACAGCGACCAAACCACAGTCAATATTCTTGGTGGCACGGTCACTCGTGATATCTATGGCGGCGGCTTGGGACAAACTGCCGTGGACGACAATCCTGAGACCCCTGACGATGACGAGTCGCTTCCTGACATTGTAGCTTTGGTCAACGGTGTGGTGCATGTCAATATCGGTACAGTCGACAATACGGATCCAGAAAATCCTGCTTATTCCGGAGCGGCCACCATCGGCGGCTGTGTCTTTGGCTGTAACAATATCAATGGCACACCCAAGAACAATGTTTTTGTGGATGTGTATGGAACAGCCCATACCTCAGCCAACACCTATCCTAATCCTGAGCCTACGTTGGATCAGTTGCTCATTCCTGCAGCAGACAATGCCTATGCCATCAAGGCAGTGTACGGCGGCGGCAACAAGGCCGCTTACGCCCCTGTGGATAACGACAAGACGGCGCAAGTTCATGTTTATTCTTGCGTGAATACCATACAGACCGTTTACGGTGGCGGTAACGCCGCTAATGCCACCAAGGTGCATACCATCATCGACGGCGGCCGCTTCGACCGCGTGTTCGGCGGCGGTAACGGATACAGTGAAACGGGCAACCATGATTATCCTGGACTACCAAACTACAACCCTGGTGCCAACGTCACCGTCAGTGCCACCACCGAAATCCACGGTGGACTCTTCCGTCAGGTCTTCGGTGGCAGCAACCAATATGGTGACGTGGCCAACGCCTCGCTTGCCATTGATAGTCAATCCGGTTGTTCAGAACTGATTGGCGAAGCCTTCGGCGGAGCTAATGAGGCCAATATCACTGGCAATGTGACCACTACTTTGGGATGTAGCAACGTTAGATACGGCAACTTCTACGGCGGTTCCAACCTGGCCGACATCACAGGCAATGTCACTCTTAACGTCAATGGTGGCTACTACACCAGTGTCTTCGGTGGCTCAAAGGGCCGCCTGGATGATAATACGGTGTCACCCGCCATTTCAGCCAAAGCTGCCAACATCACTGGTGATGTCACCCTCAACCTCTATGGTGGCATCATGACCAACGCCTTCGGCGGCAGCGATGTCAACGGCAATATTGGCGGCAAGATCACCGTCAACCTCGACGATGCCGAAAATCCGACCTGTCCGTTGGTCGTCCACAACATCTATGGTGGCGGCCGCGATGCAAGCTATACGCCCAATACTCCTGGAGCCTACCCCGTGGTCAACCTCATCAAAGGTACCGTTTCGACCTATGTGGAGAATGAAGTGACTAAAGGCGGCCTCGTCTTTGGCGGCGGCTTGGGTGAGACGGCAGAAGTTACTTCCAACCCCAAGGTGAACCTTCAAGGAGGTGTCGTCCAGACGGCCATCTTCGGTGGTGGCGAGGCAGCCCCTGTCACGGGCAACCCTGTTATCAATGCCAATTACGGCACTGCTCCCACCATCCACGGCGGAGGTTGGGGTAGCACAGCCATCGTCACGGGAAATCCTTCAGTGGTGGTCAACGAGACGAATGGCAAGACGCTCACTGTCACTTCCGTCTATGGTGGTGGCGATGCGGCACTTGTGACTGGCAACACCATCGTAGATCTCATCGTCGGCACTCTTGCCAACGCCTTCGGAGGCGGCAACCAGGCAGGTGTCAGCGGCACCGCCAGTGTCAACCTCGCAGGTGCCAGCGTCACCAGCGGTCTCTACGGCGGCTGCAATACCAGCGGCATAGTAACCGGTAATGCTACCGTTAACGTCACAGGTGGCACAGTTGGCACGCCAGCCGAGGGTACACTGGGCGAAGAAGACTATGTGGCACCAGTACCTGCCAATATCTACGGTGGTGGCCTAGGTGCCAATACCCGTATGTCGGGTGATGTGGCGGTGAACATCGGTGCGACCGATGGCGAGGCAACTCCTACGTATTCAGGTACGGCAATCATTTACGGCGACGTCTATGGCGGTTCGGCCAAGGGTAAGACCAACTGCAATGCGGATGGTGATGCGCAGAACGGTTCAGCCAAGACGGATGTCAACTTATATTCTGGAACTGTTTATGGCGACCTTTATGGTGGCGGCCATGGTCTGGATGGCGCATCAGCCGACGTTTGGGGACCGGTGACGGTCACGGTCTACGGAGTCAGTGTGATTCGATACAATGTGTCTTCCACTGAAACGAAGGGCGGCCGTGTTTTCGGATGTAATAACCTCAATGGTACCCCTAAAACCAGCACATTGGTTGATATTAAAGGAGGCGTAGTTGATTACAGTGTCTTCGGCGGCGGCAACCTAGCCAACGCGACAATAGACACTCATGTCATTGTCGAGGGTGGCACTGTTAATGATGTGTATGGTGGCGGTGCCTATGCCAGCACAGGAGCGACAATTGTGGACATCCTTGACGGCATAGTTGAAGGAAATGTCTATGGTGGATGTTTGGGCGGTGAGAAAAACGAAACTACCTATGTGCCCGCTGTTAACGGGGATGCCACTGTTAATATTGGTTCTGGCACGGTGGCTACTTCTGGGGAATATGAAGGTTTTACTACAACTCCTAATAATGGCAATGCCACTTTCATAGGCGGTTCGATTTATGGCGGCAACGATGCCAAGGGTTCGCCGACAGGCATTGCCACTGTGAACATCTACAAGACAGCCCACACCGATGGCACTGGTAACAACACTGTGACGGGAGACTACTATGCCATTATGGGTGTATACGGCGGCGGCAACGAGGCCGAGTTCATCGGAACGGAGTCCCATGTGAACGTCTACGGTTGCGACAATACCATCGATCGTGTGTTCGGCGGCGGCGACGAGGCATCGTCGAATACGGTGTATACCATGATTCAGGGTGGTCGTATCAATCAGGTGTATGGCGGCGGTAACGGTTATCTTTCTGAAATCGAAGTTTCTGACATTGCAGCCAATATCTATGGCAGTGTCAACCTGAGCATCCACGGTGGCAACATCAATCAAGTGTTTGGCGCCGGTAACGAGAAAGGAACCATATCGGGTGCCATCAACCTTACGATTGACGGTAATGGCCCTTGCGGAGGTTTGGATGTGACCGAGCTCTTCTGCGGCAGCAACTTGGCCGACATTGGTACTGCCCAAAATCCTGTCTACCTCAACTCCACGATTGGTTGCAACGCCACCTTTGGCGATATCTATGGCGGCTGCAACCTGGCCGACATCACCGGTGATGTCAGCCTCACCATCAAAGGCAGCACCATTGCCAACGTCTATGCCGGTTCGAAAGGTCAAGCGGCTGTAACAGCTGACCCCGACAATGGTATAGATGAAGTTGAGGCCAAGGCCGCTAATATCAGCGGCAGCGTCACCCTCAATCTCTACGGCGGCAGTGTTGGTAATGCCTTCGGAGGCAGCAACATCAACGGCAACGTCGGCGGCAAAATTACTGTCAATATGGACTGGAGTAGTAATACATGCGAGACCCCCAGTCTCACCAACCTCTACGGAGCCAGCAACCTGGCCACCTACACTCCAACCACGCCCGGCGCTTACCCCGAAGTCAATATCATCCACGGCACCGTCAGCGGCAGTGTCTATGGTGGTGGAAAGGGTGACGTCAACGATGCTACCAAGGGCGTCGTTACCTCCAATCCCAAGGTGACCATCGGCGACAACAATGACAGCCATCTGGTTATTGTTACCGGCAATGTCTACGGTGGCGGCGATGCTGCTGCCGTGACGGGCAGCACCACGGTTGAATACAAGGACAACAACGCCAACAGCACGGTGGGCAAGCTCTTTGGCGGCGGTAACGCTGCGGGTGTATCTAGCACCGCCAGCGTCACACTCACTTCTGGCACTGTTACCCAGGGCCTCTACGGCGGCTGTAACTCCAGCGGCACGGTGGGCGGCAACATCACAGTGGCCCTCAACGGGGGCACTGTGGGTGTCGATGGCACCACTACCGACGTGGTCTATGGTGGCGGCTTTGGTCATTCGACCAACACCACTGGCAATATAGGCCTGACCCTGAACGGCACCACTGTCTATGGCAACCTCTATGGCGGCTCGGCCCTACAACGGTCACCCTCAGTGCCGACGGCCTCCGTGGCATGCTCTTTGGCGGTGGCATGGGTTCGGACAGTGGCGATGCGACTCGGGCCACAACCAATGGCGACATTATTATCAACTACAATGTGGCCAATACCAACCTCACTGGCTTCTACGGCGGTGCCAAAGTCAACGGCACGGTGGCAGGCGACATCACGGTGAATGTCAATGCCAGTGTCGGTTTCTCAGGAACTGGAGGCAATATCGACATTTTTGGCGGAGGCCTAGGTGAGCATACCTCTACTACTGGCGATGTGGAAGTCTTCATCAATAGCGGCGACCTCTATGGCGATGTCTATGGCGGTTCGGCTTTGGGTAGTGTCAATGATGCCGATGACCAAACCACCGTCACCTTGACCGGCGGTACCATCCATGGTGACCTTTATGGTGGCGGTTTGGGTGATAATGATAATGCAGCAGCGGTTAATGGTGCAGTGCAGGTGAACGTCAATGGTGGCACGGTGACCAATGTATTTGGCTGCAACAACGTCAATGGAGCTCCGCAAAGCACGGTGCAAGTCAATATTAATGAGACAAATCCTAATACCATGTTTGTCACCGATGTTTACGGCGGCGGCAACCATGCTGCCTATAGTGGCTCTCCCGACGTGAACATCATCAACGGCACGGTGAGCGGCAACGTCTATGGCGGCGGTAACGACATTACCACTGCCAACGCGGGTATCCTCAACAGCGATGTGGTGATGACCGGCGGCACCGTCCTCGGCGGCATCTACGGCGGTTGTAACCTGAATGGCACCGTTACAGGTATCTCCGAGGTGAATATCCTCGGCGGTGTAATCGGCTCTCAAGACTTGCTCAATGCGAGAACCACTGCCAATGTCTTTGGCGGCGGCTTGGGTGAGAATACCCAAGTGAATGGTGATGTCACTGTTACCATCAGCCGTGCCAGTGGCAACAATGCACCAGCCGCACCTACGATTTATGGCGATGTTTACGGCGGATCGGCTCTCGGCAATGTCAATACCGAAAACGGATCGTACACCACCACTGTCAACATCCTTGACGGTATACTCAAGTCAAATCCAGAGCAGTGTCTGATCCCTGGAACGACCGATAGGTACTACTATATTTACCATGGTGGCAACGTCTATGGAGGCGGCTTGGGCAGAAAAGCTGATTCTGAGCATAGTGTCACAGCTGTGGAAGCCAAGGTTTTCGGTGCAGTGACGGTCAACATCGGCTCGGGGACGGTGCAACCTTCCGGCGACGAGTATGCTGGCTATACCACAACCCCAAATACGGGCAACGCCACCATCTGCGGCAATGTCTATGGCTGCAACAACGCCAA
>ERZ809472.365-NODE-365-length-11077-cov-6.277717_pt1 | contig 11077 bp, 9 predicted proteins | sample MGYA00521274_ERZ809472 | MGnify/ENA primary metagenome ERZ809472 (study PRJEB31581, sample SAMEA3312791) | metagenome | study: EMG produced TPA metagenomics assembly of the PRJEB8939 data set (Metagenomic analyses of Rumen microbiomes reveals... | reverse complement strand
ATCGGTCTCGGCATTCCTGCTGAACCGCTCTTCCGATCTGCTAGTGAAGATTCAAGTTCGAAGCAGAATGAACACATACCAAGTCGTTGACAGATGCGATTTCCGGCCAGGAGACATCGTCGACAACAGGTATAGCGTCAAGAAAACACTTGGTGAAGGCTCTTTCGGAGTCGTGTATCTAGTTGAAGACGGTAGAGGCGGCAAGTACGCTCTCAAGCTCCTGAGACTGTGGGAAGTTCCTGCAGAGATTCGGCAACCCTTGATGGACCGATTCGAGATGGAATTCAACACAGGCCAGATTGACTGTGACAACTTGGTTCGTTCATTGGCTTTTGGCATTGTTGGCGGCAATCCATATATCGTGATGGAATTCTGTCCTGGCGGTGATTTGGAACCTCTGTTGGGAAAGCCCGATGGTAACACGCCCCGTATCTGCCAGGATATCCTTGTGGGACTCAACGCCCTCCACGACAGAGGCAAAGTGCATCGAGACCTAAAACCCGAGAACGTACTCTTCAAGCAAAATGGCAAGGCTGCGCTTACTGATTTCGGTATTGCAGGAGACCGCACCCACCGTATGACGCAGCGCAACATATTCGGCAAGCCCAACCAGATATTCGGTACCTATGCCTATATGCCCCCGGAACAAGTGACAAGAGCACGTGGCGGAGCGACCGTACTCCCCACTACCGATATCTTCTCCTTCGGCGTGCTTGCCTTCCAGTTGCTGACCAACCAGTTGCCATTCGGTTCTCTGGAGTCTCACAACGATTTGGCAGAGTATCAGAAGCGCGGCAAGGACGGTATCTGGAACCGTGGTGCCTTGCAGATGGTGCCCAACGGTCAGCAATGGGTCCGAGTGATAGAAGGCTGCCTGCATCCGGACTTCAAGCAGCGCCTGCAGTCTGTAAGAGAAGTATTGCAACTGCTCCCGCAGTCACAAGGCGGTTACCAGCAACCTGTCAGGATGGTGCAGTCGTATGCTCCCGCTCCTGTCCAGCAGACCCGTGGCTACCAACTGCGGATCTTACAGGGAGAGGAACACGGCAAGGTGTATAACCTCACACAGCTTGCGAGTACAGGGCGCCGCATCCTCACCATCGGCCGTCAGCAAGGCAACAGCATCTACGTCAAGTCGGATTTCAGTGATTTCATGTCACGTTTCCACTGCACGATTGAGATGGCGGGCAATATGAGCCAATGGGCCATCCGTGATGGTCAGTGGCGGAAAGAGTACCGCCAGTGGACGAACTCCAGCAACGGCACATATGTCAACTCTACCCCCGTCAATGAGAACGGCTATTACCTCAAACCTGGTGACATCATCACAATGGGCGATGTCACCATGAGATTTGAAAATTATTAACCCTTTAACAATAATTATTTATGGAAACTCAAAACAATTACAAACGCACAGTGGCTGGCTCAGTAGGAGCTGGCGTTGGTGCAATCTTCAACGGTTCAGGACGTACTTATTACATTCTGGAACACAAGACCAGTTCTAAGTATCACAGTGCTGGTGAGTCGCAGAAAATCATCATCGACCAGATTGAAATCGGTCGTGATGCCTCTTGTCAGGTACGTTATGACGAATCTTTTGACACGGTCAGCCGCAAGCATGCTGCCATCGTCCGCGATGGTAACAACTGGCAGTTGATCCATCTCTCGACCTCTAACCCAACGTTGGTCAACGGCCGTCCTATCCAGGGAACCTATTACCTGCAGTCGGGTGATGAAATCCAGCTTTCTGTCAATGGTCCCCGCCTCGGCTTCATCCAGCCACAAGGCAAGCAGGGTCTGACTTCCAGCATTAAGCTCACCGAGCGTATGAACCTGTTCCGCGAGCAGGCCCTCCGTCCCTATCGCCGTGCCATCTGGGCGCTGGCAGCACTCCTGTTGCTGGTCATCCTCGGTTTCGGTGCATGGAACTACAAGCTGCATCTCGACAATCAGGCTCTCCGTCAGGAGATGGCGATGTATGCCGCACAGGTTGACTCTCTCGGCATGAAGAAGGTTGAACTGGAGAACATGGAACAGCAGTTGACCGCTCAGCTCGCCGCCGATCCCAACAACCAGGAGATCAAGCAGCAGCTTGGCCAGGTTCAGCAGGAACGTGTCCGCGTGGTCTATGCCTATAATAATGCTTCACAGAAACTCGCTTCTACTAAGTCTAAACTGGCTGAATACGGCTATGACGACGAGGACGAGGAAGATGTGCCAGTTGCTAAAGGCCCCACCGCAGATATTGCAGCAGCCACTGGCGGCAACGCCGGTCTCGGCACTGAAGGCCCCGTCACCGATGGTGAAGAGCGCTGGGACAACTCCGAACAGGATGTTGTAGCCGCTCAGGGTACAGCCGTTAACCCAGGTAATGTCAACGACTTCGTCGACAAGTCGAATCCCACCATCCAGGAGTCTGCCAAGAAGTCAGCCGGTGCTTCCGACAACATTGTCAACTACTACAATGACATCTACACTCTGAAGGTGAAGCGTATCACCCTCGAGCGTGGTGGCAACTCATATGATCCGGGTATCGCTACCAGCCAGCTCGTTGTTGGTACAGGTTTCGTCATCGGTGGTAAATTCATCACAGCACGTTCCAATCTGCAGCCTTGGGTATACCGCAATGTCTACCGTTCTGACGACTGGCGTCGTCTGCTCGCAGAGTATGTAGCAGCCGGTTTCCATGTCATCATCGACTTCGAGGCCTACTCTACTCGTGGTTCTGGCCATCCGCTGCGCTTCAGCAACACCCAGTTCGACCTGGCAAGCCTGGAGGCCTACGACGGCAAGGAAATTGTTGAAATCCGTAAGGACGTCATCAAGCGCATCAAGAACTGGGGTGTTGACATCCAGTATAAGAAGAGTACACGCGAGCGCTTCGTCGTTACATATTACACTGACGGTTCACACAATGCTGCCTCTCTGGCACTCGGTGCTCCTGGCGGACTGCCCGTCGACATTCCTACAGCCCAGAGCCTCAAGGGTAGCGAGGAGGTCGTGATTGCTGGATTCTCTGGCAATACCGACATTCAGGTACTCTCCAACTACGTGAAGTACTTCACCAGCCGCACCTCTCGTCTGGCCAGCAAGTTCATTACCCTGCAGGATGCTTCTACCAACTGGGGCTTCACTGGTTCGCCGGCATTCTTCAAGGAGAGCAACGGCAGCTACCGTGTGGTCGGTGTCAACGTAGGTAACTTCGGTGGTGAGGTTCGTATCGTTCCTATCCACAGAGTAAGATAAAATATGTATAGATTATGTCAGAAGTAAAAATCAAATTGGCTGCAGGCACTAATGTCGGCCTTATCCGACAGAACAACGAGGACAACTTCGTTGTATGCAGTGACCTCAGCACTTCTGAATGGCTTATCCCCCAGGCCGGCGACTATGCCGACCTGGGGGCTTTCGGCTCTCTGCTGGTCGTTGCCGACGGCATGGGAGGAGCCAATGCCGGCGAGGTGGCCTCAGCCATTGCCGTAGAGACCATTCAGGAAAAATTCACAGCAGACAATCTGAAAGACGTTGTCACCGACGACAAGTCTGCCCAGGAATTCATGAAGGACGTGGTCAAACAAGCTGACCTCAACATCCTGCAACGCAGTAAGGAAGATAGCAGCACCCAAGGCATGGGAACCACCATTGTGATGACCTGGATTCTGGGCGACAAGGCTTACGTCTGCTGGTGCGGTGACAGTCGCTGCTATGTGCTCAACAAGCGCAACGGACTCATCCAGCTCTCCAAAGACCACTCCTATGTTCAGGAACTCGTCGATAAGGGCGAGCTGTCTGCAGAATTGATGCACGACCATCCTCTGTCGAATGTCATCACCCGCTGTCTGGGCGATTCCGACAATCGTGCCAACCCGGAGACACGTATCTACCAACTGCACGACGGTGACATCATCATGCTTTGCAGCGACGGTCTGTGTGGTCTGTGTCACGACAGCGAAATCCTCGACGTGATGATCAAGTTCCATGACGACCCGATGGAGTGTAAGAACGAACTGATCTCCGCAGCTCTCTCCGCCGGCGGCTACGACAATGTAACCATCGCCATTGCGAATATCCAGACCGACGAGGAGCCTGAAGAGCCTGCCGAGGAAAAGGAGGAAGAAAAGAAGGACGAAGAGAAGAATGACGAGGAAGAAGTCAATGAGGAAGAGCTCTCCACCACCATCCGGACGGAGGTGATCGGACGCCGCTCTCACAAGAAACTATATGTCACACTGATACTCCTTCTCATACTCATCGGAGCCGGCGCATACATCTGGCTGGCGGAAGACTGTGAGCCACTGCGCCAAACCATCGTGGCAAACGTGGCTCCCTATTGGGACAAACTCATCAGCTATTTCAAATAGCGATCACCCACACACAGGCAAATGACATTCAAGGAAGGGAACATTATTGCCGAGCACTATGAACTGAAGAAACAGCTCGGACAAGGTAGTTTTGGTGACGTATGGCTAGCACATAACCTGCTGGCCGATATCGATGTGGCCATCAAGTTCTATGGTACCCTCGACCAGAAAGGCATCGAGGATTTCCGTAACGAGTTCAAGATAGCCTACAAGTTGCACCACCCTAACCTTCTAAATATCAGTCATTTCGACGTATTTGAGAATTGCCCGTATCTCGTTATGCCGTACTGCGAGAACGGTTCTGTCAGCCATCAGATAGGCAAGATGCCAGAGTCAGAGATATGGAAATTCATCCTCGATGTGTCTTGTGGACTCTCCTTCCTTCACAACCAGACCCCACCAATCGTACATCAGGACATCAAGCCTGACAACATCCTGATCACCAGCGACGGACGCTACGTCATCTCCGATTTCGGCATCAGCCGTAGTTTCCGCACGCAGATGAGCCGTACCAACAACAGAGTCAACAGTTCCGGCACACTGGCCTACATGGGTCCCGAGCGCTTCTCTGAAAAGCCTATGGTGGTACTCGCCAGCGACATCTGGGCATTCGGCATGACCATCTATGAAGCCGTAGCCGGCGATGTTCTGTGGGAAGGCATGGGCGGATGCGTCCAGCTCAACGGGGCACGTATACCTAACATTGACAACATCAGCCCGGAACTGTCCCGTCTCATCAGCGCCTGCCTTGCACCAGAGACGTGGAACCGCCCCACAGCACAACAGATACACGACTATGCTGCTGCTCATATAAAACATCAGCAGTTGCCGCAATTGTCGTATCCCCCCAAGGAAGATACCAAAACAAATACTCAGGACTCTATTCGAAAAACAGAGCTTCCACAACCCAACAAAGTGTCCTCGTCGCACGGAGGCACCAGATTCAGCCATGAAAGCCAAGACCGCTATACCCCATCAGTCAAGCCCAAGCCTAAAAAAGAGCAGACAGTCCAATCCAGCCTGCTTTCAACGGACAACCCCATTACCAAGCGTCTGCTCATCGCAGCTGCAGCTTTGTTCGGCGTTATCCTGATTGGCTCAGGTATCATGTTCTTCCGCAATTCCATCAATGAGGAACAGGATTTCATCTCCTGTAAGACCAAAGAAGACTTCGAGCAGTTCATTAAAGACTATCCAACCTCTACTTACGTCAATACGGCGCGTAAACGTATCGAAGCCCTGACGCCTACTGAAGAAACAGGATCTACAACAGCCACTGAGGAGACGACCCGACAGGCAAACGACCCCATTGTGGCTCCAAAGACCATCATCAAAGAAAAGGTGAACATTGTGGAAAAGCCGGCTCCACGAAATAATAACAAGCCCGACGACCGGATCTATTTCCAGTCGTCAAAGCCGGCATCGAAGCCGAATACCACCACGACTACAACAACGCCCGTCAGACAAGGAAATGACGATGCCGTATTCTACGCCTGTCAGACCATCGGCGACTACCAGTCATACCTGAACACCTTCCCCAACGGAAGGCATCGTTCCCAAGCTCAGGCAGCCATCAATAGTCTGTTAGACCGCAATGACAATACGGCCAACGACATGGAGCCCGCATCTGCCGACATAAATACACGAGCTAATCCCCATCAGAACCTCCCACCCCGTCGCGACCGTCCCCGCAACGCGTCAGTAAGCGTCCAGCCAAGCAATTATCGTGGAGGCGGCGGTGGCCCACAACGTGGCAACAGAGGCGGAGGACCAAGTAGATCTGGCGGTTCAGGCGGATCATCCCACAGACATTCTAACTAATAAATTTTATACGACAATGAGACATATCAGCATCATTACTGCAGCCATGCTGCTCTTCGTTTGCCACACGGCATACGCACAATACGACTATGAGTATGATGAATACGGCAATCCCCGTTACACGGAAAACCAGCACCATTATAACAGCTACAGCGACGATCTCGAAGGAGGATGGTGCAGCGTCTATCTGAAGTACTCCCCCATGCAGTTGGTCTCCTCTGCAAAAGGAGTAGATAACAGGACGTTTCACTCAGCTACATTAGGTGTCAGCTACGACTTTCAATTAGGCGAAAGCCCTGTATGTTTAGAGGGAGCCTATGAGGTCACGGGGTTATGGTTCTCCAAGAGGTATCCAGGAGGCACCAAATACAATATGGACCTTTATTACAGTAAAATTCCCATCAATATGGCATTCCGTCTTAACATCTCTGACGGATTTGCCATTGTCCCCTACGGCGGCATCAATGTCAAGTGGAACATCTACGGCGAGGAACGGGAGAAAGACAGCGATGGCTATAGCCAGAAATGGCGTCTGTTCGATGATGACTATACTTACGATGATGATTACTATCGTTTCCAGTTCGGCTATCAGGCTGGTGTGAAGTTGCTCATCGCCAACTGCTTCTCCATCGGCGCTGCCTGGGAGGCCGACCTGACCAATTTCTGCAAATTCTACGACAGCTATAGCAGGAAGGAAGAAACAGAGAAATTCAGAGGTTTCACCTTCCAACTGGCATATTGTTTCTGATATTCATCACGCCTGGCACGACGCGCTGCCAGGCATAACATCGTCTGCTTTCAGTCGTATCACTCCATCGCATAGTTCTGCGACGGTGGTACGATGGGTAATGAAGAGCATGGTTTTCTGGGGATAAGCAGCAAAGAGGCGTCGGTAGAGCTCCTGTTCTGTGGCATCATCGAGTGAGCTGCTGATCTCATCAAGTAAGAGTATGTTACCAGCGTGCAGAAGCCCGCGGGCGATGGCAATGCGCTGTGCCTGTCCCTCACTCAGTCCGCTGCCTCTCTCCCCGAGTTCTGTGTCTATGCCATCAGGCAGTTCGCTGACAAAATCGGCACAGGCAGTATGCAGGACTGCGTTCAGCTCTTCATCAGTGGCTTCTGGTTTTGCCAGTTGCAGGTTATAGCGGATAGTACCACTCATGAGCGTGTTGCCCTGAGGCACATATGACAGTGTTCCTCCCACATCCACCTTTCCCTCCGTAGGCTTGATAAAACCAAGGATTAGTCGGAAGAGTGTCGTCTTTCCGATACCCGTCTCACCCAGGATGGCAGTCTTGGAACCTGGTGCGAACTCATGGGTGAAGTGGTCGATGACATAACGGTCACCATCGGCATAGCGGAAACTGACATTGTCGATCTTTATTCCATGTTGGAGGATATCAGCACTGGGTTGCGAATCCGGCAGGACAACCTCTTCAGACTCTGGAGCGCAGACAAGTTCTTCAAGTCGGTCGATACTGGCTGTAGCGTGAATAATCGACGGTACCATGTTGAGCATCTGCAGGATAGGATGTTGTATCATACCCACCAATTGCAGAAACGAGGTCATGACACCGAAGGTTATCTCACCTGTACGCAGTTGCAGGCCACCCCAGACGAATGCCAAGAGATAGCCAAGTCCGAAGGCACATCCCATGATGATACGGGTAACGACGGTAAACCGTGTGCGCCGCATCACGTTGCCACGCAACTGTTCCTGTCGTTGCGAGAGTCTGCCGGTAACCCATTGCTCACTACCCATGGAACGCAGCACAACATTATGTTCCATCCCCTCCTGCACTTGCATCTGAATGCGACTTTCATCGCTGCGAATGTCAAGCGTCATCTGTCGTAGCCGGCGTGCAATCAGTTTGCCGAATACGATGGCTAAGGGTGTCAACAGCACCAGTGCCCACGCCAGACGTGCATCGAATCTGCGCATAAGCAGAAAAGCGCCGCAGAGCTGGATACCAGTAATCAGGAGTTGCGGCAACACGTCGGTCATGACATTGCATACCACCTCTATGTCCTTTGCCAGTCGCGAGGTGACGTCGCCCGAGTGGAGTTCCTGCTCGTCAAAGAGTTTCCTGCGGAACAGACTGCTGAACACCCGCAGCCGAAGGTCGTTCATCTGACGGATATTGGCCTGTGTAGTCAGATAATAGTATAGCTGTCTCAGCAAGATGCCTCCAACCACCGTCAGCACCAGCCACAGGATCATCTGCAGCAAGTCGTCGTTACTACCTGTTCGGATGGTCTCATCGATAAACCGTTTGCTGAGCCAAACCATCATCAGCCCGAGCATTACCTGCCCAATGCCTGCCACGATGCGCACCGCCGTATTCCAGCGAATACCATCAGTATTACGCCATATCCACCAAACGTACTTCATTCCACAACGTTCACTTCCCGCCACTCAGCAATGATGTCAGCGACGTCTTGCCGAGCTTCATCAGGGGTCACTTCGTATTCCTCACATAGTTTTTCGGCCAGGGCCTCGATGGTGAAGTCGTCCATCGCCTGCGCCTGATTCCATAGCCAGGCAGCCGTCTCGTTCAAGGCTATCAGCTTACCGAAGTTAATAGCACCGAGCCCCTCGCCCATGATTACATTCTCGCCGCACACCTCGCGCAGCACAAAGCCTTTCTTCAGTTTCATAATCGTCTGTATATTGCAAGTAAATATCTTCTTATGGGACGTAATCGCCACCAGACCTTGGTAGCCCATCTCCGGCGTCTATTATATAAATAATGTGGCTGTCCGTCGGTGCCCACCACATGCGTGATACGGGCTTTGATGTCGCAGAGCGAGCAGTGCTCCACCCCTACCAGGTTACCGTCACCCATCAGTATCACCTGCTCGCCATCGATGCAGACGATACGGTGCACGACATAGCGCGAGCCGTCGACCCACGCCAACACGACATCGCCCATCTTTGCGCCGTCGGGACGTCCTAGGATGACACTGTCACGTCCTCCGACGATGAAGGGCAGCATACTATGTCCGCTCACGGGCAATGTTACACTCACACCCTCATCCACCAACCTTATCGCCTCCTCTATGACATGCTTGTCACTCATCTGCGCTCGATTTGATTTACAGAGGATTGCTCGATAGTCGAAGAACACAGTATCGCCGCCTCTTCGTCTGGCAGACATTCCAAATGCCAGACGGACACTCTCATAGCCAAGCTGTTCTCCGTCTGGTGTAGGCCGTCGGCGATATGGCGATTCCACCGCATGCCACTTATGCTGGACAACAGGGCGGCATATGCCTCAATACCCTCCAGTCGCCGGATACGATTGTAGGGGGCCTGGCTCAACAGTACGATGCCGCCCAGCGGACAGTCCACACGACGATAACAGGGTGTCTTGCCGCTCCACGGTGATCCGTAGACGATACCATCTCGCACGATGGGGTTATCGTCGTTCATCAGTTCCGTGCCGTCGATATGCTGTAGCCACAGTCTGGCGTGCGTACTCTTACCTGTGCCGCTCTTGCCGAGAAACATGTATCCCTTGCCTCGATGGCTTACCACTGCCGAATGGAACAGTGCCGTTCCCTTGTCGGCTGTGGCCTGTGCATAGAGAACCATCAGCGCACTGTCGATGGCGAACTTCCGATTCACACCTGTCAAGATCAGTATTGCTTCGTGATAGTCGGCAGAACAAACCAGACAGCCAGCAGTCTGCATGCCCCCGTTCGCATCAGTACAAAAACGGAAATCAAACACGGACCGTCCATCGGCAGTCTCACCGCAGACGATTTCCTGTCCCTCTTCCTGCTGGCGCATATCCTCCGAATAGTCGATAGCCGCGCCATCTTCGATGCTCAGCGTAAAGCACGGCACGCTGACCTCGCAGACAAAGGGCTCATAGTTCGTCATCATTTTGAGGTCGCCCTCCTCCACCGTCACGCTGAACACATGCCCAGCCACCATGTAATATCTTGTCTCTTTCATCTTTGAACGTCTCTTAATGATAATGTCCTGTATCTGATGCGAGCTGGCAGGGTGCGCACGATGGTTTTCCAATAACTCACCTCTGCCCAGAAGATTTCCCAGAAGTCGAAGCGCATCAGTTGCAGGTTACGCCGCTTACCTTCGAAGAATCTCTGCCACAGCCCATGCTGCTGATGCTTGGCATAGCGCCCGAAGTTGCCGCCTGTCATGATTTCGCGCAGCATCCATTCGCCACGATAACTGTCCGCCTTGCAGAGCATCAGTCCGTTGTCGAGATGCAGCACCTCGGCGAGCACCCACATCAGTGCTCCTGCCGTATGTCTGAGGCCGAAGCGGCTGAGCAGTGCCGACACTTTGCGCCGCTCGTCGTCCGTGGCCGATTGCAGCAGCAGACAGTAGTCGCAGATTTGCCGCAGGCCGATACCACCGCCAAGGAAATGCCGCTGGATATGCGACAGCTGCATCACCAGCGCAAATGGTGTCGAAGGCACACAGAATCCCTGTTCTGTCATCGTCCTCGTCTGGATTTCCTGTTCCAGCCATCCTTGCAGCCGCCTGTTGGTCTGCGGATTATTGTTTCCAGACGATGGACGGAAATGCACCTCGACGATCACACCGTCCTGAGTAGGAGGAAGATGCACGTGGTGGTAGCTGATGGTCGCCTGGTTCTTCTTACCAATCGTCTTCACAGAGGGCCGTTCGTCAATGAGGTTCAGTCTCAGCAACAGCTCCATCACTTTTTCCCTGCCGCCTTCCACCCAGATGTCGATATCTCCTGGCTGTCGGCTCAACGGATCGAGATAGAGCCTCGCATTCGCCTGCCCCTTCAGGATGGCCGTCTGGTGACCAGCCTCAGCAAAGAGCCTTGTCAGCCGTGCTGCCTACTAGCAGATTGGAAGAGCGTCGTGTAGGGAAAGAGTGTAGATCTCGGTGG